>Ga0081455_10000218_pt1 | contig 73659 bp, 59 predicted proteins | sample TabmetS3T2R1_FD_70207 | JGI IMG/M metagenome (GOLD analysis project Ga0081455, IMG submission 70207) | Tabebuia heterophylla rhizosphere microbial communities from the University of Puerto Rico - S3T2R1 | ecosystem: Host-associated > Plants > Roots > Rhizosphere ...
ACCATTATCGAACGCACTCGCAAGGCACACCCGTACGAAGTGCCCTGCATTCTCGCTATCCCGGTTGAGGCGGGAAATCCTGACTACGTGCAGTGGGTCATCGACGAGACCATCGAGCCATCAACATGATGCTTGCCAGGACGTGCTGAGCAGAGAATGCTTTCCCCATGGCGAATAGGAAGAGCAAGCCTAAGGCGCAAGTCGGCGCCCCGCAGTCACGTATTCGATCGACACCGATCGGCGACTATGGATTCCTGAGCGACGGGGAGGTCTCTGCTCTCGTATCGCCGAATGGTGCTGTGGAATGGATGTGCATTCCGCGGTTCGACTCGCCCAGCGTGTTCGGCCGCATCCTGGGTCGGCATGCCGGCGTCTTCCGCATCGCCCCAGTCGATGTCACCGTGCCTGCGGACGTTCGCTACCTGCCAGGCACGATGATCTTGGAGACCAGCTGGGGCACTCCGACCGGATGGATCATCGTCCGCGACGCACTCTTGATCGGGCCCTGGCACCATCCGACCGACCGTTCGAGGACCTACCGTCGGACGCCTAACGACTATGAGGCCGAGCACATCTTCCTCCGCACCATTCGCTGTGCCTCCGGCGAAGTGCAGACCACCGTGGATTGTGAGCCGGTGCTGGACTACGGCCGGGGCCACGTCCAATGGGAATACACCAGCAACAACTACTACCAAGGCGTCTGCGCAGCCGAGGGCGTCGATCTCAAGCTGACCCTGACCAGCGACCTGCGGCTGGGGTTCGAGGGCGGTCAAGCCAATGCTCGAACACTGCTCAAGGAGGGCGACGTTCGCTACGTCGCGCTCTCGTGGGGTGGGGCGCCGCCGCCCATGGATTTTGCGGACGCCTATAAGCGCCAGGTGTGGACCGCCCACCACTGGCAGCATTGGCTGGCTCGTGGGCAGTTCCCCGATCACCCCTGGCGCGGTTACCTGCAGCGCAGCGCATTGACTCTGAAGGGACTGACCTATGCCCCGACCGGGGCGATCGCAGCCGCCGGCACGACCTCACTTCCTGAGACTCCGGGAGGCAACCGCAACTACGACTACCGCTTCACCTGGATCCGGGACGCCACCTTCGCGCTGTGGGGCCTGTACACGTTGGGCTTCGACTGGGAAGCGGTGGACTTCTTCTCCTTCATCGCCGATCTGGTGGCCGGGGACGACGACATTCAGATCATGTACGGCATCGGGGGCGAGCGAGAACTCACCGAGCATGAGCTCGACCACCTGCCGGGATATGCCAACTCGCGCCCAGTGCGGATCGGCAATGCTGCTTACGCGCAGAAGCAGCACGATGTGTGGGGTGCGCTGCTCGACTCGATCTATCTGCACTTCAAGGCAGCCAACCGCCTGGATAACCGGATCTGGGCGCTCATGGACAAGCAGGTTGGCCAGGCATTGAAGTACTGGCGGGAGCCGGATGCCGGAATCTGGGAAGTGCGCGGTCAGCTACAGCACTTCACCTCGTCCAAGATCATGTGCTGGGTCGCCGTCGACCGCGGCGCCAAGATCGCTCGGATAACGGGGGAGGACGGCAAGGCTGCTGAATGGGAGCTTGCCGCACAGGAGATCAAGGAAGACATCCTGGCCAACGGCGTCGACGAGCGTGGCGTGCTGACTCAGTACTACGGCAGCAAGGCCCTCGACGCATCGTTGCTGCTGGCACCGCTGGTGCGCTTCATGCCTGCCGACGATCCCATCATCAAGAACACCGTGATGGCGATTGCCGACGAACTCACCATCCATGATCTTGTGCTGCGCTACAAGGTGGAGGAGACCGACGACGGGTTCACCGGCGAGGAGGGCAGCTTTACGATCTGCTCGTTCTGGTTGGTCTCAGCGCTCTGCGAGATCGGCGAGTATGAGCGCGCCCGCAAGCTCTGCGCGAAGCTGCTGACCCTCGCGGGCGCACTGGATCTTTACGGCGAAGAGATCGAGGCGCACACCGGGCAGCACCTTGGGAACTTCCCGCAGGCATTCACACACCTGGCATTGATCAACGCCGTAATTCACGTGATCAAACTCGAAGGGCGGCGGCACGACCACGAACCTGGAACCTGGGCCGGCTCGATCGAGGAGGGACAGTAAGGATTTGACCCAGACTGCGGCAGCGTGGGTGCCCGAGCACGCCGACATCGACGAGCTCAAACGGGCGGCGGTGGACTGCCGGGGCTGTGAGTTATGGAAGTCTGCGACCCAGGTGGTCTTTTCAGCCGGGAACCCGCGGGCACCAATCGCTCTGGTCGGAGAACAACCCGGTGATGTGGAGGACCGCAAGGGCATTCCCTTCGTCGGTCCAGCCGGACGGTTGCTCCAGGATGCGCTGGACGAAGCTGGGGTGGCCAAAAAAGATGTCTACGTTACCAATGCGGTTAAGCACTTTCGGTTCACCGAGCGTGGCAAACGTCGCATCCACGCGACACCTCAGGTCACTCACATCAAAGCGTGCCGTCCCTGGCTCGAGGCGGAGCTGACCCGCGTCGACCCGGCACTGATTGTTTGTCTGGGCGCGGTCGCTGCCAAATCCCTCTTGGGGACGAGTTTTCGGGTCACCCAGCAACGCGGTCAGGTCTTGGAGCTCGAAACTCCGATCGGCGTCCGGCGCGTATTGGCGACCGTGCATCCTTCTTCGGTGCTGCGGGCGACCGCCGAGGACCGAAAGGAGGCTTTTGCTGGGCTGGTGGCCGATCTGCGTACCGCCAAGGCAGCCGTGACCTAGGGCGCAGCGGCGGTCGATCGCGATGATCGAACCATTTCCACAATCGCGTCGTGTAACCGTATAAGCCGGCATCCGGCCACTGGCTTGGCCACTGATCATCATCGTGAGGAGAGAGTCTGTGTTCGACAAGATCGGGGACCTTCCGCTACATCCACTGGCCATTCACGTCGTGGTCATCGGCATTCCGCTAGCAGTCCTGCTGGCACTCCTCTTCGCGTTCCCCAAGACGCGGTCCTGGGCCCGTTGGCCGCTGGGTATCACCGTCGTCGGCGCCACCGCGGCAACCTATGTCGCCAAGCAAAGCGGTCTTGCATTTGAGGCAGCCTTGGGCATCAAGCCGGGGAATCCGGTAGGCGATTTGATCTTGAAGCATTCACAGCTCGCTGAGCAGCTGTTCTGGATCATGATCGCCTTTTCGGTGATCGGGCTGCTCAATGCGTTCCTCGTGTCGAGGCGTACCTCGGGCAGCACAGCGGATGCAGCCGCGGGTAGGACCGATGATGGCGCTAAGCAACCGGCGATTGTGCGTATCGTGCTGCCCGTGCTGCTCGTGGCCGTGGCGCTGGTCGCGTTGCTATGGATCGTTCGAGTTGGAGATCTTGGTGCTCGGGCAGTGTGGAATCCGACATCGCCGCCAATTCTTAATTTCCCGTGAGGCCTTGACTTCCCGTGAGGCTTGATCCTGGAATCGTTATACCTGATGTGACCTATGTCACATTGATAACGGGTCGATAACACTGGCCTGGCAGGTCGCGGGGCTTCTAGTGTCTGTTCTGTCCGGCCCAGAAGGCGGCATCTGACCGCGTCTGGGGAAATCTGCATCGGGGGTGCCGCTCGGGGGCCACCGCCGATTCACATTGTTCCGTGAGGAGCATTCGTGCGTGCTCAGCGCGTCGTCGCTGCAACCGCGGCCGTCGGCCTCGTGTCTATCTGCTGCGCTGCGAGCATTTCGGTTGGCTCCGCCTTACCCGGCTCGATCAGCAACGTCGAGGCGCCGGCTCCCGGTAGCGGCCAAACAGCCGGCATTGGGAAGCAGGACGGATCGCAGGCCGGCGGCAAAGTGGAGCCGAGCCGCACCAGCCTCGGGAAAGCCGCGGCTGCCAAATCGAGCAAGCTTCGCACCCGCGAAGCGTTCAGCGTGAGTGAGAAGCAGAGTTCCGTCACCTTGCGCGTAGGCACCTTCAATGTCCGTACTGCGCGTGCCGACGATGGCCGGAGTTGGCTCTCACGGGCCTCAGACGTGGCACGCGAGATTGCAAGCCGTAGCCCTGGTGTCCTGGCTGTTCAAGAACTCGGCCCCGGACGTGCAGACGGTTCCACGGGAACAACAACGGGGCATCTGCGGCAGACGGTCAGCTTGGAACGGTCATTGAAAAAGGTCGTCGGTGATGACCGCTATCAGCTGGTCCGGACTACGCCGTACGTGAAGCCGGGCACCAACCACGGCACCCAGGGCGCCCGGATCCTTTACGACACCAGGAAGTTCAAACTGTTGAGCCACTGCCCGGAGAAGACTGGGAGTAAGAGCTACAACCCGTCCTGCAGCATGAACCTGCCGCTGCGGAGTTCTGATAGCGAATCGCTGCGACGCAGCGCCGCGTACGCGAAATTCCAGGACCGCAAGACCGGAAGCCGCTTCTGGGTCGTGTCGGTGCATCTGGACGATCGCCACAGCAGCTCGCTCAGCACGGAAAAGAGCTACAACGCGCTGCGCGGAGCACAGGCCAGAGCCGTCTATCTCAAGGTCAACGGCCTCCGCAAGGCGGGCGAGAAGATCATCTACGCCGGTGACTTCAACTCCTGGCAGACCAACCGCGCCGGAGATGCGCCGCGCGAATATCTGATACGCCAAGGGTTCCAGGACACCGCCACCGCAGCCTCCACCCGGATCAACATCAAGTACCCGACAGTCAATCATTACGACACAACGCTGGCGGCCAAGCCAATCCGGCTGGATGTCGTGATGATCAAGGGCAGCAAGAGGGTGCTTCGGTACGAGAACGTCATGAAGCGGGTCGACTCGAGCCGTCCCTCCGATCACAACCTTGTGATCAGCGACGTCAGGTTATGAGCGCGGAGCTTGTCGAAGCGCAAAGTTGCCCTTCGACAGGCTCAGGGCGCATGCATCCCGGCTAGGGCGCATGCATCCCGGCTAGGGCGCATTGATTGCTCAGCCGTTGCCAAGGGCGGCCGGACCCTCCTCGCGGCGAATGTCGATGATGTGGCCGGTTAGGTGTGAGAGCAACACGTCCAGCGACTGGCGGGCAACCTCCTCTGACGAGAGCAAGGTGCCAGGAGGTTCCTCTCCGAAAGCCTTGGTACGCATCGGCGTGCCGGTGCGTTCCGGGTTGACACAGTTCACCCGGACACCCGAAGAGGCCCACTCGTCGGCCAGCGCCTGCGTCAGATTCACGATTGCCGCCTTCGCCGAGGAGTACAGCGAGTAGCCCGATCGTCCGCGGGTGTACGACGAAGAGGTAAAGAGCAACAGCGAGCCGCAGGAAGCAGCCAGATGGGGATAGAACTCCTGGGCGACGAAGATCGGCGCCAGGTAGTTGATGTCGGTCGAGGAATAGATCGTCTCCTCTGAGGTCTCAGCCAACTCGCCACGTACCAGCACGCCGGCGGTGTTCACCACGAAGTCGATCCGGCCTGTCTCCGCGAGCACCTGCTGCGCGACCTTGGCCACATCGGCTCGCTTCTCGACGTAGGTGCCGGTGGTCGAGCGCGAAAAGGTCTTCACATTTGCCCCGTACGCGCGGGCGAGTTCGGCGATGTCTCCACCTATCCCGTACGAGCCGCCAAAGATCACGACAGTGCGGCCGTCAAGCCTGGCGTGGTATTGCTCGTTGGTCAGCGGGGTGGGACGGTCGGCGGAGGTCAGCTGAAACAGCTTGTCGGCGATGTAGACATCGATGGGTTCGGTGACCTTCATGTTGCGTTCGTGTCCGGCGACGACTGCGATCGAGACCTCGGGTAGATAGCGAAGCACCACAGTGCAGTCATCGGTGGCAGTGAAGCCAGGATCCATGGCTGCTTTTGCATACGCGGCCTTGATCGTCGAAAGCCGGAACGATTGGGGCGTCTGACCGCGACGCAACAGATGCCTCGGCAACACGTCGACGAGGTTGCCGTTGTCCGGGGTGACCTGGATCACGGTGTCAGCAGACGGGATGGCGGTGTCGACAGCCTCATATGTCTGGAGCGCCTCCACGTTGGCGGCGATGATCGTTTGCGAGACAAGCGGACGTACCGCGTCGTGCAGCAAGACATTGCATTCCTCATCACCGAGGGCGGCGAGCGCGGTCGCCGTGGTTTCGTTGCGAGTCTCGGCACCTTCCAATATCTGCGTGACTTTGGAGTAGTCGCCCTTCTTCACAATGGCGCGAACCTCGTCCAGATGACCAGGAGCCATCATGACCAAGATCTCGTCGACCAGGGGGGACTGCTGCATCGCCGCGATGGTGTGCTCGATGATCGGCTTGCCAGCGATCTTGATCAGCTGCTTCGGAATGTTCAGGCCGATGCGGGTGCCAGTGCCGCCCGCAAGGACCACGGCAACATTGCGCAATCTGGTCACCGGCTGACCCTACCGTGTTTGATTGCTTCGCTCGCTCCGCTCGCTCCGCGCGGATCGCGCCTGACAGCCGCCTACTTCGTCGTCACTCAGAGACAAAAAACGCGTCCCCTCGCTCCTCCTCAGCACGGCGGCGCGCGATCCGTGTTTGATTGCTCCGCAATTGCGTCCACTGACGTGGTGTGTGAGTTCCTGGTGTTGAGCGTGGCGTCGTGAACTGAGACGGCCACCGCGTGATCTTGTTTGAAGTCCTTCCACAGATCTCAGACAAGGAGCACGACGATGACCGCAACACAAAGTATCGACCTGCCTGGTTGGATGGCCGAGCAGTTGTCTCAGGCAAGCCCTGATCTTCTTCGGGCCATGCTGCAAACATTCGCCGAGGCGCTGATGTCAGCCGACGCCGATGCGGTGTGCGGCACCGCTTATGGTCAGCGAAACCCGGACCGGACTAACACCCGCAATGGTTACCGGCGCCGCGGTTGGGACACCGCGCCGGGTCGATCGATCTGGCGATCCCGAAGCTGCGGGAGGGCAGCTACTTCCCGGCCTGGCTGTTGGAGCGGCGCCGACGGGCCGAGTCCGCCCTCGTGTCTGTGGTGGCGACCAGCTACCTGCTCGGCGTCTCCACGCGGCGGATGGAGAAGCTGGTCGAAACCCTCGGCGTCACCCGGTTGAGCAGGTCCCAGGTCAGCGAGATGGCCAAGGACCTCGACTCACAGGTGGAGGCGTTCCGGACTCGACCGTTGGACGCCGGCCCCTACACCTTCGTCGCCGCCGACGCACTCGTCCTCAAAGTACGGGAGAGCGGTCGGACGGTGAACGTGCACGCCCTGCTCGCGACCGGGGTGAACGCCGACGGCTATCGGGAGATTCTGGGCCTGCACGTCACTTCCGCCGAGGACGGTGCCGGCTGGCTCGCCTTCTTCCGCGACCTGGTCGCCCGCGGCTTAACTGGGGTTGCCCTGGTCACCAGCGACGCCCATCGTGGCCTCGTCGAGGCGATCGGCGCCACTCTGCCCGGCGTCAGCTGGCAACGATGCCGCACCCATTACGCGGCGAACCTGATGTCGGCCACCCCCAAGAGCGCGTGGGGCTGGGTCAAGGCTTTGCTGCACTCGGTCTACAACCAGCCCGACAGCGACGCGGTCCACGCCCAGTTCGACCGCATCCTCGACGCGCTGGTGGACAAGCTCCCAGCCGTCGCGCAACACCTGGACGCGGCCCGCACCGACATCTTGGCCTTCACCGCCTTCCCGAAGGCGGCGTGGCGGCAGATCTGGTCCAACAATCCCCAAGAGCGGCTCAATCGGGAGATCCGCCGCCGCACCGATGTCGTCGGCATCTTTCCCGATCGGAGCGCGCTCATGCGCCTCGTCGGCGCCGTACTGGCTGAACAGCACGACGAATGGACCGAGCAACGCCGCTACCTTGGCCTCGACATCCTTGCCAAGAGCCGCCTCACCAAGATCACGAACGAGAACCCCACGGCCGAGGAGGTGACCATAACCGCCATCACCGCATAGAGTCCAAAGACAAGATCACGCGGAGACCGGATCAAACACCACTCCTGCGGACGTGACCTGCTCCGCTCGCTACGCTCGCTCCGCGGATCGCGGCAGCTTATCCGTATCTCACTGTCGTATACCGATGCTCACAGAGCAGCTTGTTGGTCTGCGTAGGGTCGCCATACAGGTTGGAACCTGAGATTTCCCATGGCCGGAGTGGGCTGGATGACCCAGACCGCTGCTTATGAAAGAGTCAACCGCATGCTCAAGGTGAGCGTCGTGATCCCGGTGTACAACCCCGGGGAGTATTTCACGCCGTGCATCGAGTCGCTGACGTCACAGAGCCTTCCGCAAGACGAATTCGAGATCATCTGTATCGACGACGGTTCCACAGATGACACTCCGGAACGACTTGACGCACTCGCAGCGACGCATCCACATGTTCGTGTGATCCACCAGCCGAACTCAGGCTGGCCAGGGCAGCCGCGCAACGTCGGCTTGGACGCCGCTCGTGGCGAATACGTCTTCTTCTGCGACCACGACGACTGGCTGGGAACCGAGGCTCTTGAGCGGCTGTATGACTTTGCGACCAGTTGTGGCTCGGACGTCGTGCTGCCGAAGATGGCCGGCTTGCAGCGCCGTTTCCCGCGCGTCATTTTCAGACAAACGATCCGCCAGTGCAACATCAGCGATTCCGCGATCATGGACAGTCTCACGCCGCACAAGCTGTTTCGCAGGGACTTCCTAAACGAACACAACATTCGATTTCCCGAAGGGACGCGCCGACTCGAAGATCATCACTTCGTGGTGACCAGCTACCTGCTGGCCAAAGTTGTGAGCGTCTATGCCGACTACACCTGCTACTTCCACATCAGGCGGGTGGACGCGGCCAACGCCGGTCTACGCCAGACTGATTGGCGGGGCTACTTTGACAACCTCGCGGACGCAATCGACGTCGTTGTGGCATATACCGAGCCCGGAGAAGAGCGCGACCGTATCTTCCGGCGCTGGCTACAAGTCGAAATGGTGCAACGGCTCACCCGTCGCCGGCGACAGAACTTGGCAGACGATGAGGCGACTGCGATCTTCGACAACGCGCATCGAATCGCTGCGCGCTATTTCGACGAAGGTGTCGTCGAGCTGCTGCAGCCGCTCTTACAACGGGTGGCTCGCGCCATCATCGCTGGGGACGCGGACGAGGTGCGCCGCGTCGCGCAGGACAGCGAGCCATGGGTAACGTACCCGAGCATCTTGCAGGCCGACTGGGTCGACAGCAGACTTCAGATCAGCGGAACCGTTCGGCTGACTGATGTGAAACCTCCCGGCGAATTGGCTCCCGGCGAGCTCGACCTCGTCGACGAGGCCGAGGCGATCTTCGCTGAGATGCCCGACGAGCCGTTGGCCGAGAAGCGCTTCGCAGCACTGGTGGGCCAGTTAGCGCCGGAGGCCCTGTGGCTAGGCATGGAGAACTCGACGTTGCGGTTGGATCTGACCGAACGCGCCACAGGCGAGACCTGGCCGGTACGAGCCGTGATCCATCGCATGGGACTTGCCGTGTCCTTCTCTGCTGAAATCGATCCGAATACTCTGGCGGCCGGCGCGAGGCTGGTAGATGGCCTGTGGGACCTCTACCTCCACTTCGGCGTTCTCGGGGTGGCAATGCGCCGTCGCACAACTCTGACGCCGGAGCGGCGGCCTGGTCGTGTGCTTCCGGAGCTAGTCAAGAGCGGGCCCCCAACAATGGCCGCCTACTTCACACGGCGGACCTCCGGACTCTCTCTTGATGTAGGTCTGATCAAACATCCCAAGCTTCGTGCGCAGCCGAAGCTAGCAATGAAGCGACCCTTCGCCCGCCGGGCAGTTCGCAAACTCCATCGGATGCTCAGTCGCTCGTAGCGGACTCTGACGATCCATGAACGACAGGAAGCGACGACTCAAATCCCTGGTCCGCAGCGTTGCTCACCGCCTCCCAGTTCCGATCACGTCAGCATTGCGGGAACTGCAGCGGTCCTCGAAAAAACCAGCCACTGGTGATCAGTCGGCGCTGGCACCGCTACTCAGTGTGGTCGTCGTAGCGAGCAACGCTGAGTCCTACCTCCGGGACTGTCTGGACAGTCTGCAGTCGCAAAGTCTGAAGAGGCTAGAAGTGCTTGTGGTCGACGACGGCTCGACCGACGGCACAGTGAAAGTCGCCTACGAGGTGGCGGCCGAGGATCCGCGCTTCCGGGTCATTACCCGGCCGAGCCTCGGGCTGGGCGCGTGCCGCAATGCGGGAGCGCAGCTGGCACGTGGCCGCTTCCTCGCCTTCCTCAATGCGACCGATACCGTGCCGCGCCGCGGGTACGCCGACCTGGTTGGCTCGCTGCGCCGCACTGGTTCGGATTTCGCAGCCGGCAGCGTACGGACCGTCGTTAGGGGCCGGATCCGACGCCCGCCGTGGGCCATGGTGACCCATGACCTGGACCGGCCAGGCCAGACCCTCGGTGAATTCCCCCTCGCATTGCAGGACACGAGTCCCACGAACCGAGTTTTTCGCAGAAGCTTCTGGAACAGCGACGTCGGCGGCTTCCCGCATTCCGCGGAGGGAGAATCGTTCGCGATCGTCACTGCGACGCTGCAGGCGAGAAAGTTCGACTTCCTTCAGACAGTCAGCTGCATCCAGCACCCTCGGCTCGTTCCGGGAACGTTGCTACCTGCTCCAGCGTCGGCAAGCGAGCTTCAGTCGCGCCTCAACTGGCACCGTACAACCTGGCGCCTGGTGCGTGATGCCGTCGATCCACGGATCTCGGGTCACTTCCTCGGAAGGCTGATCGACGGCGATCTTGGTGATTTCGCGGCCGACGCTCACCGAGCCGATGATGTGTATCGGGCAAGGCTCCAAGAGACTGCACGGGAGTGGCTCGCGGTGGCCGATGACGCCGTGCGGCCCCATATTCGCGTGGAACGCAAGGTCGGTCTCTGGCTCGTTGCGAATGGACGCTGGACAGACCTCGAGCGGCTCGCTCACCACCTCGCGATCTACGGGTCGACGCCCCGAACTGAGGTACATGACAGCCGTGTTTACGCGGTCGCAGAGCAGCTCCCGGGTGTCACCGACGTTCCCCTGGACTACCTGGAGCTTGCGGAGAGCCAAACTGCATTTTCAGGCTGCATCGAACACGTTGCATGGAATGGTGATCATCTCGAGGTTCACGGTTGGGCATTCATTCGGGGCCTCGATCTTGCTACTCATCGGCCACAGCTGACTGCCAGGCTCACTGAGCCGGTGACCGGCTTTTCGCACCCATGCGAGATCACGCAACTCGACAAAGTGGCGGCCAACCAGTGGTCGATGCTTCGCTATCAGGACATTGCGCCAGGCGGCTTCGTCGTCAGCATCGACACGCGGCGCATCGACCGCACCCCGGGTCGCTGGCAGCTGCGCTTGACAGTCCGAGCGGCAGGGCTGGAGCGAACCGGACCTATCCACGCCGTCGCGCCTGGCGGTCTCCGCCGCTTGATATCAGCACGCAATCTGCGGCAGGCCGACGACCAGAACCGGGTCGTCCCGAAGCTTGATTCAGAACTTGGCTTCGGGATCCACGTTCGTCCCGAGCGAATCCAGGCTCGCAGTCTCACCACCAATGGTGCGGGCAAGGCAGAGGGCGCGCTTCGGCTCGTCGATTTGCGGCTCGGCGGACTGGTGTCGGTGACAGCCGTCAGTCCACTGGGTTGTGCCGCCGGAGATCTCAGCGAAGCCGACGCTGATGGATTGCAGCAATTCGAGCTGAATCTACCGGTGAGCGCGGGTGCAGCGGTCGACTGGGAATTCCGGGCTGTCGACGTGAATCACCACGAGCATCGCGTATGTTGGCCGGTTGAGGCTGAGTGTGGCCGTCAAGTTGGCGGCGGTGTGGGTGATGCAAGCTGGAGACGCTCGACCACCGGATACTGCAACCTGACAACCGACTGGGCGGTGGCCCAAGCCGAGCACGTGACCATTTGTGGTGAGGAGCTCAGCGTCGACCTGCGACTGACCGGGCTCGGCATCTCCGACTGCAAGAGCGCCCGCCTATCCGGCAGCCTCACTGACGTACCCGTACGGGACGTGGAACCGGTCGGCCACGGCGTACGGCTGGTGTTTCGCTTGCGCGCTGCCCGCTGGGCCGGACCCGAGCTTCCGCTCCCGAGCGGTGACTATCGGATTCTGCTGACATCAGGGCAGCAGGTTCTCTGCTCCGAGGGTCTGGTCAATCTGCTGCCAGAGGAAGGCTTGGCTACATATCACGGTTACCGACTGGGTCGCAGCGGCCCGGCCGAGCTCGTGATAAGTCTTGCCGCACCGCTGACCGATGAGGAACGGAGCCGGGTCGCCCAGAACCGCCTGAGCGCGTGGTACCAGGAGTCCCCCTTCACACCTACCGAAGGCGTGCTTTTCCAGAGCTATCGCGGCGAGTTCGCCACAGACAGTCAGCTGGCACTGCATTCCCAGCTGCGTACTCAGCGACCCGAGCTGGAGCTGTTGTGGGGGGTCAGAGACCTCTCCGTCGCTGTGCCTGATGGTGGTCGCCCCCTGCTGATCGAAAGCCGGGAGTGGTACGCGGCCCTTGGTAGCAGCCGATACCTGTGTCAGAACATCGAGTTCGAGCGGTATTTCCGGAAGAGGCCCTATCAGCGCTACCTGCAGACCTTTCACGGATATCCGTTCAAGTCGATGGGAGCGTCGCTGTGGCGCACTCAGGGGCGGCCTGAATCGGTGATAACAAGCGAATGCGCCCGGCGTAGTGATGCCTGGGATGCCATAGTGGCGCCTGAATCGTCATGCGTCGATCTGTATCGCCGCGAGTACCGATTCAGCGGTGAGGCATTGGTCACCGGCTACCCGCGGAATGACGCCCTGCTGCGCGAGGACGTCGCCGCGGTTCGTGCTCGAGTCCTCGAGCAGCTTGGGATTGGGTCGGATCGGATCATCGTGCTGTACGCCCCTACCTGGCGCGACACAGTGGCCACCAGTCCATGGACGGCAAAGCTGTTCGACGGCCTCGACCTCGAGGCCCTGGCCAAGCAGCTTGGGTACGGCTACGCCGTTCTGCTGCGCGGACACAACTACAACCTCCGGGAGGGTCTGGAGCCCATCACCGGACACGTGTGGGACGTATCCGCGTATCCGGAGATCAACGACCTCATGCTCGCCGCCGACGTGGCAGTTCTTGACTATTCCTCCATTCGGTTCGACTGGCTCGTCACGGGTAAACCAGTGCTTTTTTTCGTGCCAGATCTGGTGGACTACCTGAGCTCGCGCGGCGTTTTGTTCGACTATGAGTCGACAGCACCGGGCCCAGTGCTCGAGACCACCGCTGAGGTAGCAGCGACGCTGCTTAACCTCGGCGAGGTCACTGCCGAGTACGCTGCCGCCCGGGAATTGTTCAACAAGCAGTTCAACAGGCTCCATGACGGATATGCAACCGAACGGGTTATCAATGCGTTCTTCTAGCTCGGCGGCGGGGAAGCGGGTCGCTGATGTCGTCCTCGATTGTTTGACCGCGCTGCTGGCGCTAGCCGGTGTAATACTGGCGCTCGCCGGCTCGCGGTGGGCACCCCTGTGGGTGCTCTTTTCTACGCTGGCGATGGCTGGCCATCTGGTCCAAACGGCACGCGAGCGCACCGAGGATTGGAGCCCGTTCGGTCGGTCACTGGCTCTGCGGGCTTGTGCCGCGGCGGCGACAGCGGTCTGCCTGGTGACCTCGGTCCCAGGTTTGCAGCAGGCGCTGGGCACTGCGCTGGGTGCAGCAATCCTGGTTGGATCGATTGCTGTTGAGCCGTTCGTCGCTCGGGCCACTCGATTCCGGGTGCCTATCGCCGTTCGGCTGCCGAACCTGCCGACGCGGCAACCCCTTCGTGATCTTGGTCCACTGGCGGTCGCGGCCAGCGCGCTGGCGACGGTGGCCGGTCTGCTGCTAGCTGCTGTTGATGCATCGTCCTGGTGGTGGGCCTTGATCAGCATGCTTGCCGTTGCACCGGTCGCCGTGCTCGCCGTCGACGGTCGCAGCAAGATCGTCCTAGCGCGCCGATTGCGGAAGCTGGTTCCGCGGGCCGTTGCCACGTACGCACCAGACTTCGTGGTCTATACGTCACGTCCTGACGACGCGTCGTACCAAGTGATGATGTGGCTGCCGTACCTGCAACGCGCTGGGCTCCGTTTCATCATCATCGCGCGGAATGCTGTCCCGGCCGCAGCACTTGCGGAGTTGACTGATGTCCCCGTCGTGGAGGCTCGCGGTATCGCTGATCTTGATGCTCTTGTGGTTCCCTCGCTGAAAGCCGCCTTCTATGTCAATGCCTCATCAGGCAATGGGGCGTTGGTTCGCTTTCAGCACCTCACCCACATCTATTTAGGACACGGCGACTCCGATAAGGCGCCTTCGTACAACCCGACGCACGCGATGTACGACCAGATCTTTGCCGCCGGTCCAGCGGCAACCCGCCGCTACGCCGCCCACGGGGTGCGGATTCCGAGTGAAAAGTTCACGATCGTCGGGAGGCCGCAGGTCGAAAACGTCAAACAGAGCACGACTCGCATTTCGGATGTCCCGGAGCCGACGGTGCTGTACGCGCCGACCTGGCGGGGTCACGTCGAGGAGACCATGCTCCATTCGCTGCCAGCGGGGGAGCGGATCGTGTCTGCGCTCCTGGCGCACGGTGCGACGGTGATCTTCCGACCGCATCCGTTCAGCTACGACTTCCCGGACGACGCCGCAACCATCGCTCGTATCAAGGCGCTGCTGGAAGCCGATCGTCGCAAGACGGGACGGCCACATTTGTGGGGCTCAGCGGCCGAGAAGGATCGCAGCATCCTCGACTGCATCAATGACTCCGACGCCATGGTGTCTGACGTTTCGAGCGTGGTCTCGGACTACCTGTTCTCTGGAAAGCCATTCGCCATGATCGCGGTGCCGGCCGAGCCCCAGGCGTTCGTCGTGGAATATCCCGTTGCCCGGGCGTCGTACGTCATCCGGGCAGACCTCGCCGATCTGGACACTCAGCTGGAGAGGTTGCTCGGTGACGATCCGTTGGCGGGGCAACGAGCCGACATCCGCGCCGACTATCTTGGTGACTTCCCGGCCGATGACTATGCCGCGGCCTTCGTCGATGCGGTCCACAACGTGTCTCGCAAGTCCATGGAAGACATGGAGGACGATCAGGCTGATGACGCCGGTGCGGAGCAGGCCGACCGCGAGGATGATGACAAAACAGCGGAGGACCAGGATGCGGGGGCCGGCGCGCTGCCTGGGCGCAGCTGGTCCAAGTATGCGCAGATCGCCGCGCGGGCTGGGCTGGATCTCGGTGGAACGGCGGTTGCGCTGGTCACCTTCGCTGTGTCATTGGCTGGTGGCCCGGTCTGGCTGATGACACTGCTCGCGGCGCTGGCGTTGTTGGCGGCGTTCCAGTCAGTGTCGCGCACTGTTCTCACACCTGGTCAGTGGCCGCGGCTGTTGACTGAAGGCGATGTGACGCGTGCCGTCTTGTTGTTGACCCTCGCTGTCACTGCAGACAATGCGGGCGAGCTCTCCTGGCCCGTCATTGCGGCATGCGGAATGCTGCTCATCGCTACGGTCGCGGAGCGCCGGATCCGGGCGGCTTGGGGAACGGCGCCGTTGGGCCGCAACCTGCCTGATGCGCTGCGCGAGGTCGACGATCTTCTGCCGCGGGGGCTGTTGCCGATCATGGCCGCGGTGGTGATCATCATCGGCTATCTGTTGATCTTGATCGGCGGCCCGCTGGTGATCTTGGTGTGCCTGGCTGTGCTAGTTCTCGTCGGTGCTCTTTTGATCACTGTTCGGGCGCTCGCTCGGCAGACTGAGATCGAGCGCGGTGAGTTGCGACTCCGGGCCACCCTGGAGGGATATCGCCCGGAGTTCGTGGTGTACTTCGCCTCGACGGTGGGAGCCAACTACCAGGTGGGCATGTGGCTGCCGTACTTCCTCCGGATCGGCCGGCCGTTCATCATCGTTACCCGGACGTCTCCGATGCTGAGCCAGATCGGGGAGCTCTGTGATGAGCGAGACATCAAAGTGCCGTTGATCTACCGCAAGACGCTGCGCAGCATCGAGGAGATCATTGTCGACTCGATGACGGCAGCGTTCTATGTCAACAACGCTGCTCGCAACACACACCTGGTGGAGCGACGCGAGTTGACCCACGTCTGGCTCAATCATGGGGACTCTGAGAAGCCGGCATGCTTCAACCCGGTGCACGCTATCTATGACGTGATCTTCGCGGCGGGACAGGCGGGCATCGATCGGTACGCCCGCCACGGCGTCCACATCCCGGCCGAGAAGTTCAAGATCGTTGGTCGTCCGCAGGTGGAGTTGATCAGCCCGGCCCGGGCACCGATCGAGGAGATCCAGCAGCCCACGGTGCTGTACGCGCCGACCTGGCAGGGACCGTTTGCCGACAGTCGCGTCTATTCCTTGCCGGTCGGGCGGCAGATCGTCGAGCAGCTCCTGGCGCACAATGCACGGGTGATCTTCCGAGCTCATCCGTTCAACTATCGCTATCCCGACGCCGAGAAGATGATCGCCGATATTGGCGCTGTCTTGGATGCTGATCGCGAGGTGAGCGGCCGGGAGCACCTGTGGGGACCTGCGGCCGAACAGGACATGAGTGTGGAGGACTGCTTCAACGCGTCTGACGCGATGGTCAGCGATGTGTCGGCAGTCGTGTCGGACTACCTGCACTCCGACAAGCCGTTCGCGATGGTGTCGGTGGGGCGTGCCCCCGAGCAACTGCTGGTCGACGCGCCGGCGGCTCGTGCCGCGTACGTGATCCGTGACGATCTGTCGAACCTCGTTGAAGTGTGCAACGACCTGCTGGGAGACGATCCACTCGCCTCGGTGCGGAACGAGACCAAGATCTACTATCTCGGCGATTTTCCAGATGAGAACTATGCCGATGGGTTCCTGGTAGCGGCACGCGAGGTGATCAACGCCGGTAGGCGTACTCCGGCAGAGGTGGGCCGCTAGGGGTCGACAGCATGCCAGCGGGAGTGGTGAACGAGACGACGCTGCGACTGCCGGCTGCCGAACTCGGGCCAGAATCCCCACTGCCACCGTTCGCCGGGCTGCAGCGGCTTCCTGATCCCTCGGGATCTCCCGAGCTGCCGCCCGATATGCGCGAGCGCATTGGCTACGGCCGGCTGGCCAATCCGCTGCCGTATGCGTTGCAGAACGGCTATGCACGCGACCTGCGGTCTCGCGACATCCCTGCGCTCCGGCTGGCGAATGATCGGCTCGATGCGCTGGTGCTTCCGGGCTTGGGTGGCCGGCTCTGGTCGCTGCGCGACCTGGCGACCGACCGGCACCTGGTCTTCAGCAACCGGCGCCTGCAGTTCGCCAATTTCGCACTCACCGATGCCTGGTTCGCCGGAGGGATCGAGTGGAATCTCGGCTCGACCGGCCACTCGGCGACGACGAGCCGTCCGATCTTCGCCGGCAGCGTCCCAACCACCCGTGGATCCGCGCTGCGGATCTGGGAGTGGGAACGCACCCGAGATCTGGTGTTCTCGGTCGACCTGCTCATGCCGGCCGAGCGGGCACTGCTGCTTGCTTTCGTCCGCATCCGCAACCCGGACCCGGAGCCCAAACCGCTCTACTGGTGGACGAACATCGCCGTTCCAGAGGACCCGGGGGTGCGAGTTTTGGCGCCTGCCGGCCGAGCCTGGCGGACCAGCTACGACGGATCCATCACGCGCGTCGACATCCCTTTCCCGGCCGACGATCCGGCCACTGATGTCAGCTACCCGCTGCTGGCGCAGCGAGCCGCGGACTACTTCTTCCAGGTGCGGCAGGAGCGTCGGCCCTGGATCGCCGCTGTGCAGGCCGACGGACACGGACTGGTCCAGACCTCCACCGCCGAGTTGCGCGGCCGCAAGCTGTTCAGTTGGGGCTCGGCCGCTGGCAGCCGGCACTGGCAGGAGTGGCTGTGCGGACTAGGTTCTCGATACCTGGAGATCCAAGCCGGCCTGGCCACAACGCAGCTGGAACATCTGCGGCTGGAAGGCAGCGCCGAGATCAGCTGGGCCGACGCCTATGCGCCGATCGAAGCCGCACCAAGGGCGGTACACGCATCCTGGCCGAACGCACTGTCCGAGGTCGCCCAGCTGGTGGGCAGGGCGGTACCTGATGAGGAGCTGGATGACTGGCATCGCTGGTGGCGAGCCGAAGTGGCCGATGAGGCGCCGCAGCAGCTGATGGCCGGCTCAGGGGCTGGCGAGGCTGAACTCGTGGTACGCGGCGAGCGTCCCGACAGCTTGCCGGGCACCCCCTTCGGACAGCCACTCTCCGACGGTTTTCGTCACCTCGTCGCGCTGACTCGGACCGGCGAGGTCGACCAGGACGCGGCGGGTGCAGATGTCTTCGTGCCACCGATCACCGATCCGTGGGATGCGGTGCTTGACCGCGCAGCGGGCGGCTGGTGGGGCCAGCTCATGATCGCCGTGCGGCACCATGCTCGCGGAGACCTTGAGCTGGCGCGGCTTAGCTACTTGCGCTCTGATCAGCTCAAATCAACGCCTTGGGCGGTACGGGGTCTGGCGCTGCTCGCTGCTGGCGGCGGCGACTATCCACGCGCGTCCGCACTGTACGCCCGGGCCGTTGCCCGGGCGCCGATTTGCCTGCCGCTGGTGGTCGAGGCCACCGACCACCTGCTGACGGCAGGCCAACCTTCCGCCTGCCTGACGATGATCAACGCCGCGCCGCAACAAATCGCCGGGCACGGCCGGCTAGTGCTGCAGCGGGCACGCGCTCTGTTGGCCGCCGGCCAGGGCGACGCTGCTCGCAGCCTCCTCGAAGCCGGGATCGAGGTGCCCGATCTTCGGGAAGGGGAGACGCTCGGGGCGCTGTGGGAGGCTGCGTTCGGCGACCGGCCGTTGCCATACCGCTACGACTTCCGAATGCGTCCGGACCTCGACCGCTGAGCGAAGGAGTGTCCGACAGACTGAGCTGATGAACAGACCGACAGACTGAGCCGATGAACAGACCGTGTGCGGTAACCACATACGCCGGGCCAGCGGGTGACCACAACAACCGCGCAATGCAGTGCAGCATCCTGGTTGGCGAAGCCCTGGCCGGACGCCTTGAGGTTCCGAACGTCATCGTCGGGAAGCTACGAGAGGCTGATCCGCGCTGGTGGGACATCGAGCTTGAGCGAGCCAGGTCCTCATTGCAACTGATGGCTCGACAGATCGACAAGGTGATGGCCGAAGGTCTGAAGCCGGTCTCGGCTCTTACCCGCTGCGCCGTCGCGCTGGCCACCGTCCCCGTGGTTGTGCGGCATCGACCGGATGCAGTCGTGGTCTGGTTGGACGCTCACGCCGACCTCAACAGTCCGGACACCACCACGACCGGCTATCTCGGCGGCCTGGCGTTGTCCGGGCCCTTGGGATGGTGGGACTCAGGACTTGGAGCCGGACTCAACACCTCCCAAGCAGTGCTGGTGGGTATCCGAGACGTCGAATCCGCCGAGCAAGCTCACATCCAGGCTGGTCAGGTCGCCGTGGTGCCTGTAGGAGTCGGACTCACCGACCGCCTGACAGAAGTCGTCAACGCTCGACCCGTTTATCTCCACCTCGACTGCGACGTTCTTGAGCCGGGCATTGTCGAGACCGAATACCAGGTGGCTGAGGGCTTAACGCTCGAGGAGCTTCACGACTGCGTCGCAGTGCTGGCTGAGAGCGAGGTTGTCGGGGTAGAGCTCGGCGAGTTCGAGGGACCTGCAGCCTCTGACGCCGAGGACTTGGTCGAAGCACTCGCACCGCTGCTGGCCTAGACAGGTTGGGCTGACGCAGCCTCGTATGGCAGCGCAGCGAGATTTTCGAAAGAACTTGCTATCGAACAGATATTCGAATAAAATACCGACATGGAACTCGGGGACCACTCAAGCGACCGCGCTGAGCGACCGCGCGTGGGTATGGCCCTCGACAAGCTCAACACCGACCTCACTGAACTTGTTGATCTCATTGAGGCCGGCGGCCTGGATCAGTTCGATGCCGCGGAGACGACCGCGTCGTGGCAGCGCTTTGAGGCGTTCCGGAACCGGCTACCGCTGATCGATCACCGGATGATCGCCGACGCCGAGGCCACCGATCTGGCTGGCTCGTACGATTTCACCAACATGGGCAGGTTTTTGACCCGCATTCTGCAGCTGTCTGCTGGTGAGGCTGCATCGCGGGTCCGGGCTGCAGCCGCAGTCGGGCCCCGAAGCTCCATGCTCGGCGAACACCTGGAACCTATGCTCCCCAGGCTGGCCGCGTTGCAACGTGAAGGCAGCGTGTCAGCGGAGAAGGTGCAGATTGTGGAGGGCCATGCACCAACTGTCCCGTACCGGCTTGGAGCCAGCAGCGGTGCAGACCGCCGAGCAGCTGCTGACCGACTATGCGCCACTGCTAGGTCCGGCCGATCTGCGGCGCTATGCGCTTCAGGTTGTGGATGCGGCTGATCCTGATGGGCCGGAGCCGGTCGATGAGTAACTCCAACAAGATCGCCCGCTACCTGGAACTCAAACAGCGTCGCGATGGCATGTGGTGGCTGCAGGGCAAACTCACCGCCATCACGGGTGCCCAACTCAACGCCATCCTGGATCCCCTGAGCGGGCTGCGCAGCAGCAGCATTGTGGAAGCAGACGACACGACCACGGTGATTCCGGATCAGCGGCCCTACGGGCAGCGGCTCCACGATGCCTTCGATGAAGTCTGCGGGCTGGTGTTGAAGTCCGGTGATCAACCCGTCTCCGGTGGTACCCGGCCTCCGTCATCGTGACCGTGCCACTGGAGGATCTGCTGGCCAGGGCTGGGCTCGCCGAAACCACCGACGGATCAATGTTGACCTCTGATCAGTTGTTGCGGATTGCCGATGAGGCTGAGATTTGGCCCGCCATTATCAACGGCAACGGCGTGCCGTTAGCGCTCGGCAGGACGCAACGATTAGCCTCCCGCGGCCAAACCATGGCCCTGATCGCCAGAGACGCCGGCTGCTGCAGCTTTCCCGGCTGCACCCACCCACCCACCCACCCAGCTGGTGCGACCGGCACCACATCCTGGACTGGATACGCGGCGGACTTATTGATCTTGACAATCTGACGTTGTTGTGTCGCTATCACCACACCCATTTCCTGCAGAAAGGTTGGAGCTGCCGCCTCAACGACGACGGTCTACCGGAATGGATCCCGCCCTGGTGGATCGACCGCGACCAGCGACCCCAACTCAACACCCGAATCCGACGCTTGTGGGCCCAGCGGCAGAACCAGCTCCGCCGAAGATCAGCCACCGCTGCATGATCAACTGTGATTTAGCCATTAGCTCGTGCCGAGCTGGACGTTCAGCTCCTCGGTGAACTCATGGATGTCAGGCAGCTCGGCGCCATCGACGCCCACGATCGGTACCGCTCCGCTGAGGCTGCTCGTCCAGAAGGCGCCGCGGGATCGGCGCAGGTCCTGCACCGAGCAACGCCGGATACGCGCTGGCCTGCGCTGGTCATCGAGCAGGTCCAGTACCTCCCGCCGCGTCACGCCGGGCAGCACCTGCTCGTCCAGCGGCGGCGTGCACCAGCTGCCGTCGCGATCTTGGATGAACAAGTTTCCACGAGTCGTCTCGGTGATGTCATCCGGCCGTGCCCACGACGTGAAGAACGGCACGGCGGGTCTCACCGCCGCTTCCGCGTCGATGAGCGCAGAGCGCTCCACCCACTTATGTCGCCACGAGCGGTCCGGTCGCAATTGGTGACGCAGGATCGTACTGGCAGGTCTGGGGCCGAGAGGGCTCGCCCGCAGGCTCAGGTCAAGGCTGTCTTCGCTAGGCCGGGCAAGGACCCGGATCGCAAGCCGGCGCTCATCGGCGTGCCTTCGCGCCAGCTGATGCGCCGCACCGGCAAGATCATCTGGCACTCCGTGTCCGTACAGTTCACGGCAGGACCGATCCAACCGGGCGAGGTGGGCGGCCAGGCGGATGATCTTCCCCTGGATCACCAAGATCGACTCGAATACGCCGTAGGCCAACAGAGCCGGGTCAGGCGGTGGCGGCTCGTTGTCGAGCTCGTGATCGAGCACCGATTCCGCGGCGGCAACCAGCGGCGCAGCCTTGTGCAGGCACTCATACCACTCCCGAATTGGCACGCTGTCGACCGTGATACCACCGCCCACACCCAGCGCCAAGTGATCATCGTGGATTTCGAAGCTCCGGATGATCACGTTGAAGTCGGCACCAGCAAGCGGACTCAGCAACCCCATGCTGCCGGTGTAAGCTCCCCGTCGTTCCACTTCAAGATCGGCGATTCCGTGCTGGGCCGCGATCTTGGGAGCACCGGTCACCGATCCGGGCGGAAAGGTGGCAGCAAGTACCTGTGCCATCGAGGTGGCCGGATTCAGCTCCCCGCGAATGGCTGACACCAGATGCCAAACGCCGGGATGCGGTTGGACGGTCAGCAACTCCTGGACCGCAACCGTGCCAGGCCGGCAGACTCGGGACAGATCGTTACGCATCAGATCGACGATCATGATGTTCTCTGCTGCATCCTTCGCGGAGGCGCGCAACGCTGCTGCGCCGTCGTCGACCCCGCGGGGTGCCGTTCCCTTGATCGGAGCTGTCAGTACCGTGCGGTCTCTGATCCGCAAGAAGAGCTCCGGGCTGAAGCTGGTGATGAGGCGCGCCGAACCGTGGCTGAGCGGGCCAGTGATCAAACCCCCGAAGGCCGGTTGTAGCTTCGCGCACAACTGCCCAAACACGACTGGTGCGCTACTGCGGACATCGGCATGCAATCGGGTACAGAGGTTCAACTGGTAGAAGCGGCCATGATCGATCCGGCTGATCACCTCTTCCACGGCAGCCAGATAGGCATCTCGGGTGGACTCGGCATCCGTTGCGGTGCTGAAGGGTCCGACCTGCAGTGGCCCGGTCGGCGCAGTCGGTGTGCTTCCCAGCAGCGCGGTCCAACGCTGCAGCGCGGCCGCATCGTCTGATTCGCGGCCGCGGAGGCCTAGGGACTCGAAAGACCAGCCGCTGTCGCGCTGCCATCGCAGCAGGGAGTCATAAAAAGCCAATGTGGTGGTCTTGGGGTCGTAACCGAAGCAGGCGAGCCAGCCACCTCCGATGGCGTCCACGTCAGCTCCGGAGTGCGCAAGCCTCGGCTGCTCATCGAGGTATCCGAACCCCTCAGCGGCATCGATGGGCTCTGCCACCCGCAAGGGCCGCTGGAAGATCAACACCCCACCGCCGAACCAGTCGCCCCAGAGCGCACCGGGGCGATCCTCATCGCGTAGCTGGGCGAGAACGGCGGCCGGCGACGCGTTCGAGTGAAGCGCCAAGCTATAAGGACGCGCTGTTGCGGCGCTTAGCTGGGGAGAGTTGACCACCCTCGTCTTAGGGATCATTGGCCAGGCTGGCCAGAATCCGCTCGGCGCTGCCACCCAGTCCCAACAACTCGCTCAGTTCGGCAAAGAGCTCGGGTTTGGCCGGTGCCGTCGGGCAGCCAAGATCATCGAAACTGATACCAAGATCAAGATCACGTGCCACAGCGACCACCGTCGGGGCGACGGCAAGATAGTCGATCGCTGCACCGAGCTTGGCCGCCACCGAGCCGCTGATCTTGGGCTTTGGACCACTCGCCGCTGCGAGTATGCCTTCAAGATCACGATAAGAGTTGAGTAATGTGGCAGCGGTCTTGTCCCCAATACCGGAAACGCCCGGCAGCCCATCTGAGGCATCGCCGCGCATCGTGGCGTAGTCGACGTAGGCGGCGGCCGGAATTCCATACTTGGTCCGCACCCAGGCGTTATCCACCACCTCATGCTTCCCGACACCTCGTGCGATGTAGAGCACGCGGACCTGCCGCTCGTCATCGACGACCTGGAAAAGATCACGGTCTCCGGTGACGACATCGACCGGCATCGGAGCGGTGCTGGCAAGCGTCCCGATGACGTCGTCAGCTTCATAACCGTCCTTGCCAACGACCGCGATGCCCAGGGCGTCAAGGACGGCCAGGATGAGCGGAACCTGCTCCGCGAGCCCGGCAGGCACGCCCTCGACCGCTGTGTTCGCCGAACTTGCCATCTCGGACACCACGGCGTCACCAGGCTTGGCAACCCGATGAGCCTTGTAGGAGGGAATCAGATCTACCCGCCACCGCGGTCGCCAGTCATTGTCCCAGCAGCACGCCAAGTGAGAGGGAGAGTAGCTATCCAGCAGCCGGCTGATGAAGTCGAGCAAGCCGCGCACGGCATTCACCGGCGTGCCGTCTGGGCCACGAAATGAATCGGGTACGCCATAAAAAGCACGAAAGTACAACGAAGCCGTGTCCAAAAGCATAATTTTGCGTGAGCGCACATCCGAATACTGGCACGATAGCCCCCATGGAGAAGCTCGACCGTCGTATTCTCTCGCTGCTCGCGCGCGACGGCCGGATGTCCTATACAGACATCGGCAAGGAGACAGGACTGTCCACCTCCGCTGCGCAGCAACGGGTTCGACGCCTTGAACAGCGGGGGGTGATCAAGGGCTATACCGCCATTCTCGACGCTGCTGAGCTCGGACTGATGGTCACCGCTTTCGTCGCGATCAAGCCCTTTGATCCGAGCCAGGCTGACGACGCGCCGGAGCGTTTGCAGCGAATCGAAGAGATCGTTTCCTGCTATTCGGTTGCAGGAGACGCGAACTACTTGCTCAAGGTGCAGGCGCCCACGATGGCCCATCTGGAATCCACACTGGGCCGCATCCGATCAGAGGCTAAAGTGTCAACCAACACCACGACGGTCCTGTCGATTCCCTTCGAGGACCGCCCTCAGATCTGATCAAGTGCTCATCCGGACCGGCTGATGATCTTTGTCGGGGGACGCGTCTACGCTCCTGATCACCGAGGAGCCACCGCTGTGGTGCTCGATGATGGATTGATCAACTATGTCGGCAGCGACGAGGCGGCTCGGCGGCTAGCTGCGGAGCACACAGTCGTTGATCTTCGCGGTCGGCTGCTGACACCGGCCTTCGTCGATGCCCATGCGCATCTCATCCAGACCGGCCAGGTCATGGCCGGTCTAGGCCTGCAGGATGCGAGGAGCCGGGACGACGCTGTACAGCGGGTGGCAACGTACGCCCGGCGTCATCCGGAGGCACATGTCATCATCGGTCACGGCTGGGATGAACGAGCCTGGCCGGAGCCGATGCCACCGACCCGAACCGAGCTCGACCGAGCGGCGAGCGGTGTCGCGGTCTACCTGTCGCGTGTCGATGTGCACTCCGCAGTCGTCTCATCCACTCTTCTTGATCAACTTCCTGATGTCTCGGAGGCGAGCGGATATCGCCCGGACGGGCTGCTCACTCGCGAGGCTCACCATCTGTGTCGCGGCAGCCTGGACCGGCTCTTCACCGACCAGCAGCGTCGATCGGCTGCGCGTGCCGCGCTTCGGGCGGCGGCGGCACAAGGCGTGGCCACCGTGCACGAACTGGGTGGCCCGCACCTGGGACCGATCGATGACCTCGCTCGAGTCCGGGAGGCCGCGACCGAGCTTGGTATGGGGATCGCAAGCTATTGGGGCGAGCTTGCCACTGAGCCGACCATCGAGTGGGCGCAGCGTGCCGGCGTGGCAGGGCTGGCGGGCGATCTCTGTGTCGACGGTGCCATCGGCTCGCGCACCGCGTCGCTGCATGAGCCGTACGCCGATGCCGAGACTTGTGGCGCCCGTTATTTGTCCGAGCAGCAGATTGCCGACCATGTGATCGCCTGTACCCGGGCTGGACTGCAGGCTGGGTTTCACTGCATCGGCGACGACGCGGTCGCGGCTGCTGTGGCCGGCCTGCGCCACGCAGCGAAGACGCTAGGGATCCGAGGTGTACGTGCTGCCCGGCACCGCTTGGAGCATGTGGAAATGATCTCCGAGGCCGATATCGCAACCTTGGCAGAGCTGGGTGTGGTGGCGAGTATGCAGCCAGCTTTTGACGCAGCCTGGGGGAAGCCGGGCGAACTGTACGAGCAACGTCTCGGTCCCGACCGCGCCCAGGCCATGAACCGCCTGGGCACTCTGCGACGCAGCGGCGTACAGCTCGCATTCGGCACCGACTCCCCGGTAACCCCGCTCGCTGGCTGGGCGACCGTGCGGGCCGCGGTGCAGCATTGGCAACCCGGCGAGCGGTTGAGTGTGGTCTCGGCCTTCGATGCGGCAACCAGAGGTGGGCACTGGGCTGCTTTCGCCGACAACGCCGGCACCATCAGGGCCGGAGCTGTGGCCGACCTTGCTGTCTGGGATGTCGGAGATACCGATCTGGAAGGGCCCGCACCGCTGCCGCGGCTGGAGGCTAGTGCCTTGCCGACCTGCGTGGCGACGATCTCCAAGGGCCGGTTGATCTACCAATCGGAGTTGTTTGAGGTTAGGTAGGCTCGGTCCGTGTCTCGGCCCCCGGCGTTACTGACGCGCTCGCACGCGGCCGGGACTTCACCAACGCAGCCACATCCCGTGCCATTGCTCCTTCGCGTCGCGGTCGTACTGCTCGCCGGCGCAGCGCTGGGATTGAGCTGGCAGCCGTACGACTTGTGGCCACTGCTCGGGTTTGCCGTTCCCGCATTTACGCTCGCAGTCCGTGGTGCGCGGCCGCTTGTGGCTTTCGGGCTTGGCTACCTGTTCGGTCTGATCATGCTGACCCTTGCCATCAGCTGGGTGCATGTTCTCGGCACCTGGATCGCCGCGCTGTTGATCATCTTCATGGCGCTGTACTTCGGTCTACTGGGAGTGGCCTTGACGCTGGTCGGCCGGCTGCGCTGGTGGCCGCTGGCAGCCGCCTGCTGTTGGGTGCTGATCGAGTACACGTACTCGCGGATTCCGTTCGGGGGCTTCGGCTGGACCCGGATCGGGTACGCGGCCGTCGACACACCGCTGGCCGGATTCTTCCCGATCATCGGCGTTGCGGGGGTTTCCTTCGTCGTGGCCCTGCTCGGCCAGCTCGTTGCCTGGATAGTCCTCACACTGTGGACAGCGCGGCGGGGGAGGCCGGCGCGCCGCAGCCACCTGCTCGTTGCTGCCGCAGTGGCTGTCAGTCTCGTCCTGCTTGGGTCAGCCTTGCGGCTCTACCAAGTCGAGCCCGCAGTCAGTCCAGCCGGCAGCGTGCGGGTCGGGATCGTGCAGGGAAACATCCCGGGTCGTGGCATTGAGGCCATGGGTCGTGCTCGCTCGGTCACCAACAACCACTTGTCCGAGACGATCCAGCTGATGAGCCGAGCACGACTGGGCGAAGTTCCAGAGCCAGACTTCCTGCTTTGGCCGGAGAATTCCACTGACATCGACCCGACCGCCGACCCGCTCACCAGGCAGACCGTGCAGGCTGCCGCGGACGTGGCTGATCGCCCCATTCTGGTTGGCGCCGTGATGCAAGGACCAGGTCCTGACGAGCGCCAGACCGCGGCACTGTGGTGGGATCCGGATCGCGGGCCCACCGCCCGGTACGACAAGCAGAACCTGGTGCCGTTCGGCGAGTGGATTCCCTTCCGTGCCCAGCTGCTGCCGCTGGTCCCGTTGTTGGAACAAGTTGGCGCCCAGTCAGTGCCGGGAACGCGTCCGGGCGTTCTCGACGTCAGCGTGAACGGACGTCCGATCAAGATTGGCGATGCCATCTGCTTCGAGCTCGCCTATGACCAGACGATGTATGGGTCTTTGACCGGCGGCGCCCAGGTCTCGATGGTGCAAAGCAACAACGCGACGTACGGCGGCACCGGCCAGATCGAGCAGCAGTTCGCCATCACCCGAGCGCGCGCTATGGAGAGCCGCAGGGAGATCGCAGTAGCCACCACGAACAGCATCTCTGGTTTCATCAGTCGAGATGGATCGGTAACCACCCGCACTCAGGAGTTCACAGCACAGAGCATGGTCGTCGAGATGCCTTTACGGAGCGCGCTGACGCCAGCCATCCGAATCGCCCCCTGGTTGGAAAGGGGCGTGGCACTCGCAGCGTTGCTGGCCTGCCTTGCCGTTCTTCTGGGTGCGGCCCGGCGATCCCGTGTCCCAGGAGCGGAGCGGCGCTCCAACCGAGAAAGAGATTCCGTTGAGCCAACAGACTCCCCCGGAAACCAGCCAGAACGAGATGGAAGAGACGCCGATCTGGGCAACGCTCGGACCGACTCTGGTGATCATCCCGACCTACAACGAGTCGGAGAACATCGCACGCATCATCAGCCGCACGCGTAAGGCCGTTCCGGACGCCCACATCCTGATCGCCGACGACAATTCGCCCGACGGCACGGGCAAGCTCGCCGACGACATCGCGAGCGCCGATGACCATGTGCATGTCATGCACCGGCTTGGTAAAGAAGGCCTGGGTGCCGCGTATCTCGCCGGCTTCGAGTGGGGCCTCAACGAGGGCTACGAAGTGCTGGTGGAGATGGATGCCGATGGGTCGCATCAGCCAGAGCAACTGCCGGAGCTGCTGAACGCGCTCGCCGATGCGGATCTTGTTCTCGGATCGCGTTGGGTCGAAGGTGGCGAAGTGCTCAACTGGCCGAAGTCCCGTGAGGTGCTCTCGCGTGGCGGAAACCTCTGGACCCGAATCATGCTCGGGATCCCGCTGCGCGACGCAACTGGCGGATTCCGTGCCTTTCGCCGTAAGACCCTGCTCGGGCTCGGACTGGACAATGTCGCCTCTGCCGGCTACTGCTTCCAAGTCGATCTCGCCTGGCGAGCGTTGAAGGCTGGATTTCGCGTGGTCGAAGTGCCGATCACTTTCATCGAACGCGAGTACGGCGACTCGAAGATGAGCAAACGGATCGTTCTCGAGGCGCTCGCCTTGACCACGATGTGGGGAGTGGCTCACCGCGCTGATCAGTTGCGTGGGCTCGTCACGAGGCGGAGAGTTCTGAACTCATGAGGCTTCGTCATGGATGGCCGTTGGTGCTCTTGGCGGTGCTGCTGGTCCTGATCCCGATACTCGAGGTCTGGCTCCTGGTGCAAGTCGGCCAGCGGCTGGGATTGCTGCCGACAGTGCTCATCCTCATCGTGGAGGCCGTCATCGGCGTACTCCTCATGCGCCACGAGGGATCGCGCGCATGGAAGGCGTTGAACGATGCCTTTACCCAGGGCAAGGTGCCGACTGGCGAGCTTGCCGACGCTGCGCTGATCCTCGTCGGCGGCGTGCTGCTGATGCTGCCCGGCTTTCTGACCGACATCATCGGGTTTCTGTTCCTGCTGCGCTGGACTCGACCGCTGGCGCGCAAGATGATCGCTTTCTTCGTGGCTCGCCGGATCAACCGGCTGGGTATCCCAGTGATGCGCGCCCGCATGGACCGCGAGAATCTGATCGAGGGGGAGACAGTCGAGTCGCCTCCTGCTCCCCGGCATGGCCCGGATGACCCAGTCGTCATCGCGGGAGAGATCGAGGAGCCGTCTCAGCCAGCCAGGCCGGAAGAACCCCGCTCATAGCCGCCATGCTGAGCAGGGGAGCCCGCGGAAGTGGTCAGCAACAACGCCGAACACATGAATTTCGCGTTGTTACTGACCAGTTGCAACAGGAAGGGCCGCCATCTCGAGTCGGCGCCGCTGATCGGGGACAGCAGCACCAGACGAGAAGGCGGCCCAGCTTGTCGAGCCGGAGCGCTTACGCGGTCTTCTTCGGTCGTGTGTTCCTTGACAATGCGGTGGAGCCCAGTTCGCCGGACCGGAGCTGGTTCAACCGCTCGGTCAGCAAGTCCTCGAGTTCTGCAATGGAGCGCCGCTCACGCAGCATGTCCCAATGCGTACGCGCCGGCTTCTCTTCCTTCAGCTCCGGCCGCTCACCATCGGAGCGCAGCGACTCGGCACCGCACCGAGGGCACTCCCACACCGGCGGAATGTCAGCCTCCGCCGAGAACACCAAGCTGAAGTGATGGTCTCGGGGGCAGTCGTAGCCGACCTCCTGCCGAGCCGCGAACTCAACACCTGCCTCGTCCTCAAAACTCTTGGCCCCGAGACCGGTGCCCTTCAGTGAACGATCAGCCATGAGCACAACCTCCGTCTAAATCCCTGACGTTTCCCACACCCGAATGGTTCAACTCGCGGCCGGGCGAATATGTTCCGCCATCCCATCTGGCTGTGCGGCGCTGCAGGTTATTCGGAGATCTGAACCTGTTCTCTTGGTGGTGACTTGACCCGGGCCAGCAACAATGTGCCTGCCAGCAGCACGACAGCGATCCCCACGATACCGATGCGGTCGGAGAACAAACCTGAGAAGAGGGCGAAAAGTCCCGGTGCCAAGAAGGAGGCGGCCCGGCCAGTGGTGGCGTACAGCCCAAACATCTCGCCCTCCCGTCCGACCGGTGCCAGTCGTGCCATGAACGCCCGGGAGCTGGCCTGAGCCGGGCCGACCCAGAGGGTCAAGATCAAACCGAAGATCCAGAACATCGTGGTGCCGTGAGCGAACAACAGAATGATCGAGGTCGTGATCAGGCCGATCAGCGAGATCATGATCACTCTCTTCGGACCTATCCGGTCCTCGACGGCGCCCATGCTGAGTGCACCGAGTGCGGCAACGATGTTGGCGACAATGCCGAAGATCAGCACCGTGGACTGTGCCATGCCGTAGACGCTGACCGCCAGGATGGCACCGAATGCGAAGATCGCAGCCAGACCGTCTCGATACAGAGCTGAGGCGATGAGAAAGTAGACGGAGTTTCGGTCGCGCCTGAAGAGAGCTTTGACGTCATTGAAGAGCAGTCTGTACGAGGCGAAGAAGCTCACTCGGCGACGCTGCGGCCCCGGCGGCGACTCAGGGACAGCAAGCAGCACTGGAATTGCGAAAACTGCGAACCAGATGGCCGAAAAGACGGCGACAGCACGGATGTTCAGACCACCGGCTGCGCTGACTCCGAACCAGCCGACATCCGGCGCTATGAATCCGACATAGCAGATCAGCAGCAAGAAGATGCCGCCGAAGTAGCCCATTGCCCAACCGAACCCGGATACCCGTCCGATCGTTTCTGGAGTGGAAACCTGCGGCAACATCGCGTTGTAGGACACCACTGCGAACTCTTGAAAGACGGCCCCGGCTGCCAGCAGCACGAGGGCGATCCAGAGGTAGCTAGGATCGTTCTTCACGCTGAACATGCCCAACATGACGGCAATGACAAGCGCGCTCCAGATAGCGAGGCTGCGCTTGCGGTGGCCGCCGGCGTCGGCCCGCTGTCCGGTTATCGGCGCAATCAGTGCAACGAGGAGGCCCGCTGCCGCGGTTGAGATGCCTAGCCAGGTGTTGGCGCTGAGGCCGCCCGGTTGGGTGTCTCCCACCACCCCCCGTACCACGTAGGGACCGAACACGAACGATGTGATGACGGCGCTGTACGCCGAGGAGCCCCAGTCCCACAGCCCCCATGCCAGTACGACCCGGCGCTTGACCCGCGTTCCCACCGCTGCAGGAGGCTGCGGAATCTCTGCCGCCTGCTCCGCGCGGTCGCTGTCCGTCATAGCTTCCTCGATCTACCGCTCAGCCCACAGGCCGCGCCGGAGAAGAACGTCCTTCAGCGTGTCGACCCGATCAGTGAAGATACCGTCGACGCCTGCATCGATCAGTCTTTCCATGGTTTCGGAGTCGTCGACGGTCCAAATCTGTACTTTTTTGCCGGCTCGATGAGCAGCCTCGACCAATGCGGGCGTGAGCACGGCGAGCCGACCGCGGAGCATGGAGAGGGAGATGGGAATCTGCAGCACCGGCGCGGGCGTGTTCAGCGCCCAGGTCACCCAGGGCAGGAATCTGTTCGCTGCAATTCCTAATGCGCTTGCCGCCGACGGGACGCGCCAGCCGAGTAGTCGACGTAGCTGGTAGAGGCGGCGGATCCCGAACGAGGCCACACAGATGCGGTCGTACGCCTCGTACTCCTCAATGGTCGCTGCCAGCAGTGCCACCGCCGTCGGTGACTTTGCGTCGACATTGAACCGTGCGTCAGGAAACTCGATCAGCAGCTCGGACAGTCGTGGAATGGGGTCCAGCCCGTGGATTCTGGCCTCGGCAACCTCGGCATAGCTCATCTCGGCAACCGCGCCGGTGCGGTCGGTAACCCGGTCGAGTACTCGATCATGGAAGGCCAGTAGCACGCCGTCGCGAGTGGCATGTACGTCGGTCTCGAGATAGCGGTAGCCGAGCGCGACCGCCTCCTGGAACGCGTGAAGGCTGTTCTCGCGATGACGATTGGGCATATAGGTGGCACCGCCACGATGCGCAAAAGCCATGAAGGGCACGTCGAAGAACGCGTAATCAGCGGCCCTCATGCGCTCATTGTGCCCGGCAGTCTTGCGTTGCCGGTCTCAGAGCCCGGGCAGCCGTTGCAAAAGCATGTCGACAGATTGGGGCAGCCAGGCGGGCGGACCGAGTGTCAGCAAGTAGAGATATCCGAAGGCTCCGCAGAAGCCGAAGAATGCCGCCCAGAAGAGGATCCTTCTGCCGCTCGGCCAGGTGCGGTAGCGATGCAGCTCCGCCTTGAACCACTGCATCACCTGGTGAGCCCATTCGAACTCGCTGGACCATACGGCGAGACCGAGCAAGACCAAAGGAATACCGCCCGGACCTGGGATTGGCCCACTGACAAAGCCGAGGGCGACGAGGATGAGGCCGAGGAGGCCTACGGCGACGCGATAGACAGCGAGCTTCCGCTTGTCCTCCCTGATCTTGCGACGCCAGCGCCAGCGGTCCTCCTCAGGTTCGATGAGGATGTGGTGGTGATGGTGCTCGTGGTCGTGATGCCGGTGGCCGCCGGCCGGCCGCGCATCGTTTTCCTGCGGCAAGGTCACGGTAGGGAATTCAGCGTCGCCAGACCGGTTGCCTTCGACGCCGGGTGACATGGCCACCACTCTAAGGTGGAGCGCCAAAATGTGTTGCGCGAGCCCAAATCGAGGTCACACAGTGGAAATCGGATTGCATCCGCGAGCGAGCAGTTGAACTCCGGATCGCGCGCCCAGCAGAATGACGCGCGTGACGACGATCTTGTCGATCCAGTCCTCGGTCGCCTACGGGCACGTCGGCAACAGCGCGGTCACGTTCCCGCTGATGCGGATGGGTGTGGAAGTGTGGCCGGTGATCACGGTGCACTTTTCCAACCACACGGGCTATGAAGCCTGGCGGGGACCACTGCTGAGCGCCGCCGATCTCCGCGATGTGGTGCGTGGTATCGACGAGCGCGGCGTACTCGGGGACGTCGACGCGGTGCTCTCGGGATACCAGGGTGGTGAGGACATCGCCGAGATGATCTTGGATGCGGTCGCCCTGGTCAAGCGGCGCAACCAGGCGGCAATCTATTGCTGCGACCCGGTGCTAGGCGACACGGATCGTGGTCTGTACGTCCAGCCGGGCATTCCGGAGCTGATGCGGCAGAAGGTGGTGCCGGCCGCCCAGATCATCACCCCGAACCAGTTCGAACTGGAGTCGCTGACGGGTCTACCGGACTCGACTATGGCGGGGCTGCTGAAAGCCGCCGATGCCGCCCGAAGTCTCGGCCCTGAGGTGGTCCTGGTCACCAGTGTGGTACGCGAGGATGGGCCGCCAGAGGAGATCAACATGGTAGCCGTCGGTGCAGATGGGGCATGGCTTGTGACGACGCCGCGACTGCCCCAAACCTTCACTGGAAGCGGAGACGTGACGGCTGCGACCTTTCTGGCCAGTCTCCTGAATGGGTGGGACGTGCCGCGCGCACTCGCCCACACTGCGTCGGTGATCTACGGGCTGCTCCGGGTCACCGTTGCCTCCGGCCGCGCCGAGCTGGCCCTGATCGCGGCTCAGGACGAGTTCGTCAATCCCACTCATCGCTTTGAACCGGTACGTCTCCGGTAACGCTGGTGTGTTGCGCCCTGATCGTAGGGCGCGCTTCGACGGGCTCAGCGCACATGTCATATGAGTTCAGCGCACATCGCAGCTCAGCGCACATGTCATCTGAGCTCAACGCACATCTGGCCTCAGTCCCGGAAGACCTCGATATTGGCGCCCAAGGCATTGAGCCTGTTGGCCAGATCCTCATATCCGCGGTTGATGACGTAGACGTCGCGCAGCATGGATTCGCCACGAGCCGCGAGCATGCCGAGAAGGATGCACACTGCGGGCCGCAGCGCCGGGGGACAGACCACCTGCTGACCGCGCCAGCGTGTCGGACCTTCGACGATGACCCGATGGGGGTCGAGCAGTTGTACGCGTGCCCCGAGCCGGTTGAGCTCGGTCAGGTAGATCGCCCGGTTCTCATACACCCAGTCGTGGATGATCGTCTTGCCCTTGGCGGTCGCGGCGATCACTGCGAAGAACGGCAGGTTGTCGATGTTCAGCCCAGGGAAGGGCATCGGATGAATCTTGTCGATGGGGGAGCGGAGCTCCGACGGCCGTACGGTCAGATCGACCAGCCGGGCATGGCCGTTGACGGCCAGATACTCCTCACCGAGGGAGAAGTCCAGGCCCATTTCCTCCAAGATCGCGAGTTCGATCTCGAGGAACTCGATCGGCGCCCGCTTGATCGTCAAGTCTGATTTCGTCACGATCCCGGCAGTCAGCAGGCTCATCGCCTCGATGGGATCCTCAGACGGGGCGAACTCGACATCTGTGTTGATGCTCTCCACGCCATGGATGCGCAGGGTCGTGGTGCCAATGCCGTCGATCTCAACTCCGAGATGGGTCAGGAAGATGCAGAGGTCCTGAACCATATAGTTCGGGCTGGCGTTGCGCAGTACCGTCACTGTCGGCGACAGCGCTGCCGCGAGCAGAGCGTTCTCGGTGACGGTGTCGCCGCGTTCGGTGAGGGTGATCGGACGGAGCGGCTCCGCCGACTCGTCAACGGTGCAGTGATAGAAGCCATCAGTCGGATGGACGTGAAGCCCAAATCGCCCGAGCACCTGCAGATGCGGCTCGATGGTCCGCCTCCCGATGTCGCACCCGCCGGCATAGGGCAGCTTGAACGCCGAGTAGGAATGCAGCAGCGGACCCAGGAACATGATCACCGAGCGGGTACGCCGTGCCGCCTCTAGATCCATCTCGTCCAGAGACAGCTCGGCCGGCCGTACTAGTTCAAGATCATTACCATCGGATGACCAGGTGGCGCGGACACCGATGCTGATCAACACCTCGAGGATCCGGTTGACTTCTTCGATCTTGGCAATGCCGCGAATGACCGTGCGGCCGCGATTGAGCAGGGACGCGCACAGCAACGCGACGGCCGCGTTCTTCGAAGACCGCACCTCGATGGTGCCGGTCAGATTTGCCCCGCCTTGGACACGTAGGTGTTGCGGTCCGCTAGTGCCAACGGAGATCAGCGGCGAGTCGAGCGCCTCGGCGATGCGGCTCACCATCTCCAGACTGAGATTCTGGTTCCCGGCTTCGATGCGATGCACCGCGCTCTGGCTGGTGCCGAGAACGTCGGCAAGCTGGGTCTGCGTCAGGCCACGATGCTTGCGCGCATCCCGGATCAAGCCCCCGATCCGGTCCAGGTACGTTTCAGTCATGTTGGTCACTCAGGCACGATAACTCATATATGAGATAGTTATGGGTCAACTCGCCGATTTAGACGTCAAGTTGGCAGATCGGCCACCCGAGATAGTCGTTTGGTGACGGGCCACGACCTTAGCAGGCCCCTGGCTGCGGCGGAAGAGTGGCCCCTACAGTTGGGCCATGAGCGCACACTTCGAGGTCGTCGTGCTGGGCGCGGGGCCGGGCGGTTACGTGGCCGCCATCCGTGCCGCCCAGCTGGGACTGAAGACCGGGATCATCGAGCTGAAGTATTGGGGCGGGGTTTGCAACAACGTCGGCTGCATCCCGACGAAGTCGTTGCTGCGGAACGCCGAGATTGCACACATCTTCAACCATGAGGCCGACGTCTTCGGTATCAGTGGCGACGTCACCTTCGACTTCGGCGCGGCCTGGAAGCGCAGTCGAGCTGCAGCTGACCGAATGGCCAAGGGCGTGCATTTCTTGATGAAGAAGAACAAGATCACTGAGATTGACGGCTGGGCCACCTTTACCGGCGACCATACGTTCAGCGTGGACGGACCGAAGGGAACCGAGACGGTCACCTTCGACAACGTGATCATTGCGGCTGGAGCGACGACGCGGTTGCTGCCGGGAACCTCACTCAGTGAACGCGTAGTCACTTACGAAGAGTTGATCATGACTGACAGCCTCCCGGAGTCGATCGTGATAGCTGGCGCAGGCGCGATCGGGGTGGAGTTCGCATACGTGATGGCGAACTATGGGGTAGACGTCACGCTGGTTGAGTTCCTGGATCGCGTGGTGCCACTGGAAGATGCTGAAATCTCCAAGGAGCTCGCCCGGGCGTACAAGAAACTCGGCGTAACGGTGCTGGCCGGTACCAAGGTGGAAGCCATCGACGACTCAGGTGACAAGGTCAAGGTGACCGTCTCACCGGCTGCCGGCGGCGAGAGCAAGGTTATCGAGACCGACAAGGTGCTGCAGGCGATCGGGTTCGCGCCGCGTACCGAGGGCTACGGTCTGGACACCACCGGCGTGAAACTCAGCGATCGCGGTGCGATCGAGATCGACGATTACATGCGCACCAACGTGCCGCACATCTTCGCGATCGGCGACTGCACCGGCAAGCTGCTGCTGGCGCACACGGCGGAGGCGCAGGGAGTGGTCGCTGCCGAGACCATCGCAGGAGCGGAGACCATGCCGATCAACTACGACATGGTTCCGCGGGCCACTTACTGCCAGCCACAGATCGGTTCGTTCGGCTACTCCGAGCAGCAAGCACAGGACAAGGGCTACGACGTCAAGACGGCGAAGTTCCCGTTCACGGCCAATGGCAAGGCACACGGGCTGGGGGAGACCAGTGGCTTCGTCAAGATCGTCGCCGACGCGAAGTACGGCGAGATCCTAGGGCTGCACATGATCGGGCCGGATGTGACGGAGCTGCTGCCTGAGCTCACTTTGGCGCAGCTCTGGGATCTGACCGCTGAAGAGGTCGCGCGCAATGTGCATGCGCACCCCACACTGTCCGAGGCGCTCAAGGAAGTCGCCCACGGCGTGTCAGGCCACATGATCAACTTGTGAGCAATCACTCAACTGTGTGAGACGTAGCCCTCCAGCTGATCGCGCTCGAACTCGATCTGGGAGATGTGTGACTTCACGACGTCACCAATGCTGACCAGGCCAGCCAATCTTCCAAAGTCGTCCACGACCGGCAGATGACGGATCCGCTTTTCAGTCATGGTGTGCATCAAAGATTGGACCGACTCGCCCGGTCGACAGGTGAGGACCTCACTGGTCATCACATCTGAGACCGGTGAATCGAGGAAGTCCGGTCCATTGCAGAGCTTCCGCACCACGTCGCGCTCGGTCAGAATGCCTGAAATTTGCTTTCCGTCGGTGGATACCACGACGGCCCCGAGGTTGTACTCCTTGAGCAGCGCGAGGGCTTCGGACACTGTCGTCGTCGGCCGGACGGTGATGACATCGAAGCCTTTGCTGCGGAGCAATTCGTTGATTCGCATCGCCAACCTCCTGACGCAGAAGGGTAGCCTGGCCGCCTTTACTTTGGATAGGTTCGAGTTTCAGTCACGACGGACGGTGATGACATCGAAGCCTTTGCTGCGGAGCAATTCGTTGATTCGCATCGCCAACCTCCTGACGCAGAAGGGTAGCCTGGCCGCCTTTACTTTGGATAGGTTCGAGTTTCAGTCACGACGGTCCACCGGCCACGCGCAGCCCGTACTGAGACGCCAAGGGAGTGACGCCTGTGACTATCGCCCGCCGTACCGTGGCAGCACTTCTGCTGGTGCTGGCATGCACGGCATGCGGGCTGGAGCAGGATCCGCTGGCGGCGCCGGACGTCGGGTCGGCCAGTCCGCCACCTGCTGTGAGCCAGACGCCGAGTCCAATCCCGACTCCGAGTGCCACAGCTGCTCCGGAGCCTCGCGCGCCACAGAAGGCTCAAGCGACACTGCCGCGGGGCGGCCGTGAAGTATTCCCGCGTTATCGCTTGGTGGGCTACGCCGGCGTGACCGGTGCCTCGACTCTCGGCCGGCTCGGGACCGGCCCGCTGGACCAGCGGGTCGGCGAGATCGAGCGTCGAGCAAAGCCGTACGCCGTGGGCCGGGAAATCTTGCCAGTGGTGGAGGTGATCGCCACTGTGGTGCAGGGCAGTGCCGGCCGTGACGGCAAGTACCGGGTGCGCCTGACTGATGCCCAAATTGCCAAGTACCACAAGGCCGCTCGCAAGCATCGAGCCGTCATGCTACTCAATCTCCAGCCAGGTCGATCAGAGTTCATCACTGAGGCGAAGGCGTTCGAGAAGTGGCTCAAGCTGCCAGACGTCGGCGTCGCGTTGGACCCCGAATGGGCCATGGATCGAGGTCAACGCCCGGGCGGTGTGTACGGGCACACCACAGGCGCCGAACTCGACTGGGTTGCCCGATATCTCGCAAGTCTCGTCAAGCGGTACGACCTTCCGGAGAAGGTGATGGTCTATCACCAGGTCGCCCGCAGCGTGGTACGCCGGGAGTCCGGACTGAAAGCCCATGATGGCGTAGTCATGATCAAATCAGTTGATGGATTGGGGCATCCGGGGCCCAAGAAAAACACCTACCGAGTGGTCAACAAGAGCACCCCGAAGCACGTCCACGCCGGTTTCAAGCTGTTCTTCACGGAGGACCGTCGACGCGGCGGCCGGCTCATGACTCCGCGAGAGGTGCTCGCGCTGAAGCCGCGTCCGGAATATGTGATGTACGAGTAACCCGGGGCCAATCCTCCACACGGCGGCCATCTGCGGCTCGGGCAGAATAGCCGGCATGACCAACCAAACCCTCTGGCTCACTGGCGATCCCGAGGCCGATGCCTTGCTCTCCCAGGATGACAACGCACTGCTCATCGGAATGGTCCTCGACCAGCAGGTGCCGATGGAGAAGGCGTTCAGCGGGCCCTTGGTGATCGCGCGGCGGATGGGCGGACGACTGGACGTTGCCAGCATTGCCGCGATGAGCGAAGACGACTTTGTCGAGCTGTGCTCCCAACGACCAGCGATTCACCGATTCCCGGCGGCCATGGCCAAGCGCATCCACCAGGTTTGTCAGGTGCTTGCCGACGACTACGACGGACAGGCAACCAATGTCTGGAAGGATGCTCGCTCCGGCGCGGAGGTCAAAGCAAATCTGGCCCGGCTACCTGGGTTCGGGTCTGACAAGGCGGCCATCTTCACTGCGGTGCTGGGCAAGCTGCGTGGAGTCACGCCTGACGGCTGGCGTAACGCGGCGGGCTACTACGGTGAGCCCGGCACATTCCGTTCGGTTGCCGACATCGTCGACTACGACTCATTGCAGAAGGTGCGGGAGACCAAGAAGTCGGTCAAGGCGGCCAAGAAGGAGATGTCTCCTAGCGAGGGGAGGCCGGCCGGGGGAGCGTGATCATGCTCCCGCCTGGGTAAGACATCGTTGTGACCAGCATCGAGGCAACCGGAAAGCACTCGATCGCAGAGGTCAGACGCAGCCGGCCTTACCACGCGTTGATCGGGGTTGGACTGGTGAGTTACGGCCTGCTGCATCTCATCATTGCCTGGATCGCGCTCCAGCTTGTCTTCGGAGAGCGGGCCGAAGCGTCACCCGAAGGCGCCTTGAGCGAGTTGGGCAGGCAACCGCTCGGGACAGTGTTGCTCTGGATCATGGCGATCGGACTCTTTACGCTCACGATCTGGCAGGCACTCGAGGCGACCATCGGACGTGATGAGCCGGGACGAGACGGCCGGACGCGACGCCGATTGGCTTCAGCCGGTCGGGCCGTCGTCTATCTCGCCCTCGGTGTGCTCGCAGTTGCGGTTGCCATGCGGGCAGCATCTGGCTCTGGTCAGGGTGAGGAGACGATCAGCGCCAAGCTGATGTCGGTTCCGTTTGGACAGGTGCTGGTCGCTGCTGTCGGTGGCGCAGTGATCGGCGTCGGGATCGCCCAGATTGTGAAGGGCGTGAAACAGAACTTCACCGAAGATCTCGATCGCGGCGCTCCATCTTCGGTTCGACGGCTCGGCACTGTGGGCTACTGCGCCAAGGGGATAGCGCTTGGCATCATTGGCGGGCTGTTCGTCTGGGCGGCAATCACTTACGACCCGGACAAGGCAGGCGGAATGGATGCCGCTCTTTCGACGATTCGCGACCAGCCGTTTGGCTCCGTATTGCTGGCGATCATGGCTCTCGGGCTGGCATGCTTCGGCGTCTACTGCTTCTTCTGGGCGAGAATGGCGCGCTACTGACCCTCGAACTGGCGCCGTAGCTTCGCAGGCCTTGATCAGCCACGAATCAGTGATCAACTCGCGCAGCTCGTCATGATCGATCTTGGCCAGGTCACGAGCACGGCCGGGTATCCGTCGTAGTGCGGAGTCGTGAAGAAGGCGTCGGAGCCTGAGCTCAGCAGCGCCTCTTTCTCGCCAAGATCAGCAACAAAGACAACCAGGCCGCCCTCAGCCTCGGTCCGGAGCCGTAGAAATCCCTTTCCGCCACCTTGTACCCGGGCGTCTGATACCACTGCTCCTCGGTGGTGCCGGGCAGTGCCAATGCGATGGCGCGTACGTCGTCCTCCGTGACCATCAGCTAAGCGCTCGCCGGCCGGACGCAACTGCCTGGAGGATGTCGTGCGATTTGGCCTGCGACTCGCCGTACGAGGACCCGGGGTGTGCACTGCAACGGTGGCTACGATTCTCGCGGGCAGGGTGGGGAAGCGCCCGATCGGGCCGTAGCAGGGTCTTTCGTGGCGCCATGGTTCGACCATACGGCAGCTGACGCGGCTGGCTTTCAGGGCGCCAACGGTGCCGTACCTGCACTTGCCGAAGAGGAGGTTCGGCTGGTCGTGATCGACGGTGGGACGCACGATCTCTGGCAACTGCCCGTGGACCTGGAGTGGGTAGCCACTGTGCTCGAGGCTGATCCGATCAGGTGTCAGGGCGCTTTCTTGGACCTTCAGAGCGGCGAGGTCATTCCCTGCCTACCGAGCGACACCGAGCTGACTGGCGATGAAGGGGCAGCCAATCGAGGGGCCGAGCCGGAGCGCTGGCTCTTCCTGCCGTGCCTTGGTTCCCGAGCGGTGCGGCAGGACATGGCTGATTTTGCGGCGATGATCAAATACCGGCCGATGCGGCAACGCATGGAAGAGGCTATCGAGGGTCTCGGAGCGTTTCACCGCTTTCGTGATCTGGTCTATGCCGAGGGGCTGGCCTCGGACTGGCACGCGTTTTCCGATCAACGGCGTATCGAACGAGCCCGTGATTTCCTCGCCGAGTTGGGTGTCCGGGTGCCGACGTCGTGATGCCCCGCACGCTGGCATGATTTCAAGATCAACTAGTGGGGGAGAGCGGGTAGTATATGATCAACACTGGGTCCCAGAGACCGATCGGCTACTGGCTCAAGAAGCTGGACCGCCTCATCGACCAGCAGTTCGAGCGGCAGCTTGGCGAAGTCGGCCTGTCTCGTCGGCAGTGGCAGCTGCTGAATCTGCTCCAGAACGGGCCGAGATCCACGCCCGAACTACAGGCCGAGCTTGAGCCATTCCTGCAGGACAGTCCGGACGAGCTGAGCGAGGCGTTGTCGGGACTGATCACTCGGGGTTGGGCCGGCTCTCAGGACAACGTCGCGAGTTTGACCGAGACCGGGCAGGCCCAGTTCGAGTTGATCAAGGCAAAAGTCACCGAGCTGCGGCAAGCACTGACGGTCGGGATAACCCCGGAGGAATACCAAGCAACGATCGAGGTCCTCGCCAAAATGGTCGCCAACCTCGAACCGGAGTGACGGCAAGAGCAGCGCTACGATCTCGCATGTGACCAGCAGTCCCGTCCCGGAGGAGCGGCTGCGCGACCTGGCACGGCTGTGCCGTGTTCGCGACCGGATCGACCGGGAGTATGCGCAGCCGCTGGATGTCGAGGCGCTGGCCCGCGGCGCGCACATGTCGGCCGGGCACCTCAGCCGGCAATTCCGGCTCGCGTACGGCGAGTCGCCGTACAGCTACCTGATGACGCGGCGCATCGAGCGCGCGATGGCGCTGCTGCGTCGCGGCGACCTCAGTGTCACCGAGGTTTGTTTCGCGGTCGGCTGCTCGTCGTTGGGCACTTTCAGTACTCGCTTCACCGAGTTGGTCGGTGTACCGCCAAGCGTCTATCGGGACCAGGAGGCGCGCGCCACGGCTGGGATGGCGCCGTGCGTCGCGAAGAAGGTCACCAGACCGATCAGGAATCGAGAAGCGCCGGCCCCCGAGCCGCAACTAGCGTGACTGCTATGGACATCACCATTCACGCAAGCTTTCTTCCACACACCGACCCGGACGCCTCCCTGACCTTCTACCGTGACACTCTCGGCTTCGAGATCCGCAACGATGTCGGGTACGGCGGTATGCGCTGGATCACGGTCGGCCCAGCCGACCAGCCCGACACCTCCATCGTGCTGCATCCGCCGGCCGTCCCCGGGATCACCGATGACGAGCGCCGCACCATCCTGGAGCTGATGGCCAAGGGCAGCTATTTCGGCGTCAACCTGGCGACCACCGACCTCGACGGCACCTTCGCGAAGCTCGAGGGCAGTGGCGCCGAGGTGGTTCAGGAGCCAACCGAGCAGCCGTACGGCGTCCGGGACTGCGCGTTCCGCGATCCCGCGGGCAACATGATTCGCATCCAGGAGCTGCGTGAAGAGGAATCTCTGACTGGAAACGGGACCGGGGAGAGCCTGCAAAGGAGTGAGCGATGAGCCCAAGGAAGACTACGCAGAAGTCCACCGAGAGCCCCACCGCGGCCGACGAGACATCGCAGGCATGGACGGACGAAGAGCGAGCCGCGATGAAGGAGCGCGCCAGCGAGGTGAAGGGGGCACGCCGCAAGGCGGGCGCGGACAAGGCGGATGGCGAACGCGACCTACTCGCGAAGATCGCCGAGATGTCGGCATCGGATCGCATCATGGGCGAGCGGATTCATGCGGTCATCAAAGCCAACGCACCAGAGCTCACGCCGAGACTTTGGTACGGGATGCCCGCATATGCCATAGGCGGCAAGGTCGTCTGCTTCTTCCAGCCCGCGCAGAAGTTCAAGTCGAGGTACGCGACGTTCGGCTTCAACGACGACGCGAACCTCGACGAAGGCCGTATGTGGCCGACTGCCTTTGCTCTGACGGAGTTGACCGCGGCCGAGGAGGCAAAGATCGGCGAGCTCGTGAAGAAAGCGGTGAGCTGAGGACGATGAGCATCGCCACGACGATGGATACCCAGTCGCCAGCCCTGCACCTTGCCGACAGCCACGATCTGATTCGCGTGCACGGCGCGCGCGAGAACAACCTCAAGGATGTCAGCGTCGAGATCCCGAAGCGCCGGCTCACGGTGTTCACCGGCGTCTCCGGCTCGGGCAAGAGCTCGCTGGTGTTCGACACGATCGCCGCTGAATCGCAGCGGCTGATCAACGAGACCTACAGTGCGTTCGTCCAGGGGTTCATGCCGACGCTGGCCCGGCCCGAGGTCGACGTACTCGATGGGCTGACGACGGCGATTCTCGTGGACCAGGAGCGGATGGGCTCCAACCCCCGCTCGACGGTCGGCACCGCCACCGATGCCAACGCGTTGCTTCGGATTCTGTTCAGCAAGCTCGGGGAGCCGCACATCGGTCCGCCCACGGCCTTCTCGTTCAACGTGCCGCGGCGTACGGCTACCGGGTCGATGACCGCCGACAAGGGCGCGGGCGAACGGCTAGTGGTGCGCAACGCCGTTTACCACGGCGGCATGTGTCCACGCTGCGAGGGAATGGGCTTGGTCACCGACTTCGACCTGACCGCGCTCTACGACGACACCAAATCGCTCAACGAAGGCGGCCTCACCGTTCCCGGCTACAGCATGGACGGGTGGTACGGCCGCATCTTCAGCGGCAGCGGCTACTTCAACATGGACAAGCCAATCGGGAAGTTCACCAAGAAGGAGCTGCGCGATCTGCTCTACCGCGAGCCCACCAAGATCAAGGTCGAGGGGATCAACCTGACCTATGAGGGTGTGATTCCCAAGATCCAGAAGTCGATGCTCTCCAAGGACGTCGATGCGATGCAGCCGCATATCCGCGCCTTCGTGGAGCGGGCGGTGACGTTCACAACCTGTCCCGATTGCGACGGTACGCGGCTCAGTGCCGAAGCTCGGTCGTCGAAGATCAACGGAAAGAACATCGCCGACGTCTGCGCGATGCAGATCACCGACTTTGCCGAGTGGGTCCGAGGGCTCGATGAGCCGTCGGTGGCGCCGCTGCTCACTGGGCTGCAACACCTTCTCGATTCGTTCGCGGAGATCGGGCTGGGCTACCTGTCGCTCGACCGTCAGGCAGGCACCCTGTCCGGGGGCGAAGCGCAGCGCACCAAGATGATCCGACACCTCGGGTCGTCGCTCACCGACGTCACCTATGTCTTCGACGAACCGACGATCGGTCTGCACCCTCATGACATCCAGCGCATGAACGACCTGCTGGTCCAGCTGCGCGACAAGGGCAACACCGTTCTTGTCGTGGAGCACAAGCCGCAGGTGATCGCGATCGCCGACCACATCGTCGATCTCGGTCCGGGAGCGGGCACGGCTGGTGGTGAGGTTGTGTTCGAAGGCACGGTCGAGGGCCTGCGGACCAGCCGCACGATCACCGGACGACATCTGGACTACCGCGCCTCGGTGAAGAAGGACGTGCGTACCGCCTCGGGGAGGCTGGAAGTGCGTGGCGCCAGCACCCATAACTTGAAGGAAGTCGACGTCGATATTCCACTCGGCGCGCTGGTCGTACTGACCGGTGTCGCCGGCTCGGGCAAGAGCTCTCTGATTGAGGATTCGGTCGCCGGCCGGGACGGAGTGGTCGTGATCGACCAGGGCGGGATCCGCGGTTCACGGCGGAGCAACCCGGCGACCTACACCGGCATGCTGGAGCCGATCCGCAAGGCGTTCGCGAAGGCCAACGGCGTGAAGCCGGCGCTCTTCAGTTCCAACTCCGAGGGCGCCTGTCCCACCTGCAATGGCGCGGGTGTGGTCTACACCGAGCTGGGCATCATGGCCACGGTCGAATCCACCTGCGAAGAGTGCGAGGGGAAGCGGTTCCAAGCGTCGGTGCTGGAGTACAGGCTGGGCGGCCGGAACATCGCCGAGGTGCTCGCGATGCCGGTGACCGAGGCCGAGCAATTCTTCGGCGGGAGCGAGGCGCGTACGCCAGCCGCGCACGCCGTCCTCGATCGGCTCGCGGACGTCGGGCTCGGCTACCTCAGCCTCGGCCAGCCGCTGACGACGCTATCCGGCGGCGAGCGGCAGCGGCTCAAGCTCGCCACCCAGATGGCTGAGAAGGGTGAGGTCTACGTTCTCGACGAGCCGACCGCCGGCCTCCACCTCGCCGACGTCGAACAGTTGCTCGGCCTGCTGGACCGGCTCGTCGACTCCGGCAAATCGGTGATCGTTATCGAGCACCACCAGGCGGTCATGGCACATGCCGACTGGATTATCGACCTGGGTCCCGGCGCCGGCCACGACGGCGGCCGGATCGTCTTCGAGGGCACGCCGGCGGCGTTGGTGGCGGCTCGTTCCACGTTGACCGGCGAGCACCTGGCGGCATACGTCGGCGCCTGATCCGTCTCACTGACGCGTTGGCCGTCCTGAGATGAGAAACGTGTGTCATGCGAGGCCGATGATGCCTCGCGAGCCATCTTGGGACGGGAAACGTGAGAGTCGGAGTTATGGGCCAGTTCCCACTCGGTTGTCCGATAAGCGACATTATGTCAATTTGTGCAGATCCGGGAGAACGCCGCTAGCTCTTGTGGGCTGTTGCGTTCCTCGACCGGCGGCGCGTCCTGTCTCAAGCAGATTCAGCCAGCCGCTCAATGGGCGGCCGAGGCGCGACGGGCGGTCGGGAGCATGGCGAGCGCTGCGGCGGCTGTGGCGACGAAGGCAAGCGGGATGCCGACCGAGGTGACGAATGTGCCGACGACAGTCGCCCCGAGGCCCCAGCCCAGGTCGTAGGCGACGTTCCAGCCCGCTGAGACCGCGCCGTACTGCGCGCGGGTGGCGGCGCTGAGCATCAGGTTCAGGGAGGCGGTCTGTGCGAGGCCGAAGCCGGCGCCGAAGGCGACCATGCCGGCGATAACGGCGGTCGGGCTGCCCGTCAGGGCGCAGACGCCCATGCCGGATGCGACCAGGAGGACGCCGGGGACCAAGAGGCGGTGTGGACCGTGGCGGTCCGACCACCTGCCGCCCAGGTAGCGGGTGATCGTGGCGGCTAGGGCCTGCACGAACAGCGCGGCGGCGGCGAGCCCTCCGTGACCGGTGACGGCACCCGGCAGGAAGGTCACGACCGCCCCGCCGGCGACTGCGGCCACCGTGAACACCACGGCCGGTGCGACTGTGCCCGGTCGGCGGGCCAGCGAGACTAGGCCCGTCTGGGCGGCGGACGTCTCGGCTGCGCGCGGCAGGCCGACGGTGATCGGCACGACCAGGAGCACCAGGACGGCACCGAGCAGGAACGCGACGGAGAAGCCGAGCCTGTCGGCTACCCACACGCCCGCCGGCAACGCGGTCACCGCCGGCACCATCGAGACCACGCCGAGGACGCCGAGACCCTCGCCGCGACGCTCTGAGGGCAGGGCGTTCGCCGCGAGCGCACCGGTTACGGTGACCACGATCGCGAAGCCGAGGCCGCGGACCACGCCGACCAGCAGCATCGCGGTGAGCCCGGTCGCCCAGAAAAGCAGCAGGGCAGGGGCGCCGAGCAGCACCAGCCCTCCAGCCAGGAGCCGCCGGTAACCCACCCTCGCGGCCACCCGCGGGGTGACCAGCTCCCCGGTGACCGCGGCGAACATCAACACCGCCGTGGTCAGGCCGGCGCCAAGCCCGTCGGCACCGTGGGCCGACGCGTGCATCGGCATTACGGCCAGGAGCAGGTAGAAACCGGTCAGGGCGCCGAAGTCCACCAGCAGCAGCCGGACGAACGCTGCGGTGAGCAGCCGGGCGCGGGCCGCCGCCGGATAGGCGATCGAGGAGGTGCTCTCGGAGGCGGTGGGGGGCGCGAGCTGCGTGGTCATGCCTCGAGCCTCGCCCCGAAACTGGTCTGGCGGTAAGGTCCGGTTGCATGGCTGTGGAGTGGACCGGTTCGAGTCCGGAGCTGCTCATCCCGCTCGACCGCGAGTCGGCCGAGCCGCTGGGCTCCCAGTTAGAGAGCTGGTTCAGGGACGCCGTACGCGGGGGTCGACTACGCCCCGGGGAGCGGCTGCCATCCACCCGTGAACTAGCCAGGTCCCTCGGGGTGTCCCGCGGGCTGGTGGTGCAGTGCTTCGATCAGCTGCACGCCGAGGGCTACCTGGTGGCCCGGGCGGGTTCGGTCACCCGCGTCGCCACCACCACCCGACCGGCCGCGCCGCCGGTGCCCGCCCAGGCGCCGCCGCCGCCCCGACCAGCGGTCGACTTCGTGCCCGCGGTGCCCGAGCTGACCAGTTTTCCGCGTCAAGACTGGATCTGGGCGCTCGGGGAGGCCATCCGCAACGCTCCGAGCGCGGCGCTGGGCTACACAGAACCGGCCGGGATGCTGCGGCTCCGGGAGGTGCTGGCGGGCTACCTGAATCGAGTGCGTGGCGCGGTCGCCGATCCGGGCCGGATGGTCACCTGCACGGGATTCGCTCAGGGGCTGGTGCTGACGCTGCAGGCGCTGGCCGGCCGCGGGGTGACCCGGGTCGGCTTCGAGGATCCGGGCTATGAGGAGACCGGCGTCCTCGCGGCTGCGGCGGCTGGCGTGGAGGTGGTGCCGGTGCCAGTCGACGAGCACGGCGTCGTCGTCCGGGCTGTGGCCGCTACCGGGGCGCAGGCGTTAGTCCTGACCCCAGCGCACCAGTGGCCGACCGGCGTTCTGCTCTCCCCCGCACGCCGGCACGCCCTCGCCTCATGGGCCGAGGACACCGGTGGTTGGATCGTGGAGGACGACTACGACGCGGAGTTCCGCTACGACCACGCCCCGATCGGCGCCGTGCAGGGCCTGGCTCCCGAGCGGGTGATCCTCATCGGGACGGTCAGCAAGTCTCTGGCCCCGGCGTTACGGATCGGCTGGTTAGTCTGCCCCGTCGACCTGGTCGAGGCGATTGGCGAGCTCAAGACCATGGCGGACCGAGGTTCTCCAGCACTGGACCAGCTGGGCCTCGCCCGGCTGATCGAGTCGGGTCGGTTCGACCGGCACCTGAGGCTCATGCGGAAGATCTACCTGGCCCGCCGCAACGCCCTGGTTGAGGCACTGGACGAGTATGCACCCGGCGTGCAGGTGTCCGGGTTGGCCGCCGGGTTCCACGCCGTCGCCCACCTGCCGCCCGGGCTCAGCGAGACCGCGGTGATCGCCGCCGCAGCCGCCCGGGATGTGGGGTTCTACGGCATGAGTGTGCAGCGCTCTACCGGGGCCGAGGAGCCGGCCCAGCTAGTCCTCGGCTTCGGGACGCTCGGCGAGCGGGCCATCCGTACGGGCATCGCCTCCGTCTCGACAATCCTGGCCGGCTGAAACCGGTCCACTCGCCAGGGGCGCAACTGGACCTGCCGCATGCCCCTGGCAGTTACCTAACGTGGATGACCGGGTTCTCGAAACCACAAATCGGAAGGAGCCCCATGCTGACGCAGGTCGCGGATGGTGTGCTGGTCCACCACAGCGAGTTACTTCGGAACAACGCCGTTGTCGTGCAAGGCCGGGCCGGCGTGTTGCTCATCGACCCGGGGATTACGGGCGACGAAATGACCTGCCTTGCGAACGACCTATCCGATTCGGGCCAGCCCGTTGTGGCAGGGTTCTCGACGCATCCTGATTGGGATCACGTGCTCTGGCACGCCGGACTTGGCGGGGCGCCCCGTTACGGTACCGCCCGCTGCGCGGATTTCATCCGAAAGCTGCTTACGAACGCGGATTGGAAGGCTCGCGTCGCCGAGGGGTTGCCGCCGGAGATCGCCGAGGAGATACCGCTAGACCTGTTCGGGCTCATTACCGGTCTGCCTGCCGAAACTGCGGAGATTCCTTGGGACGGCCCTCGAGTCCGGATTATCGAGCATCCGGCGCATGCCCCGGGCCATGCGGCGCTATTGATCGAGGAACGCAGGGTCCTAGTTGCCGGCGACATGCTTTCCGACATCCTGATTCCGATGCTCGACGACGCCGCTGACCCGATTGAGGACTACCTCGTCGGGCTGCGGCTGCTCGAGGGCGTAGCGGACGACGTCGATGTCCTGATCCCCGGTCACGGGTCCGTCAGCGCAGCTGATCAGGTATACGCACGCATCAATCAGGACCGCGCGTACCTGCATGCCTTGCGTGACGGCCAAACTCCCGATGACCCGCGCATCGGCCCATCGGCCAAGCCCGGCTGGGAGTGGGTAAGCGATGTGCACAACTGGCAAGCCGAGAGCGTTGCCCGAAGAAGCGAGCGCAACGGCAAGCCAGACTAGCGATCCGCCGACCCGACATCTCCTGCGCGAACATCCAGCCGAGTGCCGTGTCGGCTCCCGATTTCACCGGCGATCCACCCGCGGTACCCCTACGATGGTGCTGCCTTCCCGCAGAGCCCTTTTGGCCGCGGACGGAGGATTGCCACATGGGGCAGGTCAGCCGCCGGGCGATGCTCTTGGGGATCCTCGGTGCTGGGCTCGCTGCCTGTTCGAAGCGCACTGCTCAGCCGAGCATTCCCCCGACACCACCGGTCAGTCCCAGCCCGATACCCAGTGCGACCCCCAGCCCGGCACCACCGATCGACACGCGGCCGCGCTGGCCGCTTACCGGCAAGCTGCTGAAGAACGAGCGGGAGGTGCGGCATGCCGCGGTTGCGGTCAAGGTGCCCGACAATCGCCGCGAGCATCCGCAGACCGGCATCGACAAGGCCGACATTGTCTTCGTCGAACTCGAGGGCTACCGGGACGCGTCGGGCTATAGCGGGACTCGGCTCGTTCCGGTGTTCCACTCCCGCATGCCAGACAGCGTCGCGCCAGTGCGCTCCATCCGGCCGGTCGACATCCCGCTGCTCAGTCCGATCCAGGTAGTGATCGGCAATACCGGCGCCTCGCCCTGGGTGGTCAATTACGTCAAGCACTATCGCGCTTACCTCGACGGCCTGCTGTCGTACATGGAGACCCTCCGCACCGGCTCGTACGGCATTGATCGATCCCGGGTGTACACCTTGAACGGGAAGAGCTACTACGACAAGGCGGTCATCTGCCATCCGAAGACGCTCGCCCGGCAGACCAAGCGCTTCCGTTCGGGACCGCCGCAGCCTTACTTCCCCTTCACCTCTCTCCGCGCTGAGGTCAGCGCCAAGCAAGGCGAACGCGGCCGCTCGATCCGGATCCCCTACCAGGGCGACAGCTACTTCATGAGCTACGACTACGACAAGCAGACCAAGCGCTATCGGCGCAGCATGCCCTGGGGTCCACATGTGCTGAGCAACGGCCGTCGGGTGTCAACCGACAATGTGCTTGTGATCAAGGCCAAGCAGCATTACGGCAAGATCTTCCGCGGTAGGGGCCATGACGAGCCGCTGCACGACATCATCAAGGCTCGAGGCAAGTTCTACTACTTCAACCGCGGCCGCTATGTCACCGGTACCTGGCGCAAGGGGAACGTGGAAGAGCCGTTCGAATTCACCCTCGAGGATGGAAGTCCGCTCAAGATGGCACCCGGGCGGACCTTCGTCGAACTGCCCGACATCCGTGCCAAGGTGCGCATCAAGGCCCGATCCGCCGTCTAGCCGAAACTGCCGACAAAGAGGATCACGGCCAGCGTAAAGCCGAGGATCGCGACGGCCCAGCGAAGCAGTGCTTCCGGCAGTCGCCGGGCAAGAATGGGGCCGAAAAGACTGCCCACCAGCAACCCCATTGCCAGGACCGCGACGAATCTCCACGGAACCGGTGCCGCCGCCGTCAGAATCAACGCCGAGGCCACACCGCCGGCACCCAGATACATGTTCTTCGAGGCATTGGCCTCCGCAATCCGCGAACTCCTGAGCACCATCGTTGCCGCGAGCAGCATCACGCCCGAACCGGCCCCGAAGTAGCCTCCGTAAATCGAGATCAGGCCGACGGCAAGTGTCGCCGCCGGCGCGTAGTCTCGCGCCGATCTCACGTTCCAGCTCGTCAGCCGTGGCGCGGCCAGCAGCACGCACGAGCCGACTGCGACCAGGAACGGCACCAGTCGGCGGAACAGCTCCGATCCCGTGATCAGCAGCAGGCCGCTGCCGGCGGCGGCCCCGGCGGCAGCCGCCGCCATCCCGGCCGGGAGGTGGGCACGCACGGCCCGAAGCTCGGGGCGGGATACCACCGCCGAGGCAGGCCAGCACGCCACACCGGCTACCAGGTTGGCGATATTCGCCTCGTACGCGGGAACCCCGACCGCCAGCAGAGCTGGGTATGACACCAGTGATGTGATGCCGCCTGCCGTGCCGATGACCCCGGCGACCACCCCGGCGACGAGGAGAAATGCGATATCCGGAAAAGTCATCCGCGCTCAGGCGCCGGTCGACACCTTGCGGGCGGTCTGAAACAGCTGCACCAACTGGTTGGTCGTGGTGGCGTCCTGCGGCTCTTTATCGTCACGCCAGCGGCCGGTGAACCGCGGAAACCGCATCGATAGGCCGGCGTCATCCTTCAGTTGGCCCCACCCGGCGGTGTGGTTGGGCGACAACGTGAGCTCGGCGCTGAGGACCTCCATTACGACTCCCGGTTCGAACCACACGTCAGCCGGAACGCGGGAATCGACGCGTGCCGGCCGCTCCGTGCGGGTCAATGGCGCCAGTCTCGCCGGCAACCCGGCCAGCTCGGCGTCGGAGAAGCCGGTGCCGCATCGACCGACCGTCTGGTAGAGCTCCTCATCCGGGTTGTATGCAGCCAGCAGTACCGCGCCATATGTACCTCGCCGCCGTCCCCGGCCGTTGTACGCCCCGACAACGACCAGGTCGACGGTGTCGGCGAGTTCCGTGCGGTAGTCCCGCTTGAGCTTGATCCACAGCCAGCCGCGGGCGCCTGCCTGATAGATAGCCGTCGAGCCGGTCGACTTGCACACCAGACCCTCGGAGCCGTCGGCGACGGCCTGCTCGAACGCGGCGTCCAGAGCCGGGGCTGTTGCCACCTCCAGCGCCGTGGTCAACCGGAGCCGGTCGGACAGGGTGAGCGCCTCGGCGAGCCGCGCCCGACGGTCCAGATAAGGCAGCTGAGTGAGATCGTCCCCATCGGCGTACAGCAGCTCGAAGCAGAACAGCCCGACGGGCACATCTCGTGCGGCTTCGGCGATGCCGTGCTTTCTGCGACGAAACATCACCTCTTGAAATGGGCGCAGCTCGCCGGCCGCAGCGTCGTACGCGACGACCTCGCCCTCGAGGATCGCCTCTCGCGGGCCGAGGCCGGTTTGCAGCAGCTCAACCACATCGGGGAACTGGGTGCTCACCCGCTCCTGCCGCCGAGTGAACAGCTCGATCTGGCCGTCGGCCGTGCGATGGGCCTGCAGACGCATGCCGTCGTACTTGTACTCGGCCATGCACTGCCCGCCCAACCTGGCGAGGATCTCGTCGGCCTCAGACAACCGTTGGGCCAGCATTACTCGTACCGGGTTGCCAGCCCGTACCCGCAGCTCCTGAACAGCGGTCAGTCCGCCGGACGCCAGCGTGGCCGCGACGAGGCCCAAATCGCAGCAGATGTTGTACGCACGCTCGAGTACCGGCCGGTCCTTGCGGTTGCCTGTGTACACCTGCGCCAGCGCATCCAAGATCGTCGGCGTACCGATCCCCAACCGCAGGCTGCCCGTCACCAAGCGCAGCAAGTAGCGGGCCTCCAGCGGAGTGGCCATCGCCAAGAGGCCAGCGAGCAAGTCGAGCTTGCGGCCTTGCGACCCGGGCCCTTCGGCGGCCGCGATCTGGTGGAGCGTGTCGACGACTTCGGCTACCTGCAGGCGAGGTTTCCGATCTCCGGCTGTCTCGGCCAACAACTGCTCGGCAGCCTGACCGAGATCCCCGGCCTCCCGCAGCGTCGCGATGACCTTCGTCGTCTCGACGCCGGTTGCAGTTGCGACCGCGCGCAACGCCAGCTTTTCGGCCATGCCCAAGTCCACTGCGGCGAATTCTGGCGCGACCAGTCCCTGGCACAAATAGCAGACCGTAGGCAATAACTCCTGCGGAGTCTGGTCCAGCAGCGCAGCCAGACGGTCGATCAACATCAAGCGGCCCGAGGCCTGCTCCAAGTCCAGATATGCCTCAGCTACAACCCTGTACTCCACACCGCCATCCTCGCCTACGCCTCGATCTGGCGGAGGTCTACCTGGCGAGTGCCGACACCGACGGGCTCAGCCGCCAGCTCCGGGCCGGTTGGCGAGCTCCTGCTGGATCTCCCGGATCTCCTGCGCTGCCTCCCGGTATCGGGCGATGGCCTCCTGCCGAGCCGGCTCATCGCCTACCTGCTGTGCGTGCTCCGCCTCCCGCCGGGCCTGATCGCGGGCTTCCCGGGCGAATGCGAGATCTTGTTCGAGTGTCGGCCGCTGGTTTCTGCGGTGTGGCAGGTTGTTGAGCTCAGCGGTCAGCGCCTGGGCCTCCGCCACTGCCTGGTTGTGACGATTCAGTGCGGCCGTCGCCTCTTTGTTGTCACCGCTTCGCCGGGCGTTCACCTGTTCCCGAGTGGCCTCCCTTGCTGCCTGCCGGGCGGCTTCGATCCGCGGCATGAGCAGCGCCTCGGATACCGCCGCCTGCATCGCCATCCCACGCCGGAAAGCATCGGTCTCCTGCGGCAGCTTGACGTAGCGGTTGTACGCCTCCCGCCAGCGCTGGTACGCCGAATCGACGGCCAGCTGTGTCGCTTCGCGCTGAGTGGATCCGGCCGGCAGGTTCTCGGCTTTGGTTGCAGCCTCTTTCGCGGCCACTAATTCTTTCCGGCGGGCGGCAAGGTCGTCGATGATCTTCCCGCGCCCCTTCTCGAGGTCTTTGCCGAACGTCTGCTGGTAGATCTCGAGGGCCTCCCGTCGAGCCTCGTCGGACGGGAAGCGGTGCTCGGGTGCGTTGCTGGCGTTGGCGGCTCGTGCGGCATCGACTGCAGGGCCATACGGCTTCACCAAGGAGTCAGACCGGAACTGACCCTCCTGTAGCGCGACCCGGAGTCCTCGCCAGTGGTGCAGGGCGTGCCGCGCCTCGTGCGTCGCCGCTTCGATCAGGCTGCTGAACTCTGCAATCGTCAGCTCCGGCTTGGCCAGGAGTGCGGGGTCGATTCTGATCTGCCAGTCCACCACGCTGAAGTCCGCTCGAGCACCCCCGCCTGGCTTCTCCGGCAGGACGGCAACCTCATACACTCCTTCGGCAGCTAGGCGGGCCCGGATGATCTCGGCAATCGCATGGTTGCGAGGCACGACGTCGGTGACCTGCTTGAACCTCTCGAACAGTGGTGCGAACTCGGCCGCCAGGATCCGCGTCTGTGCCGTCGGGGTGGTGCTGCTGCGCAGCGAGGCCTCGTCGAGCGGGTGTTGCTCGGCACGACGACGCATCTCCGCGTCCCGCGCCGCGTTCAGTCGCATCTGACGTTCTAGCTCCGGCGTGAGGGCGGTCTCGTGGGTGTCGAGGTCGGAGTTCGCCGGCTCCTGGGTTTCTTCAGCTGGCCTGGTCTGTTTCGGCGGTTCTTCGGGACCTTGCGACCGCTCACTGCCAGCCGGAGCCTGCTCCTGCGCCGGTACCGGCGGCCTAGCTCGTGGCGCCGGCTTGTCCAGGTCGGGCGGCAGCGCCATCGGCGTCCGGGCCGGTGGCTCGTTGTCAATGCCCACATCGGGCTCGTCGGCTGAGGTCTTCGGCGCGACCTCCTCTGTCGTTACCTCGGGTCCCCCGGTGCCGGTGCGAGGCCGCGGCGGCGCGTCCGGGTCGTACGGTGCGTGCGTCGGTCCGGGTCCGTACCCGACGTGCTCCAGGCCCTTGGCCGTCACATGAGTAATCTTTTCGCCGATCTTGCCCAGGAAGTGCTGCTTGGCGAACTCGTCGAACGCGACAAGATCCTGGCCTTCTAGAACGGCCGTCGCCTGCAGCCCGCCATACGACTTCACTCCCTCGATGAACTCCCCCGCCATCTCCTTGCCAAGGCGGGCCTGGAGCCGACCTGCGATGGGGTCGAGCAGCTTGCCCACGCCGGCAGATCCGATCGCGCCGCCGAGCCCGCCGCGCAGGTCGGCGTACAGCATCTCGCGCGTGTACTGGTTGCCGTAGACCGACTTGTTGGCCGCGATGGTGCTGGAAATGCTGACGACGGTGTTTCTCAGCCAGATGCCGTAGCGGGTGGCCGCTGCGGCGGCACTGATCCCGCGGAAGAGCGCTGCGGCGGCCGGCGACAGCACTGCCGTCAGCACCGCCTGCAGTACGAACGATGCGATGGCCTGGAAGGTCGCCCGCAGCTCGGCTGTCGCCTTCTCATACCCCGCCCGATCGCCGCGGATGGTAGCGCGCGCGAAGTGCATGTCGCGGATCAGCAACTTGGCATCCTGCGAGCGCATCGCCTTCAAGTCGGTGCCGTTCTTGGTGAGCGCGTAGTAGCGATCCCGCTTCTCGCGGACTTCCGTGAGGGTGGCGTTCAGCAGTGACAGGGCCTCGTTGCCCCAGTGATCGCGCCACCAGCCGGTTGCGCCGCGATTCGCGATCGTGTACTCGTGCTCGCGCTCTGCTCGGCCGACGATGTAGTCGACTTCTTCCTTGCCTCCCTCGTCGTATGGTCGCTGCAGGTAGTCCTCGATCAACAAACGGTCGGTGCCCTGGGCCTTCCCCTTCGGATCATCGGACTCGGTGGTGTCCTTCTGTCCTGCCCGCGCGGTGGCGAACCCCAGCAAGTCAAGGTCGAGCGAGGAACCCCAGGGATTGTCCTTGGTCGTCGTCTTGATCTTGTACTGCCGCTTCAACTCGTCGATCTGATCGCGGTTCTTGTTGCGCAGCACCCGCTTGACGGTCTCCATGTCCTTGCGATCGCCGCGCAGCGCGAGTACCAGCTCGTCGACGTCGGAGAGCTTTCCTGACGCCATGTACAGCGTCCGCTTGTAGTCCACCTCCGACTGTTTGCCGCGATCGAGCAACTGGTCGAAGGTGCGTCCGGTGCCCACCACCGAGGAGTCCCAGGTCGTCCGGAGATGGATGAACCACTGGTCCGAGAGCTGACGAGTGTGCTCGGCGAGTTGCTCGGCGGTGTCGTCGGGAAACAGCCGCGTCGCCTCCAGCTCGGCCTGCTGGCGGAGGTTTCGGAAGGCCTGCCCCAGGACCTCGGTGGTGAGCTGACCGCGCTCGTCGAGTTCCCGGAGCTCCGCGGCGGCCTGCTCGGTCGGATCGGCCCGGGCGATCGCGTTGATCAACTTGCCCTGCGTGCCGCCAACGGCTCGCTCCGTCGTGTCGTCACCGCCGAGCACCGTGGCAACCCGACTGCGGATGGCCTCGTCGATGCCAAGGACGTCGGAGCCACCTGCCTCGGCTTCGCTCCGGGCCTCCTCGGCGGTGAGCTTGACTACCTCCTCGATGGCGTCGACGTGGGTCTTGCGCAGGGACTTGAGCGCCGCGATCGAGGCGGCGTAGCTGGCGACCGTACCGGTGCTGAGACCCGCCCACAGCGACCGGACGATGAGATCTGTCGCACTCTTCTGCGGCGGATCCAGCAGCGCCAGCTTCTTGTCGATCTCGACGATCTCGTAACGGTGCAGCCGGATCTCGTACGCGTCCGCGGCGATCCGCGACCCGGACAGCACCATCATCGCCCGTAGGCCGTTGGTGTAGCCCATCCGCAGCAGGTCCGCGCGCAGGTTCCAATTGCCGTCGTACAGCCGCTCCAGCTTCTCCGCTTCCTCCGGCGTTCGCCGCAGCAGGGTCATGACTCGGGCGATGTCGGCGCCCTTCGGGTTGCCCTTGAGGATGCCCCGGAGCTCGTACGCGTCCGCTTCCCGCTGGTTCTGGGCGGCCACCTCGGGGTCTTGTCCCTCTTCCGCCCGGGTGCCGGCAAGTAGTGCCTTGAGTCGCATGATCTGTTCGACCGACAGGTTGGGCGGGACGCCGCTTTCCCCCCGCCCCAAAAGATCGACGTACAGCGGCCGTCCCTCGTAATCCCGGTAGCGAGCGTCGACTTCCTTGACCTGGCTCGCGGTCAGCCCGCTCAGCTGCTCGTAGACGACCGCGAAGTTGATCTCGCGAGCTATTGGGACTACACCCTCGACATAGCCCGGATCACCTTTCTTGAGCAGCTTCTTTTGGGACTGGTCGATTGACTCGATCAGTCGGTGTGCGATGTCCAAGGCGTTAAAGCCGAGGTCGATGTCGGACGGTTTCCTCGTCGACACGGGACCCGGCTGGTCGACACTGGTGTTCATTCCGGTCACGCGGATCGTTGCTACGTCGCGTTGGACCAGTCGCTGCTGGGTCAGCATCGATGTGACGGCCTGGTTCCCGGCGTCTCGCTGCAGCTCGAGCAAGCTGGCGGCCATCGGCTGTGGCCCGCCCAGGTCAAGGAGTCTTGCCGCGTCGGGTCGAACGTGTTGTGGGCTGTTCGGCACCCCGTTGACTGAAGGTTCCTCCGCCCGCGGCTGAGCGGTGGGTCGGCGCGGGGCGCGGCGCACCCGACGTTCGGCAGAACGACCCATTCAATGGTTTGTACCCGCCGACTGGTGCTACCGCCAGGTCAATCTGGGCAGCCTTTCGGGCAGTCGAAACTGCCATGAGGCCCCCCGCCAGATGGCAGTGGAACCGTCTTACTTGTTGGTGCCTGCCGACACCGACCCTTGGAGCTGCCGTTGGAAGATCAGGTAGATGATCAGCACCGGTAGCACGGTGATGACTACGGCAGCGAACAGCGCACCGAAGTCCACCGAGTAACCGGCCTGGGACGCGAATGACGCCATTGCCTGGGTCAGCACGTAGTTGTCGGGGTTCGTATTCAGCGCGATCGGCAGCAGGAACTGGTTCCACAGACCTACAAAGTTCAAGATCGCGACGGTGGCCAGACCCGGCTTCGCCATCGGCAGCATGATCTGGAAGAAGATCCGCCACTCCCCCGCGCCGTCCACTGCGGCCGCCTCGGCGATCGATTTTGACAGCGACCGGAAAAAAGCGTAGAGGAAGAACACTGTGAATGGAAAAGCGAACGCCGCGTAAGTCAAGATCAAACCGGGCAGCGTGTTGAGCAACCCGATCCCCCGTAGCACGAAGAACAACGGCACGATCGCCAGGAATATCGGGAACGTGAGGCCGGCGAGCATCAGGTAGTACAGCAGTCGGCTCCCGGGGAAGGTGAATCGAGCCAGCACGTACGCCGACATCGAACCGAACAACATCGTGAGAATCAACGCACCGACAACGACGATCACGGAGTTGAGGAAGAAGCTTCCAATGCCCGCATCCGTCCAGGCGTTGACGTAGTTGTCGAAGCTCCAGCGCGCCGGCAGTGCAAAGGGTGAGGCGAAGATCTCCGAGCTGGTCTTGAACGAGGACATCAGGACCCAGATCAATGGGAGGATGACCAGCACGGACCAGATGATCAAGACCCCATGGGAGAGGCCGGTTACCGCCTTATCGCCAGCTGTACCGGGAGCCTCGCCAGCCTCGGCCGGCTCGAATGGCACTCGCTCCCCCGGTGCTGTGCGGGCGGCGCCGACATCAGGTGAGATCTGGGTCATTCGCCGACCTCACTCTTTCCACCGAAAATCCGGTTCACGGCGAACACGAGACCCGCGTACGCCAGCGTGATGACTGCGAGCACGACACCCATGGCGCAGGCATAGCCGAACTGGCCCTTGGTGAACGCAGTGGTGAAAAGCTGCTGCGCCATCACCAGCGTCGTGTTGTTGGGGCCTCCACCCGGTTCCAGGGCAGCCATGTAGACGAAAGCGTCAAGCGCGAGGATCCCGATGTAGATGAAGGCGGTCTGCACGTTCTCGCGAATCAGCGGGATGGTGATTGAAATTGCCGTGCGGAGACGTCCGGCGCCGTCGATCCGAGCGGCTTCGAAGACATCGGCGGGGACGCCCTTGATGGCGGCGATGAACAGCACCATGTAGAAGCCGACCAGACCCCAGATGATCACGAACATCACGCACCACCGTGCCGTCCGCGGATCACCCAACCAAGCAAACGAGGTGAACTGCTCCAGGCCGAGGCGCGTGAGGATGCCATTCAGGAGTCCGGCGCTGGGGTCGTAGATCTGGGACCAGATGAGCCCGATCACGATGGCGGGAATGACGTAGGGAAAGAAGGAGATGACTCGGTAGAAGCTCGAGTTGCGCAAGCCTTTGATGTTGCCCCGGGTCGAGCCGCCGACCGTGACGAGGGTGGCGAAGAACATCGCCAGGCCCAGCGTCACGATCGGCACCACGATCGCCATGAGAATGTTGTTGCTCATGGCTTGCAGGAAGGTGTCGTCGGTGAACAGCTTCCCGTAGTTGGACAGTCCGATGAAGTTCATCGCGGGCGTGAAGCCCGTCCAGTCGGTCAACGAGAAGTAGACCGCCTGCACAAAGGGGGAGACCACGAAGGCGATGTAAAACGCGACCGGGATGATCAAGAACACCAGAAAGAAAGTGATCTTGTCGAATGTCAGATTGCGCTTGCGCCAGCGGGCAGAGCCGATCCGCTTCAACCCGCCCTGCGGCGCGCTAACCCCGCTGGTGAGCCCCCCGCTGGCTAATGTGGTCACGACACTTGCACCTTCTTGATCGAGTCATCTTTGGCGACCTTGTCGGTGATGTCCTGCAGACCCTTGGTGAGTTTGGCCACGTCTGAGTCGCCGGAGAGGAAGCTGTTCCACACCACCAGCTGATCAGTGTTCATGCCGTAGAGGTCGACGAAGTTCCATGAGAACACGTTCGACCCTGCCGCCTCGAGCATCTGAATCTGAGATTGCAGCGCCGTCGACCCAAACCCGTCCGATGGCACAGTGCCCTTGACGATGGTCGAGGCCAGCTTCGTCTTGGCGAAGTTCACCGCGGCCTCCTGCGAGAGCATGGCGCGCATGAACTCCTTGCCACCGGCGACATTCTTGCCCTGCGACGGGACGACGTAGGGCTCGCCAGCAGTCGAATGCAGCGCCTCCCACGGCATCTTCGAGTTACTGGATACGACCGGCTCAGGCGCGCCAGTCATCTTGAAGCCCGACTTGGTCTGCTTCTTCATCTCGTTCTCGATCCAGCCACCCGACGGCTGAAGAAGGAACTCCTCGCCGTCGCTCCACTGGGCCTGGGAGGCCGTGAACACTGTCCCTGCGCCGCCCGGCTTAATGTAGCCAGCGTCGATGATCTTCTTCAGCCCGTTGAACACGTCCTGAACCGGAGGCAGCGACCAGCAGTCGGGTTTGAGATTCTCCAGAGCCAGCCGCACGTCGTCGCCACCCTCTTTGATCGCCGAACAAATGGCCATGGTCTGGTAATAGGTCGCCGCCTCCTTGCCCCAGCCGAAGAGGTACTTGTTCTTGCCCTTGGCCTCCTCGCCGAGGGCCAGCATCTCCTCGTACGTCTTCGGAACGGTCCAGCCGTTCTGCTCGAAGAGCGACGCCGAGTACCAGATCGCGTACACAGTGAGGGCGTAGTTCAGCACGATGAACTTGCCATCGAAGGTTCCTGGCTCGGTGACGCCTTCGTACAGCGTGTCCTTGATGACCTTGCCCTCGTAGTTCTTTGCCTCGATGACGTCGTTCAACTCGGCCAGCTGGTCGCGGATCGTATTGATCCCGATCGCGCCGGCGCCGCTATTGTCGATAACGTCCGGCGGATTGCCGGCGACGAAACGGGGCTGCAGTGTCTGGGCAACCTTGGTGACCGGCGTCACCTTGACCGTTACACCGGACTGCTTCGCCTGGACCTGCTGCCCGGCGAACTCCGCATAGTCGATGCCGTAGCCGCCGTTGAAGATGACGGCGTCAACAGTCGAGCCCGACTCCACTCCGAAGGGGTTGGTGTCGCTCACCTGGCCCGCTGGGGCGGAGCTCGACTGGGTACTGCTGCTCGTACCCGACGTAGCGCACGCCGCGAGCGACCCGGTGGCTGCAAGGGCCGCTGCAGCGAGTGAGCCGCGCAGGAAGTCGCGTCGTGCGAGCGGCCTGGTGTTGATTTCCATGATGTCCTTTCCGATCGATCCCTGGTTGATTCGGTGAATGTGGTACAGATCTCTTCGATGATGTTGTCGCGTACGGGGGCGAAGCTACGCTCCTTGGCTGTGCGGCCTCAGGTGACGCGCCGGATCCGGCCCTCGTATCGTTTTTCAAGCGCACGGTTGTGCTCGTCGCCGCCGGGAACGTTGGCTGACAGGTAAAGCGGAGGCACTCGCCCGTCTCCATTCATCCTTTCTGCAACGCCGATGGTCAGCAGCTGGGCGATGAACGCACTGGTGATGGATGAGACGGAGCCAACGGCAACGCCTCCTGGCAGGGCAAGCGTTGCGTCGCCGTACGGTGCCAGATTGTCGATCACCACGTCGGCGATCTCCGACAGCCGCCGGCCGCTGGGATGCTTCGGCTGTACCCGTGCGGTGTGCTCGAGTGAGGTCACGGCGATAACGTCGTGGCCCTTTTCTTTGGCCAACAGCGCCATGCCCACAACAGATCCGTTGACGCCTGAGTTGGAGGCAATAACGAAGACGTCCCCGGGATGGATCGGCGAAACTTCCCACAACTCCGCGACGACATCGGGGTTGCGTTCCAGGCTCGATCCGCCCAAAGCATCCGTCGTCAGGCTGCCCCGCAGCACGAGGTCGCGGAGGGCAATCTTGTTCGTCGGAATGAGCCCACCGGCCCGGCCGGCAATTTCCATCGCGAACGCCTCCGAATGGCCAGTGCCGAAGGCCTGAATCACCGCGCCGGTCTCGATGGCTCGGGTCATCAGATCGATCGCAGCGTCTAGGCCTCCGTCGGCGGCAAACCTGACGAGACGCTCCAGCCTTCGGTTCACCTCGTTCCCGAAGTCGCTGGCCACATGCGCAACGGCGCTCTCAGTCATCCATGGCCTCCTCCCGGGCAGCTGGGCCGCTTCCGTCGCCAAGTGCGCTAGGAACGAACGCCGTCCGCATCGGTGTACGACGGGGCCGGCGATGGGAAGACACTGCATGGGCTGACGCGGCCAGCTTGGCGCTGGACCGGTCGAAGTTTTCTTGCGCCACGAGCAGGTAGAGCAGATCCAGCACCAGGAGCTGGCCGTGCTTAGCCGAGAGGTCGTCGGGCTGCAGGAACTGCTCATAGATCGAAGTCACGATGCTTCGATCGGCGAGCTCGGCCAGCGGTGATGTGGGGTCGTTGGTGATGGCCACAGTGAACGCGCCGGCACTACCGGCCAAGGCCAGCATCTCGATCGTCTCCTCCGTCCGTCCCGTTGCCGAAATGCCGATCGCAACCGTTCCCGAGTCCTGGATGGCCGCGCTCGTCAGACCGCTGTGAACCTCCGACCAGGCGTAGGCAGGAACGCCGATGCGGTAGAGCCGGCCCTGCAGTTCATCGGCGAGCATCGCGCTACCGACGACGCCGTAGATGTCGATGTGGGAGCTCAAGGTGATCCGCCGCGACACCTCAGTCATGACGGCGAGATCGATAGCTGACGTCGCTTCACGCAATGCCTTCGTGTGGCTGCTGATCAGCATGCGCAGCAGGTCTTCCGGGGAGTCGCCCGGGCCGAACTCGCCTCCGATCTCACTGGTCCATGAGTCGAGCGAGGCGCTGCGGCCGACATCGGTGGCGATGGCGACCCGCAGCTCGACGTACCCGGGATAGCCGATAGTCCGACAGAAACGCGTGACGGTTGCAGGCGAGGCCCCTGCTTGCTCGGCAAGCTCGCCGATGGACAACGTCAGCGGCGCCTGCGCGTGCTGCAGCAGGTACTCGGCCACGCGTGCGACTGCGGATGGCATTTCAGGCAACAGTGAGCGGATGCGGTCCTGCACTGCAGGGTTCTGCTCTCGGGTACGAGCGGCGCGAGCCGGTGTGAGAATCACTATCACTCTGATCTAAGGTTTCTGAAATTCGCTCTTACGCTAGTGTCTAGCTCTCTTCTGCGCAACAGATGAGACCGAACTGAAATACGGGACCAATGGGCCGTGCAGCAATCAAGACATTCCTTGCCGTCGACGCCGGTGGCACCACCACCCGCGCGGTAATACTCGATACGTCTGGGCACGCGTACGGCTACGGCCGCGCCGGCGGCGGGAATCCGACGGCCGCCGGCATTCCCAAGGCAGTGAACGCCATATGCCACGCAACCGAGCAGGCCATGGTCGGTCTCACTGGTCCAGCGCGACCTGCTTTGGGCCTGATCGCGATGGCGGGCGAGAAAACCTCCGCCTTTCGAGAGCAAGTCTCGGGCCGGCTCGCTGCCCTGGGTCTGCCCGAGGTCGTACTCGGTCACGACTTACTCGGCATCTTCCACTCCGGAACTCCGGCGCTGGATGGCTATGCCTTGGTAGCGGGCACGGGAACTGTGACAGCCAGGATCCGCAAAGGCCGGCTGGAGCGGGTCGCAGGCGGCCGCGGTTGGCTTCTCGGTGACGCCGGCGGTGGCTTTTGGATCGGACATGCAGTGGCCCGGGCCGTGGTGGCCTCACTCGATGGGCAGGCGCCGGACACTGCGTTGACCGGACTCGTTCTGGAGGCACTGGGAATTGAGGCCGACCCGGCGACCTCCGGAGGCCGCGTTGCGGCGCTGCGGCAGTTGGTTTCGGCCTTGTACGCCCGGCCGCCCATCTCGTTGGCTGAGTTCGCACCGCTCGCTTTCGCGGTCCACGAGGATCCCGTCGCGCGCGCCATCCTCATCGAGGCGTCAGCGGCGCTTGCAGATCTGCTTTCTGCCGTACGGGTGCCGGATCTGCCCGGCCCACTGGTGGTCGGCGGTGGCGTCATTGTCCACGGCATGCTGGTTGCCCCACCCAGCCTGCAGGCCGAGCTCGTCAACCCCGTGGGCGGCGATCACCTGATTCCGGTTTCGGACGGTCTGGTAGGTGCATCTGTACTGGTCCTTCGACATGCGGGCCGCGAAGTCGACGATGCCCTGTTCCAGACGATCCAGGCCGAGGTGTCGCGCATCAGAAGCGCCACACTCGCGTGAAGATCGTCACCGAGGCAACAGGACGCCGCGCGGGAACTCACATCCCGAGCCAGGTCAGCAGCGCATGACCCATCAAGGGCGATGCGCCGAACGTAGCGACGTCGGCGTATCGGCGATCCGCTGCTGGCCAACCCATGTCGACGACAAGCACGTCAGCATGCTCGGAGCGCAGCCGGTCAACAGCTTCTCTCGCAAACCGATGCTGGTGGATGTCGCGCCCGACGACGAGTACCGGTTGACCGGGCTGAACCGGTGGCAGCGCGGATCGTTCCGGCGTGATCACGTACGCAGGCTGCGCGCTGAATGTCGAATGTGCGCCGAGCTCGTCGAAGCGCTGAGGGCCCATCGTGGCAAATGGACCCCACGGTGTCCTCCCCGCCGCGATGTTGGGATCTGCCTCAAGCCGTACCACCGTGTGAAAGCCCGCTGCCCTCCCCCGCCATTCCGATGCTCCCGGCTGCACATCGAGGGCTTGCTGCAGCTCTGCCTCGCCCTTGGACCAGCCAGGCACCGTGTCAGGAGGTTGCCCGGCTGCCCGCCGCGCGGCTTCCAGATCCTCTGCCAGCCGCCGTACCCGGTGCGTTGCTTCCGATACCCTGTCGGGGGCAAGAGTGCCCTCGGCGATTGCGCTGCTGACTGCCTCCTCGATGTCGGTCAACTGAGCATCGGTGTTCTTGGTTCCAAGACAGAGCAGATCGCAGCCGGCTCGCAGCGCAGCAACGGCCGCCGCCGGCATCCCCAGCGAGGCTGACGCACCCGCCATGTCCAGGGCGTCGCTGACGATCACTCCAGAGAAGCCCAGCTCCCCGCGGAGGAGATCAACCAGCACGATTCGACTCATGGTGGCGGGATGGTTCGTATCCAACCGGGGCAGCACGATGTGGGACGTCATGATCACCCGGCAGCCCGTTTCGATGGCTGCGGCGAACGGCAGCAGCTCACGCGCGCGCAGCTCGTCGAGGGAACGGTTTACAACGGGTAGCGCGACGTGGGAGTCCTGCGCTGTGTCGCCGTGCCCCGGAAAATGCTTGGCACTGGCAGCAACACCGGTGGACTGGAGGCCGGCCACCCAGGCCCGACCCTGCCGCGCCACCACTTCGGCGTCGCTGGAGAAACTCCGGACGCCGATCACTGGGTTGTCGGACCGGGAATTCACGTCGACGCAGGGAGCGAAGTTGACGGTGCAGCCGGCCTGACGAAGCGACCAGCCGATCGCGGCTGCAACGCCCCGCGTGGTGTCAAGATCATCCAGCCGACCCAGCACCGCGTTGCCAGGGAACGGCGCACCGGTAGCCGCAAAGAGCCGGGTGACATCGCCGCCTTCCTCATCGACAGCAATGATCGCGTACGGGTTCGCGGCCATAATCGAATCCGTCAGCTCCCGCAGCTGCTGCGTCGAGGAGATGTTGTCCGCGAAAAGGCAGACACCTCCAAGACCTGCCCGGAGCCGGTCCCGCAGCCACATGGGTAGTTCGGTTCCGGTGAACCCGGGGAGCAGCGTGGCGAGCACAGTTAGAATCCCTGCCAGCTCGGCTTACCTTCGTAGGTCTCGATGTAGTACGAGGCGAGCTGAAGACGCGAAGCCGCGGCAGTGTCCAGCAGCACCGTGACATGTGGGTGAAGCTGCAGCGCGGTGGCGGGCCACATCGCTGACACAGATCCCTCGACGAGCTGGTGGACGGCCTCGGCCTTGCCGCGCCCCGCGGCGACCAGCACCAGATGGCGGGCCTCGAGGATGGTGCCGATGCCTTGGGTGAGGCAGTGCTCTGGGACGAGGTCGACATCCCCGCCGAAGAATCGAGCGTTGTCTCGGCGAGTTTGGCTGGTCAACGTCTTGATCCGCGTTCGGGAAGCCAGCGACGAGCCGGGTTCGTTGAAGGCGATATGGCCGTCGGTGCCGATGCCAAGAATCTGTACGTCGACGCCGCCGGCCTCCACAATTGCCTGCTCGTACGCCTCGCAGGCGCCCGGCAGGTCGGTGGCTAGGCCGTCCGGTCCGAATACCTGAGCCGGATCGATATCCACCTTGTCGAGAAACTCAGCTTGGATGACGTTTCGATACCGCTGTGGATGGTCTGCCGGCAGCCCAACGTACTCGTCAAGCATGAACGCTCGCGCCTTGGCCAGGGACAAGGAACCCTGCTGCACTCGGCGGCCGAGTTCGTCGTAGATGATCAGCGGGCTTGATCCGGTCGCGACTCCCAGCACGACCTCTGGCCGACGCTGCACGTGATCGTGGATGGCGTCGGCGGCCAACTTCCCGGCTTCCTCCCGGGTGCTGCTGATCACCACTTCCATGGTGTGCGGATCCTCTCCCGACCTGGTGAGGCTGCGCCCTGAGCTTGTCGAAGGCTGCGCCCTGAGCTTGTCGAAGGGGCGGTCTTCGCATGCTCAGGCCGCACCTGCTTGGACAATACGCTGATGATCAGCCGGGCTGATCGTGACCGGCCGCGATGCCGTGTCAGACTCCACTCATGACAGACCCGGCAAGGCACGTGTCGAGCGAGATTGCTGACCAGCCCTCCGCCTGGGCCCGGGCCGCACGGCTCGGGTCCACCGACGAGGTTCGTCATGTCCTTCCCGAGCACGGTCAACGGGTGGCGGTCATCGGATGCGGGACCTCGTTCTTCATAGCGCAGAGCTTCGCAGACCTTCGCGAGCGCTCGGGGCACGGTGAAACCGATGCCTTCGCCGCATCAGAGTTTCCGCCTCGCCGCTCCTATGACGCGGTCGTCGCACTGACCCGCAGCGGCACGACGACAGAGGTCCTTCGGCTGCTGGGGACGCTGCGAAACGGCAACAGACCGCGTACCGTCGCGATCACCGCCGACCCGAACACACCGGTGGTCGAGCTGGCTGATCATCGAGTGATCTTGGATTTCGCAGACGAGAAGTCGATTGTTCAGACACGGTTTGCTACCACGTCCCTGGCCCTGTGGCGGGCCTGGCTGGGTGAAGACCTTACTGCTGTTATTGAGCAGGGCCGATCCGCATTAGCCGACTCACTGGCGCCGCGCACCCTCGAGGCTGCCCAGTTCACCTTCCTCGGCACAGGCATGTCAGTCGGCATCGCGAATGAGGCCGCGTTGAAGCTACGCGAGGCGTCCCAGTCCTGGAGTGAGTCCTATCCAGCCATGGAATTCCGTCATGGTCCCATCAGCGTCGTCGGGCGAAACTCAACGGTCTGGGTGTTCGGACCGCCTCCCCCGGGCCTGCTGGAGGATCTCCAGACGACCAGTGCACACGTGGAGAGCAGCGGACTTGACCCGATGGCAGATTTGATCAGGGCGCAGCGGCTGGCCGTGGCGCTCGCCGAAGGCAAGGGCGTCAATCCCGACGAGCCGCGGCACCTGACACGATCGGTCCTGCTTTCGTGACATGACCGCGATGGGCGTGGGCGATGATCAGGATGCTGTGCAGCGCGACCTTGTCATTGGTGTCGATGTCGGCGGCACCACGATCAAGGCCGCCGTCTTCGATGCAGAAGGACATGAAGAGTTTGGCAGCGCCCGGCCAACACCCCGGCACCTCGGCCCGGACGCAGTGATCACAACAACCATTGAGGCCATCGCCGAGCTGCGAGCTCAGGTCCCGGAGTCCGGTCGAGTACGAGCGGTTGGCCTCGTCGTCCCCGGGCTGGTCGACGCGGAACAAGGGATCGCCCTATACGCCGCCAACCTCGGCTGGCAGCAGCTGCCCTTACGTCAGATCGTGGCAGAGGCAGTTGGCCTGCCGGTGATCTTGGACCACGACGTGCGGGCCGCCGGGCTGGCCGAGCTCGAGTCGGGTGCCGGCAAAGGCCTGGAGGAAGTCCTCTTCGTGGCATTGGGCACCGGCATAGCGGCGGCCGTGATCACACGAGGTCAGGTGGTAACCGGCGCCACCGGCAGGGCCGGTGAGCTCGGCCACCTCCCGGTCATTCCGGACGGAGAGTGGTGCGCCTGCGGGCAACGCGGATGCACTGAGACCTACGCCAGCGCCGCCTCGCTGTCACGTCGATATGCCGCCGCCAGTGGCGTCAGCAACGTTCCCGCCGAAGATGTGATCAGCCGGGCCGCATCCGGCGAGCCCTTGGCCGACAGAATCTTCAATGATGCCCTCACCGCCCTAGGCCGAGCGCTGGTCAATTACGTGCTGCTGATGGATCCGGAACTGATTCTCATCGGTGGTGGCATGGGAGCCGCTGGGGCGGCACTGCTCGACCCGCTTGCCCGTGCGGTACAAGCCGGCCTCGCCTGGCGACCGGCGCCGAAGATCGTGAATGGCAGGTTTGCTGGTGATGCCGGCCGCCGAGGCGCTGCATTGCTGGCTTGGCATGCGCTGAGTGAACAAGGCTGATCGAACCCTGTCGCACGAAGTAGCAGGCGTGGTATGACGTCCCTAGGACGTGGTCAGCCTCATCAGTTCGGCGGAGCAAACGAATCGTCGGACGCCCGTCTCGCTCTGACAGTCAACTCGGGGATCAGCGGGAGGGCCATGCGTACAACAGCGGTGAGGGCAGGCGGGTCAGTTGCCGCGGCGTTGTTGCTGGCCTTCATGGGTTGCTCCGGCGGACCACCGAGAACCACCGAGCCATCCGCATCACAGATCAAGAGTGCCGCTACAACACCCGCCCCGGCTGACACCTCCTCGGCCGCCCTGCCGGATGTACCCACGACTTTCTCGACCGTACAGCGGCAACCCTTCGCAGCTCCACCGGAGCTGACATCGGAGAACGGTCTCTTGGAGACGACATTCGATGTTCAGCCGACGACTTTCGATGTGGCAGGGGCGAAGGTTCGGGGCTATGCCTACCAGCGCCAATTCATCGGACCTACTCTCCGCGTGCTGCCGGGCGACACGCTGACCGTCCATCTGCGCAACCGACTCACCGAACCAACCAACCTGCATAGCCACGGTATGTTCGTCTCCCCCGTCGGCATCTCCGACAACGTGCTTCGGGTGATGAAGGCCGGCAGCGACAACGACTTCGTGCTTCATTTACCCCGCGACGTCGAGCCAGGCACGTACTGGTACCACACCCATCTCCACGGCCGGGTCGAGGAACAAGTCTTTGCAGGGCTTTCTGGCGTGCTCATTGTCGATGGACTGCAAGATCGGCTGCCAGCGCAGCTGCAAAACGTTCCGGATCTCGTCCTGGCCCTGAAGGACCTTCAGGTGAAAGATGGCGCGATCGTTCGGAACAATATCGACTCCAATGCTCCGACCACTCGCACCGTAAACGGCCAGGTCGACCCCGTGCTCACCGCGCAGACCAATCAAACCCAGCTGCTGCGGCTTGCCAACATTGGTGCCGACATCTGGTACCGGTTACGACTGGGCGGCGCGCAATTTCACGTGATTGCGGAAGACGCCAACCCCGTCGCCGAAGTCTGGACTGCCGACGAGCTCGTGCTGCCGCCGGGCAAGAGATACGACGTCCTCGTCCGATGGCCGACGTCGGGCACCTACGTACTCGAAACCCTGCCCTACAACACAGGGCCCGCCGGAGACAGCTACCCCCAGCGCCGCCTCGCCACTTTTCAGGTCACCGGTGACAAGATCGCAGACGTTGCCTGGCCTACCTCGCTCGGCCCCGTTTCACCGCTGGGCAGTGATCATGTCGATCGCACTCGGCAAGTCGTCTTCAGCGAGAACCCGAAGACCAATCAGTTCTACATCAACGGCAAGCAGTTCGACGCGACCCACGTCACCTTTGTCGCAAAGCTCGGCACTACCGAGGAATGGGTGATCAAGAACACCGCTCGCGAGGCACACCCCTTCCACATTCACGTCAATGACTTCGAGGTGATGGCGGTCAATGGCAAGCCCTACGCCGCCAGAAGCGAGCAGGACGTCGTGCCGCTACCGCCGCGCGGCGAGGTCAGAATCCGGATGCACTTCAACCGCTTCGTCGGAACCTACGTGTTCCACTGCCACATCCTCGCGCACGAGGACAACGGCATGATGGGGATCATCGACATCAGCCGCTCCGGCCGTCTCTCCAAGGCCACAGTCAAATCACTCGAGGAGATGAACAAAGAGATGCCCGGGCAGCATTCGACGGGCACCCATAGCGGACACGCTCCTCGCTAGTGGCGCGCCAGCGCGATGAAGGGATCAAGCGAATCCGGGTTGGCCAGCGCGTCCCGGCTCACAGCATGTGTGGGATCGACGCCCGCGAGGATCCGTTTCACCGGCACTTCACACTTTTTGCCGTTGAGCGTGTGCGGGATCGCATCGACGGCGATGAACCGGTCAGGCACGTGGCGTGGCGACAGCTCAGAGCGGAGTGCCTGTCGCAGCTGCGGCTCGACATCGGCAAGCGTGACGCCGGGCGTCAGTACGACGAAACACAGCAGCTCGCTTTCGTCGGTCGCACCCGATTCAGTGGTGTCGATGACAAGCGAGTCAGCAATCTGCTCGAACCCCTCGACCACGGCGTAGAACTCGGCCGTCCCCATCCGCACTCCCCCTCGGTTGAGGGTCGAGTCGCTGCGTCCATAGACGACGAACGATTCGCGCGTCGTCTTGCGAATCCAGTCACCATGCCGCCAGACCCCTGGGTAGTCAGCGAAATAGGCGGCGCGCAGCCGGGAACCCTCCGGGTCGTTCCAAAACGACACCGGCATCGACGGCATCGGCTTCGTCAGCACGAGCTCGCCGACCTCGTCGATGACGTCAGAACCGCGGGTGTCGTAGGCGGCGACGGATGCACCAAGAGCGGCGCAGGACAGCTCACCGAGCCATACCGGCAGGGTGGGCGCTGACTCCAGGAAAGCGGTGCATAGGTCGGTACCGCCCGACATGGAGCAAATTTGGACATGCTTACCAACCGCGTCGGCCACCCAGCGGAAGCCGTCGACCGACAGTGGCGATCCAGTCGAGCCCAACGCCAGCATCGCTGACATATCCAGCTCGGCCGCGGGACGCAGGTCCGCCTTCAGGCAGGCGTGGACATACGGTGCCGAGACGCCGAAATAGCTGATGCGATGCCTCTCAGCGAGGCGCCACAACGTGCCGAGATCCGGATATCCCGGGCTGCCGTCGTACATCACCACCGTCGAGCCCACCATCAGGCCTGAGACCAGCAGGTTCCACATCATCCAGCCGGTGGTGGTGAACCAGAAGAATCGTTTGCCCGGCCCGAGGTCGTGGTGCAGGGCCAGCGTCTTGAGGTGCTCGACGATGATGCCCCCGTGCCCTTGCACTATGCCCTTCGGGAGTCCGGTGGTGCCGGAGGAATACAGCACCCACAACGGGTGGGCGAATGGAACGGCAGCAAAGTCCAGCGAGGCCGGCTCGGCGATCAGTTCAGACCACTTCACTGTTCCGGCCAACTCCGCGCGCTCGTCGAGGTACGGCAGCAGAACAGTGCCTGCGAGCGTAGGCATCTGGTCCCGCAGCGCGCGTACCCGGTCTCGGATGTCGAATGCCTTTCCGCCGTAGCGGTATCCATCGACGGCGAGGAACACCGACGGCTCCAGTTGCGCGAACCGGTCGCGCACGGCGCGAGTTCCAAAGTCAGGCGAACACGACGACCAAATCGCACCGAGGCTGGCGACCGCCAGGAATGCGGCCAGCGCCTCGATGCAATTTGGCATCAGCGCCACGACCCGGTCGCCGCGGCCTACGCCGAGTCGCAACAGGCCGGCGCGCACTCGGCCAACAAGGTTTCGCAGCTCGCGATGGTTGACCAGCCGTTCCAGCCCGTCCTCTCGGACGAAGGCCACGGCGAGGTCGTCGTCCGCACGTCCCGGGCCCTCGGTCAGTGCATGCTCGGCATAGTTGAGCGTGGCGCCGGGGAACCAGTCGGTGCCCGGCATGGTCAGCGAACCGAGGGTCGCTCGGGGAACGTCGTGAAACCGTACGGCCAGGAATTCTGCAGCCGCAGCCCAGAACCCGTCCAGATCGTCCACCGACCAGGCGTGCAAGGACGAGTAGTCGAGCTCGTCGACGTCCGCAACGCACCGGTCTCGTACGAACCGCGCAAACTTCGCGATCGCGCTCGCCTGGGCGCCCGCCGGATCGGGCGTCCAGACGACCTCAGCAAAATCGGCCTTCATCGGGACCATCCTTCCGAACGTATCCAGAAAGCCGAGTCGCCTCCAGTTTTGGTGTGCTGCTACACCGGTATCTAGAGCGAATTCGAAGGTGGTGAACCAGTGCGAGCATCCATCGCGCTAGGCCGTATCGCTGGGATCCGAGTCGGAATCAACGCCAGCGTGTTCTTGATTGTTGCGATTCTGGTCGCCGGGCTCGCGACCGGGCAGTTGCCGGCCGCGTTTCCGGGCCGTGGGATCGTCGCCTATGTGATCGCGGCGATCATCGCCGCGGTGCTGTTCTTGGCCTCGCTGTTGGCACACGAGTTGGCACACTCGTTGGTCGCACGCCGCAACGGCATCGAGGTCGAGAGCATTGTGCTCTGGCTTCTCGGTGGGGTCGCACAGCTACGCGGCGAGCCCAAAACGCCCGGGGCCGACTTTCGCATCGCCATCGTCGGCCCGCTCACCAGTCTGGGTTTGGCCGTTGTCTTTGGTCTTGCCGCAGGCGGCTTCGCACTAGGGGGCGTTACCGGGCTGCCGTTCGGAGTGCTGGCATACCTGGCCGCAACCAACGCCATGCTCGCGGTGTTTAACCTCATCCCGGCTGCACCCCTTGACGGTGGTCGAGTGTTGCGCGCGGCCTTGTGGCGATGGCGGGGGAACCGGCAGACAGCGGCGGTGAGCGCTGCTCGTGCGGGTCGGTACGTCGGGTTCGCGATGATCGCTCTCGGGGTGCTCCAGCTGGTGACCGGCAACGGACTGGGAGGGGTATGGCTTGCCCTGATCGGCTGGTTCGTGGTCAGCGCGGCAACCGCCGAAGAGCAACAGGCCCGGCTCGGAGGTCAGTTGGCCGGTGTCACGGTCGGTCAGGTCATGACCCCGACGCCTACCGTCCTTGACGGAAATCTCACCGTCGAGGATTTCGTGGCTCAGATAGCGATGACTCACCGGTTCTCGACATATCCGCTCATCGATCCGTATGGGCGGCTCACCGGCTTGGTCACCCTCAACCGGGTACGCGCAGTGCAGCCGGAGCTTCGTGCCGCCACCCGCCTGCAGGAAATCGCCTGCGCGCCGGCCGAGGTCCCTATTGGACGGCCGGAAGAGCCTCTCGTCGACCTCTTGGAGCGTATGAACGGCTGCAGTGACGGCCGCGCCGTTGTCGTGGACGGCGACGGGCGGGTGGTTGGCCTGGTGTCACCGAGCGATGTCGCCCGATCATTGGAATTGACCGACCCACGCGTGCTCAATCCCTACTCCGCACCCTCCGGTGCTGATATCACCTCGTTGTCCTCGCCGTGGGATCCACCGCGTCGCTGATAGCGGGGGGTTAAGCGCACCTGTGCCACGCCGCCTTGCCACATCTATCTGCCGATCTGGTGTAGATCTAGTGTCTCGAAAGGGCGGAGAGACTAGATGGCAGATGAGCGAGATGCGGGCGTCGACCGGATCATTGCCTTCAGCGATGGCGTAGTCGCGATCGCTATTACTCTGCTTATCCTCCCGCTCACCGAAATCGATCCGCCCGACGACGCTACGCTCGGGGATTTGGTCGTCGACAACTGGCCTGCGTTGTTGGCGTTTGGCTTGTCCTTCGCGGTGATCGCCAACTACTGGACGATTCACCACGCCATTCTGGGTCCGCTGCGGCATCACGACGAGCGACTCATTCAGCTCAACATGCTGTGGCTTGCCGCGATCGTATTTCTTCCCTTTCCCACCTCCTTGATCGCAGAGGGCTTCGAGGGAGGATTCAGCACTCTCTACATCAGCACTTTGCTGGTCATTTCCGTGCTCAATCTTCTCCTCGCCAACTACCTCGCGCATCACCCGGAACTCAC
>Ga0081455_10000219_pt1 | contig 73583 bp, 106 predicted proteins | sample TabmetS3T2R1_FD_70207 | JGI IMG/M metagenome (GOLD analysis project Ga0081455, IMG submission 70207) | Tabebuia heterophylla rhizosphere microbial communities from the University of Puerto Rico - S3T2R1 | ecosystem: Host-associated > Plants > Roots > Rhizosphere ...
AAGGAGATCGCCGCGACCCTCGTGATCAGCGTCCGGACCGTCGAACGGCACCGAGCCAACGTTCTCGCCAAGCTCGGCATGCGAGACCGCACCGAGCTCACCCGCTATGCAATCCGCGCCGGACTCATCGAACCCTGACCTCCGCCCGCGGCTCTCGGACGGCGGGGACGACGGCCAGGGCGATGAGGAGCCCGGCGCCGACCGCGAGGAGGGCGTGGAGAACACCGACGTGGTCGCCGAGGAAGCCCAGCAGTGGGGGACCGGCGAGGAACGCGGAGTAGCCGATGGTGGAGACCACCGACATCCGGGCGGGTGCGCGGCTGGTGTCGTCGGCGGCGGCGCTCATGCCGACCGGGAATCCGAGGCTTACGCCGACGCCCCAGATCGCCGCCCCGAGGTACGCGAGCGGCATGGTGCCGTACACGACGAGCAGGCACCCGAATCCGGCCAGGGTCAACAACACCCGCAGGACGGGAAGCCGGCCGTAGCGGTCGAGCAGGTTGGTCCCCAGCACTCGGCCGAGTGTCATGCAGACGAGGAACGCGGCGAAGCCGAGGACCCCGGCCCACGACGGAAGGTCGTAGCCCTCGACCATGGCGACCGACAGCCAGTCATTGGCGGTGCCCTCGGTGAACGCCGCGATCAGCACGAGTACGCCGATCAGGATGGTGCGCGGCTCTCGCCAGGCCGACAGCACGCCGGTGCCAAGCGTCGCATCGGGCGTCGACGGGGGCGCGTCGTCGCCCGTCTCGGCGGGCGCGGCCGTCCTGGGCGTCCTGGGAGCGCCGGAGGCGACCCTCTCGGCGCTCCGGGCGTCGGTCGACGCGCCGGCGGCCTGGTCCGGGACGCTCTTCGGCCCGGCCGACGCGACCGCGTCGGCCGAATGGCGCCAGACGCTTGTTTCCGACGCCCTGGGGCTCGCCTCGCGGCGCGCGGCCGTCGGCCCGATCGATCACGCGGCCGGGACCGAGACGGCCTCCTGGCGCGTCCTGGACGACGCCGGCGAGGCCGGGTGGGGCGGCAGGACGGCCCTCGAGGCCGTCGCGCCCTTGGAGTCCGGCGGGCACGCGGTCTCGCCGGTCGCCGACGCCGACGCCTGGCTCGAGTTCGGCGCGGTCGTCGCGGCCTCGGTCGACGCCGGCGCGTCGTGGTTCGTGCGCTACGAGGCGCGGCACGCGAAGGGCGCCGCGGTCGACGCGCCGGCCCCGGCCGGGGCGCGCGCCTACCGCGAGGGGAGCGGGCCGAAGGGCGCGGCAGTGAACGTGCCGCCCGCGCCGGAGCCGAGGACGTATCACGAGGGGACGGGGCCGAAGGGCGCCACGCTGGAGAGGTGAGATGGCAGGCGGTTACGCGGTTCCGTTCGTCCACGTCAACGGCACGAGCATGGGCTACGTCGGGTCCGACACGTTCGGGACCGTCGTGACGTCCGGCGGCAGCGCGAACGCGAAGGGCTCGTGGACCGTCCTCGCCTCGTCGACCCCGGCTGACTTCACGCACCTCTACCTGATGCTGAACGGGATCGGGAGCGCGGCGAACAACCCGGTGGCCTTCGACCTGGCCGCCGCGCCGTCCGGGAGCGAGGCGTCCGGGCTGATCGCGCAGAACGTGGTCTACGACCTCAGGACCAGCATCCAGTGTCACGCGCTCGTCCCGTGCGGGTTCGTCGCCGCGGGCAGCCGCCTGGCGGTCCGGATGGCGAGCGGGACCGCGTCCGACACCATCGACTTCGGCGTGACCGGCTTCGACGGCGGCTGGCTGTCGCAGACGTCGAACGCCGGGGTGGACACCTACGGCTACGGCGGCTCCGGCGCGATCAAGGGTCTCACCGTGGACCCCGGCGCGACGGCCGGCGCCAAGGGCGCCTACACGCAGGTGACCGCGTCGGCGCCGAACGACTACTGCGGCCTCTTCCTCGGGTTCGACAACCTCCAGAACTTCGCGCCTGCGGCGAACAACGCGACGTGTCTCGTCGACGTGGCGCTCGGCGCCGCGGCCTCGGAGAAGGTGATCGTGCCGAACATCGCCGTCCCGCGCAACTTCTTCAGCGAGTATCAGCTCGCGCCGGCGCTGACGCCGACGTTCTACGTCCCGGTCAAGGCCGGGACGCGGATCGCCGTCCGCGCGTCGTGCGCGATCAGCACCGCGACCGACCGGCTCCTCGGCGTGTCGCTCTACGGAGTCCGCCGATGACCTGGGTCCTCGCCGCGTCAGGCACGCAGACCGCCACCGTCGGGACCGAGCACACGCTCGCGACCGACACCAACAACGGGACGTTCTACTTCGAGACGGACACCAACGCGCTCGCGCTCGGCGACGTCCTGGAGCTGCGCGTCTACGTGATGACGCTCTCCGGCGGGACCCTGCGCCAGGTGTGGAAGGCCACGTACGGCCCGACGGTCGACCCGTCGCCGATCGCGGCCTCCCCGCCGCAGCCCTCGGACGTGAGTTGTCGCGTGACGCTCAGGCAGACCGCCGGGACAGGGCGGTCGTTCCCCTGGAAGCTGCTGCGCATCTGAGGATGTACCTCTACGGCCTCACCGAGCAGATCCTCCAGATAGCGGTCACGCGCGACGCCGCGGTCCCGGATGAGGCGTTCCGCGGTTTCGCGGTCGACCTGCCGGTCAGCGACGTCTTCGGCGCGTCACCGTTCCGCGACGTCCTCGCGCCGGACGAGAACGGCGGCGGCGCGCGACGCGACCTGGTGACCCCGCTCGGGGCGCCCGGCTCCGCGCTCGGCGCGTCCGGCGTGCCGGCTGAGTTCAGCTCCGGGGCGGCGATAACGCTCGACGCGACCCCGCCGCTCGAGTGGGCGCAGGGCGCAGCGTCGTCGACGACGGGTCTGGCGGGGTGGCGGGGCGGCGTGATGCGCGACGCGGCGGCCCCGGCGTTCTGGCTGGGACCGTTCGCGGTCAGTGGCGACACGCAGGTCGAGTGGGGTCTCGTCGCGCGGGCCTCGTCGGCCTCACCGATCGACCCCGGCACGACGCGCCTGGCGGCGACGTTCGTCGCCTCTGAGCGGCGTGCGGCGCTCCGGCGCGACGCGTCCGCGCCGGCAGAGCCGGACGCCGTCGCCGCCTGGTCGCCGGTCGTCCCGGTCGACTGGCAGTCGCTGACGTCCGTCCGGAGCGACGCCGTCCCGCTGGGGTCCGTCGCCGCCCTCGCCGCGGACCGCGCGGCGCCGGCTGAGCCGCTCGTCACCGCCGCGCGCGGCAACGTCGTCCCGGTCGACTGGTCCCAGCCCGCGCAGAGCGCCGTCTCTGTCTCCGTGGGCGCGGAGTTCACCAGTCGCATCTTCGAGTTCCGCCCGAACGACATCGACTTCGGCGCGGGGAAATTCTGGGACCGCGCGACACCTGTCGAGTGGACCGGAGACACCGGGACGACGCTGGACGTCGACGGGCCGGTCGAGTGGCGCGGCGGCCTGGCGTCCGACGGCGCGGCGCCGACCGCGTGGCGCGCGACGTTCGCCGGCGACGCGACGACGCCCGTCGAGCCGGAGGCCTCTCCCTCCGCCGACGCCGCGGGCGACGCGTCGCGGACCGCCGACCTGGGGCGCGACGCCGCCGCGCCCGTCGAGTGGCGCCTGGCGCTCGTCCTGTCGTCCATCACCCCCGTCGCGTGGCGTTCGACACTCGTCGAAGACGCGGTCGTCCCGGTCGCCTACACGGGGTCCGCGACGGGCGCGACGGGCGACGCGGAAGCCTCGCTGGAGTTCGGAGTCGGACGCGTGTCTGACGCGGTCGCGCCGCACGAGACGGGATCGTCCTCGGCCTCCGACGCGCCCGCGCCTGCGGCGTGGCAGGGCGGGACGCGCGCGGACCGCGCCGCTACGCTCGAGGCCGCGACGACCGGCGCCGTCGACGCGGCCGCGCCGCTGACCGCGTCCGTCGAGGTCGCGGCGACGCGGCGCGCCGACGTCGACTGGTCCTTCACCGGGGTCACGGTCTCCGCGCGGTTCGTCGTCGAGGCCGCCCGCGCGGACTTCGTCGACGCACCGTTCTCGGTCACGTGGCGTAGGGCAGCGCTGTCGCCTGACGCGGATACGTTGATCGAGTGGGGCCACGAGACCCTCGCGGCCTCGGGCGACGCGTTCGTGCCGCTGGACTTCGTGAGCCTCGGGGCGGTTGACATCGTGGTTGACCTGGGGATCGGTTTCGAGCGCGGGAGCATCGGCGCGTCGCTCGAGCCAGACGAGTGGGAGCGCGAGCACGGATGACCTTCCAGACCTACCCACCGCCTACCCCGCTCCCCGCGTTCCGCGCCGGTGAAGTGCCGGACGGGCGCTACCTCGACTGCACGCCGGCGCTCGCGCCGGTCGGCGACAGGTTCACCTCGGTCCCGGCGCTCATGATCGCGCGTATCGACGGGACGCCGCTCGACGCCGACGACCTGGCGAGCGCGGGCGCAGCGTGGCCAGATACACTTGACGCGACGGGCCGCATCCCGACCTACGGCCTCGTCGCGCCGGCGGGGTGCGCCGGGCGGACGTACCTGCTGACCATCAGCACCGCCGGCGCGCTGACGGCGCAGGGCCGCGCGTTCGTTCGCGACTGGATCATGAGCGTCCTGCCGTGGATGGGGTGATGGTGATGAAGCTCGTCGAGCGCATCATGGAACTGGCGCTCAGGAAGCAGCGGATGAGCGCCGAGGAGGTCGCGCGCTGGGCGCGCATCCTCGAGGGGGCAAGGGCGCCGTGAGGCGCCCTTTCCTTTTCACGAGAGCCATCCGTTGACGGTGAAGCGGCGGTTCTCCCAGCCGGGCGGCGCGGCGACCGTCGTCACCTCGTGGAGCAGCTCAGACGGGAAGAACACCGTCTCGCCGTCGGCCGGCGCGTAGGTCGTCGTGGCGTGATCCTCGTAGAGGATCAGCTCGCCGCCAGAGAAGGGGTTCGGACCTGGCCACGCGTTCAGGTAAGAAACCCAGCTGAGCCTGCGGTGCGCGACGTCCGGCGTCCCGCTGTCTGAGTGCGCGCGGAAGTACTCGCCGTCACCGTAGCTCGACAGCTGGACCTCGCAGGTCGTCGCGTCGAGACGCAGCGCGTCATGCGCGTAGGCGAGGACGCGCTCGGCGACGAGCTTCCCGACGAACAGCTCCTGGATGTGGTAGACGCGCCCGACGCGCCACGAGGCGTCGCCGGTCACCGTCGCCGGGGAGAACATGTTCCGCAGCCGCAGGTGCTTCCGCAGCTCGTCCGCGAGCGCGGGCGAGAAGAGGTTCTGTTCGACAATCATCAACGCCCCTCCAGTTCTGCGTCGCCGAGTATCTCCTCATGACACCTCTTGCAGAAGAGCGCGGGGTGCATAGAGCCTTCGTACTCGTAGGCGAGTTCTTCATCGTCGCACTCGACGACCTCGCCGCCACAGCCCCTGTGTATCATCATCGACACGCCCTCCGGCTGATCGCGGCCAGCACGCTGCGCGACGGGATGGTGCGCCACCGCATGAGTTCGAGGAAGCCGTAGCGGCCGTGACAGTCGAACATGACCCTGGTCAGCTGCCCGTCGTCGTCGACGATGTACGCGAGGACGGTGCTGCTGCCGTCCGCCGGGACCGCCGTGCCCTGGATCCTGAAATGCGCGCCGTTCTCGGACTCGAAGACCTGGGCCGAGGCGGGGAACCATGCCAGGAGCAGCAGGAGCGCGGCGCAGAGCGTCTTACACATAGCTTATCCTCCTCACGATCACGAGTGGTGGGTTGTGCAGCCACCGGAAGTCCTCCGCCGCGTCGCGGCCGATGACGCAGTCGACCAGCTCGTCGTAGGCGAACCTCGCCTCGTTCCAGACGAGCACGGTGGCGTAGGTGTTCGACGCTCCGGACCAGGTGTGGTATCTGACGCTGTCCTTGACGGTCATGTCCTTGTTCCTTCCCAGTCGTTGCTTCCTACTGTCGGATAGAATCCTTGCCACTGGCATTCGTTAGCTACTTGGCAATCCCACAGGGCGCACGTTAGTGTTTCAGGGCGCTTACACGGCTTGTCGTGGTCACGGCCAAAACGACGCCGGATAATCTCGTCCTCGGTGGCGGCGGGCTGCTGCGGCTCCCCGCTGCAAGGTGTCGATTGGTCATCGGTCACGCTGACTTAGCCTTCGCATTGGCACGCTCTTGCGCTGATGCCTCATCCTCTAGCTTACAGTCGCCGTCCTCGCACGCTATGAACTCTGCTAGCCCGGCACCGCATTCCTCGCAGTAATACGGCTTGCCGTCCCACGGTGATCTGGTGGTTTGGTTCTCAGCCATTTGCCATCTCCAGAAGTACATCCCCGTGGCAGCGCATTGGGGCGCACCAGCACACAAGAGACTTCCCGCGTAGCTCGGGCAGCGCCGACATTAAGTGCGGCTGATCACATATCCATGACCGATAAGCCGTGACTACCATCGCACGATCTCCATGCTTGCCAATCTCAAATGGATTGCCCCATTTTGATGGACGCCCGATGTAAATGGCACCAGATGGGATGGACCCGTGTCGTTTGTTGAGGACTTGCGGGGTCGTTTTGGAATCAGCCATGTCTGATGTTCCAAAGCTGGGTGTTGAGCCGAACGAACCAGTGGCGACGCCCATGGAACATGACCCAGCGCCGCCAGACCATCCCATCGCCCTTGCAGATGCGGACGGTCGGCAGCCATCGGTCCCTCATTCTACGCATGGGCACCAGCTCGATTAGGTCCCGTTGGGTCGGCAATGGGGGTCGTTTCATTCTGCATCGGTCTTATCCTCCATACCGGCTTCCTGAAACGCGACGGATTTTGCGTGCTCGTGTTCGTATTGCTTCTGTGTAGTCCATCCGAGGGCACGCATAACCGCTTCGCGTTGCGCCGCTGTGCTGCACAACAGATAAATGCCAGGACAGTCCCTGTCCGGCTGGAACTGCCAAGCCTCTAGTTGCGGGGTTGACGAGGGCACCGAGTCGAGCGCCTCTAAGATCGCCCGCGCTTCGTCTGCAATAAGATGCGTCCCCCCATGCGAGGCGATCACCTTTGACACAATCGCGACCCGCTCTTCCGTCGATTGGGTGCACGACTTCTGATCTTCACTCATCGATACCTCCGTAGCTACCAGGGGCGTGCGGCCACGCCGGAACGGGCACCGTCTGTCCAGCCAAGGCATGGGTGCAGTCGCCGAGAAACTGTATCTGCCCGTCCCTCACGAATGAGTGGCACACGTGCTTCTCGGTCGGATATTCGAGCGTCACCAAGATGGATGGGTTGAATGTCGGTCTAATGGGGTCCCCGTTATAATCCCAGCTAGGGCCGTTCGGCCCCGTTTTGACAACATGTGCGCGGTCGCAGCCGGGACACCAGAACGCCTTGCCGCCGCCCTGGATGTTGCGCAGCACGGTGGTTTTCTCAGGCATTTTTTATCGCCCTCATGTAGGTCTTGGTCAGCGCGTCGTAGGCGCCTGCCCGGGCGCGCAGCCTCTCGCCGCCGTCGCCGTCCTTCTCGATCATGCTCGCGACGTCCTTCGGGCCGAGCTGCTCGCGGTAGACGGCCTCCGAGACGTCGCGCACGCGCTCCGGGTCGAACTCCGGTTCCCTGTTCGGCTTCTTACCCACCGATCATCTCCCACTCCCGCCCGTCCTCAGCCCAGCGGCGGAGCGCCTCCTCCTGGTACAGGCAGCGGAACACGAGGCGCCGCGCGCCGGTGGCGAAGAGCAGCTTGACGCACGGCACGCACGGCGACGTCGTCACGTAGACGGTGTGTATCCTCTCCGCGTCCGGGCACCGCGCGACCATGTTCTGCTCCGCGTGGATCGACGCGCACTCGTCCAGCCCCTCGCCGCTCGGGAAGCCCGCGCCCGCGCACGGGACGTCGAGACAGTGCGGCCGCCCGCGCGGAGCGCCGTTGTAGCCGGTCGCGAGGACGACGCCGCGCGCGTCGAGCGCGACGGCGCCGACGCGCCGGCGGACGCACGTCGCGCGCAGCGCCGTCGCCTCCGCGAGCCGCAGGCCCCACTCGTCACGCGAGATGCGAATCATCGCCACCAACTCTTCCCGCCCCTCTCGATCTGCCTCAGCTCGCTCGCGAGGTCGTCGGGGCTGCGCCAGCCCGGCATCGGCTCGTGATACAAGTTCTCCGGGCAGACGACCCCTTCGAGGTCCTCCTGGTAGAGGTGTGACGAGGCGGCTGTCACGAACAGCTCCCCCGGCCCGGCGCGGACGGCGGCCGAGCCGAGGTTGTGGTGCAGGCGGACCCACTCGGCGATCATCGTGAAGCTGAAGATGTCGTAGGGCAGGCCGAGCCAGACGTCGCTCGATCGCATGAACACGTGCGCGTTGAACAGGTCGTCGCGGATCTGGAACACCATCGCGACGGTGCAATTGTGCGCTATAATACCAGTTCCCACTACAGCATTTTCTTTGCCAGGAACTGTAAAGTCGTAAACTGGTTCTGGCTTATGTTTTGTAATTCCGATTATCTTATGATTGTTTGGGTAATACTCTATTGGTTTTACATTGTAGCCTTTTGAAACCCATGTCTCACGAAGCTTAAGACGTCGTTTTGTGTTAGCTTCAATTGTTTCTCTTCGTGCTGGATTTTGATCACCAAACATATTTAATGATGCGTGATAATCATGAGGTATAACTTCAAGATTATCTTTACGGTTATCGTTAACATTATCATTCTTATGATGTACATCATATCCGTCAGGTATGGAACCCCATAAAAATTCAGCATATTTTTGGTGGAGAAGATGTTGATTATTATAATGCCAATTCATTGATAAATCGTGAAGATATGCCGGTCGATGCATTTTTCCTGTTTTGAGCATCGTAGCTGCCCATAGTTTATCGCCGACGCGAAGATTTTTTGCGCAGGTTTCATGGACGAAAGTTCTTGATGATTTTGGGAGGTCTCCGTCAACGTGATAACGGATTTTCTGATATAAAATGTGATCTTCAGTGCACCGCAACGATGATCCATCGTCAAAATGTATTTCGAGTGTCGGTTTAGTTCCAGTTCGCCATGCGTTAGTGCACCAAGCTAAATTGATCTTTCTAGTTTCTGGTTTAAATGATAGCACTGGATAACGTGATATTTCACCGCGAGAAAACTTCCGCGCTAACGCAGAGATTAGAATATTTCCTTCTGGGCTCCATATCTCAGTCGATCCTGCGAGACATGGAATGTCCTTCGACGGCATCGGGTTCGGGCGCCAGACCGTCAGCGCCGCCTGGCGCGTGTCGCGGTCCTCGCGGAGCTTCTCCACGACGTAGCGGAGCTGCCGCCGGATCGACGGCCCGTAGGCGCCGGCCAGCGTGCGGCCGTCGTCGGAGAACTCCGCCATGCGCGGGACGTGCCGCGCCAGGGGCTCGAGGTCGTCGCGCCCCTCGATGATCCACAGCGCCTCGGCGGCCATGAAGCGGTGGTTGAGCCTCGGCCGAACCGTCACGACCGGGTAGAGCATGTCCACCCGGATCGGTTCGTGGAGGAGCTCGAAGGTCGGCCTCCCGCGCGGCGCTACCTCGCCGCCCTGGACCTTCACCTTGTTGAACAGGTTGAACCACGCCTTGTTCGCGTTCATGACGTCAGCTCCTTCAGCAGCGGGATCAGCGCGTAGGGCTCATTCGCGTGGAAGCACCGGTGGTGCTGCGGATGCGGGAAGACGAACGCGGTCATGACGCCGAGGTCGATCAGCCGTCTCTGCGCCTCGTCGCCGAGCGCGACGATCGGCGCCCTGTGCCGCAGGATGTCCTCGGTCAGCATGTCCGAGTTGCACCAGAACAGGTCGCGCTCGCTGATGCCGCCAGCGTCGAGCTGGTCGCCGAGCCAGCGGCTGCAGCCGTCGCTGCACAGGGCGCCGAACGGCCACTGGTAGAGCGGGTCGCGGTCGCTCATGGCAGCGAACCGGTCGCCGACGATCGTCACCCTGCCGCGGAGGTTCCCGGCGGTCTGGTGGCGGAGCGAATGCGGGACCGATGCGCCGTTGTGGTGGACATCGCTGGTCCCGAAGGGGTCAAGCGTGACCATCGGGAGCGAGGTCCGGAGGTCCTCGTATGACCGGTAGACCGCGACCAGCTCCTCCCGGGTGCCCAGGAGCTCCGGGCGCCGCCCGAAGTTCTCGACGACGCGCTCCAGCGGCGGGAGGCAGCGCACGACGACCGTCTGGCAGCGCCAGGCGAGCCGCTCGAGGCTTCGGACGGCGGACCTGAGCCTGTCCTCGCCCGCGCGGAACGCGGCGCCGTAGGGCCGCTCGGACAGCCAGGAGCGGTCCATCACGACGTCAGCCAGGCCGAGCACCGCCGGCATCATCGCGTCGACGTAGAGCCGAGCCAGGCCGACCTTCACCCGCGGGAACGCGCCGAGGTGGACGTAGTACGCGCCGGTCGTCTCCGCGAGGCGCCGCGCCAGCGTCGTCTTGCCCGCGCCGTCCGGCCCTTCGATGATCCACAGCCGCCTGGACGTCCTCATGTCTCGGTGCTCCAGTCGGCGGGATCGTAGCCGGCGTGCCGCAGGATATCGTCCGTCCGCGGCGGCATCCAGCCCGGCGGCTTGACAACGTCGGTGTGGGCGCGGTCCGACGCGCCGCGCACCTTCGCCAGGTTCGCGCGCTGGACGTCGTCCCAGAGCCGATGCCACACCGACGTGAGCCCTAGCTGCACCGCCGTGCCCAGCGCGACGTAGACGATGTCCACCAGCGCGTCGGCCTGGCCGGCGAGGCTCTGCGGCTCCGTCGACACCTCGAAGCGGGTCTCGCCGTCCTCGTCGTCCGCGAGCGCCAGGCCCGCGGCCGCGGCGAACTCGATCAGCTCCTCTAACATGAAGTTCGCGCGCTCGGCGAGGCGCTGCCGGGGGAGGAGGCCCGGCCTGTCGCGGTGCGGGAGGTCGAACCTCTCGTGGAACCTCCTGACGTCGTCGAGCTCGCTCATCTCTGTCCATCACCCATCGCCGCTAGCGCGGCGCCGATGTCCTGCAACGCCCTGCCGATCCTCCCGAGCTCGTCGCCGCGCGTCCGCGTCGCGACGACCGGCGCGCCGTCCGGCTTGACGCGCGCGGCCTTCACCGGCGCGCCGTCCGCCGGCGCGTGGCCGTTCGCCGGTCTGCTACGCGCCGACCTGCTGCCGTCGAACGGGACGCCCTCCTTACGCAGCTTCCCCTTGTTCCAGCTTATGTCGGACTTCTTCGCCTTCGAGCCTGGGAAGCTCGCGTGGACCGAGGCGAGGATCTCGTCGTCGCCGAACCCCGCCGCCAGGCAGCGCCTTATGTAGGCGCCCGACCCCTCCCCCGCGACGACGTCGGGGGGTCTCGCCGCCGGTCCGGCCTTCGCCGCCGGGACCGTCGTCTTCCCGGTCGGCCTGAGCTGCGCGATCTTCATGTCCCACTCCTCCATCGTGAACGTCCTGCCGGGCGGCGTCCTCAGGTCGAGGACGCTCGCGCCGGGATCGTTGATCCTCCTGTTCCTCTCCAGCGCACGCCGCACGTTGCCTGCCAGCCACTCGCCGACCCTCGGCATCACGCCGCGCGAGATCCACCCTGATATCGTGGCGGAGTCCCCTGGCGGCCACCTGTAGTCCTGCGGGAACGAGCTGAGCGCCACCAGCTCCTCGAGCGTGAGACGTCTGTCCTCCTCAGGGTGATACAGCTTATTCGCGATGATGACCGGAGCAGGCTTGTCCCACGGGATACGCCGATCGAGGAACGACGGCGAGCCGATCTTCTGGCCGCGGTGGCCGCGCGGCGGGTCCGGGTGGAGCCTGTCGTAGACCTGCCTGAATATCTCGCCGGGGGCGGCCTGCAGGAGCAGCGGCATGTCGAGACGGGGTATGCCCGCTCTCGGTTCGAAGCCGCGCGTCCTGCGCGGAAGTCCCCTGAAGACCTCGCGAACCGTCGGCGCGTCGCCCGCGTCCGGCGTCTCCCACGGTATCTCCACCCTGCTGAATACGTAGAAGATCCTGCTCCTCCTCTGCGCGACGCCGAGGTGGCGCGCGTCGTGCATGACGACCGTCGTCGACCGACCCGTCGCCCGCGCCCGATCGACGAGCCCGTCCACGTGGCGGCGGCCTTCGGTGAAGGACCGCGGCACGGACTCCACGGCGATCACGTCGGCGTCCGCCGTGTCGACGGCGTAGCTGAAGATGTCGTGGTGGGCCTGCAGGCGCGGGTCGCCAGCCCACCTGCCGCGCGCGCCGACGCCGGCGCCGGACCAGATCGCGCACGGCGGATTGGCGTAGACGAAGCGCGGGCGGCGCGGCCACCGCGCCGGCCAGTTCGCCGGACCGCCCGCGTGGATCGGCAGATCAGGGAAGTTCAGCCTCACGACCTCCGCGCCGTAGGCCGCGTGCTCGAGGTGCGCCATCACGTCGAAGTGCTCGCGCACGCCGACCGTGAAGCCGCCGGCGTAGACGTGCATGCCGATCGCGCTAAGCATCTACGCAGCCCATGTCGCGGTGCGTCCTCCTCGCCCTCGTCCTGCCGCTCGTTATGCTCCAGTATTTCCTGAACTCGCACAGCGAGTCCTCCAGCGTCCTGACGGTGAACTTGTGATGTCGTCTCGTCCGCGGCGACCCCTGTCGTCCCGGCGGTATCCACCGCATCGCGCCGCGCTCCTCGAGCGCGGCCCTCACGCTGTCGCGCATGGCGACGAGCGCCGGCCGCGCGTCGTCGCTCAGCCCGGTGCACCCCTCGAGCCGCGCGCCTGTGAGCAGGTTGTAACCGTCGACGGCGCCCGGTCCTATGATCGACAGCTGGTCCTCGTCGAACGACACGTGCTCGGAGTACGTGAGCGACGTCGCCGCCTCGTAGGCGCGGAACGGTCCGACGCGACGCAGCAGCGGCGGCAGCGCGCGAGCGAACGCCTGCGCGTCGGACGCCGCGCGCGCTGCTTCCAGGACGTCCCGGCGCCGGCGGAAGTAGCTGTCGCGATGATCGACGAACTCGTCCATGAAACCGCGACCCGGGCAGGATACGCTCATCTGTAGCGCGCCGTTGTACCACGGGAGGCCCGCGGCCTGCCGCGCGCGGACGAAAGTCTTCATCTCGGACCGCGTGTCGCCGGCGAGCAGCCTCGCGATCGTCGCCGGGACCATCGTCATGCGGCCGATCACGATGATGTCCAGCTGCTCCTGCAGCGGCCGGCCGCGGATCTGCGCGATCTCCCACCGGCTGTACCTGTCGAGCTCCCGCCACACGTTACAGAAGTGATAGCGCGCGAGCACCGCGTCACCGCGGTAGTCAGGCTCCCGGCCGTCGAGGTATTTCTCGGCCCACACCCTCGCCCTGTTCTCCACGTAGGAGAGGTAGGCGAGACCGATCTCGGAGCGCGGGTCAAACGCCACGGCGCATCCACCACAGCAGCTTGCCGTCCGTCGGGCGGACGTCGCGGCGCCGCTCGACGAACAGCGCCCACGAGTCCGCCGCGTAGGGCCCGCAGTCGGGCAGCCGCAGGACGTCCTGGCGCGTCGCGGGAGGCCCCCGGAGCCAGGCCGCAGCGAGGGCCGACAGGTCGCGCGCGCGACCGTTCTGGAGCCCCAGCGGGCGGAGGGCGGCGGTCAGCGCGTCGGCCGGCGCCGACGCGAGGCGCCCCGGCGTCGGCCAGAGCCCGCGGACGCGCAGGAGGACGCCCTCGGCGACCCTCCACGACGCGCGGTTGACGAGCCTGCACGCGACCAGCATCCACATAGGCTCCCTCACGAGGTCCTCCTGGAACAGCCTGCCCCGGCGCGGGGCTACGCCTGGAGCTCCCCCGACTTCCGCAGCTTGTTCCGGTAGAAGTTGACGTTCGACACGCTGTTCGCCGCGTCCGGGAACTTCTTCCGGAGCTCGGCGATGACCTTCCCGTTGTCGTAGCCCTTCAGGATCAGCTCCTTGGTCAGCGCGCCGACGCCCGGCTTGCGCTGCCTGCCCCCCTTCTCAGGCGCGGCCGCCGTCTTCGTGCCGTTGACCGCCTTTCTTCCGCGCTTCGGCGCCTCGGCGGGCGCCTCTGTCACCCGTGCTCGTCTAGCCATGTCACTCTCCTGTTGTTGAACGGGGGGATCTATAGCACACCCGACCGCACCCTGTACATAGCGCTCCGCGTCCTCGCGCGTCTTGAACCGGAGGATGTCGGACAGCGGGCCGGCGACGCGGACGAGGAGGTCGGTCCTCCTGTGATCGACGACGTAGTAGTTCGCGCGCGTCTCGCCGAGCACCTGGTAGCGCCCCGCGACGAGCGGGCCGGTGTAGTGCCCGCCGCGCTGCAGCACGAGAGCCGACTGCTCCGCCGGCGTGTCGGTCCACACGGGCGAGGCGCCGAGGCGGCGGTTAGCCATCGCTGCCCCATTCGTCGTACCAGACATTACCAAGTATAGCGTCTTCGTCAGCTTGGTTAAGTGGTGTGTCAAACAGTTGCGCAGACATCTCTTCCTGTATGCGTTGATTCCGTAAGATCATGCGCAGCGCGTTGCGAACGTGGCCCTCCGTCATGTCGCCGACGGCGATCCTCGTCCCGTCGCGCGTCGTCCAGATCTCATCCATCAGTGTCTCCCGTGTTTGAGATAATCCGCCTCGTCGTCGAGGCGGCGCTCCTCAGGGCTGAGCGACGCGGCTGCGTGCGCGAAGCCGATCACGAGCCCGAGGACCGCGAGGTAGACCGTCGTGCCTATCACATACCACATGTCACCTCCTTCACGAACTCTTCGAGATCATATACCGAGAGGCCGAACTGGTCGAGCATCGCCTCGATGCGATAGCGGCGCTCGGCACTGACGCGCTGCGCCTCGCGTTCTTCCACGCGCGCGAGCTCGGCGCGTCGCTCCTCCTCCGCCGCCCACTCCGCACGCCTGAACGCGGCGTCCGCGTGCGTCAGCGCCTTGCAGTCGTGCTCGTACTGGCACGCGCCGAGACGCATGCACTTCCTGCGGGCACACTCGTAACCAGGTCTCATCGGTTCGTCCTCCGCTCCGCGACCAGATCGTTCAGGCGCGAGATGAGCCCGATCAGCCACACCACGTCGACCCAGGGGGTTGGCGCGCCGGCCAGCGCGAGTCGGCCGAGGCTCCTCACCCGATCGAGCTCCTCCTTCGTCAGCATCTGTATTCCGGCTTCCGACGCCCCTCGCGCAGCATGTCGAGGTAGGCCATCGCCGCACCTTTCGAGTTAAAATCTGGCGAACACAAACGATCATTAAAGATGACACGGAACGAGTCCATATTCTTGACGGCTGGATCGCGGGTCACCTGATCTTCCATTACATTCCTCCTATACCTTTCCTGCGCACTCGGGGTCGAGGCCCTGGTCGACGCTCGACGGGACGGTCAGCTTCCGGTTGCACCGGCCGCAGCGTCCGGCGTGGCGTATCTCGAGGTCGGGCGGGAGCGGCGCGTCGGTGTTGGAGAACACCCGCGAGCAGAGATACTTCGCGGCCAGCACGGGCGGCGAGTTGCCGTGCATCCGCGACCTCTGCGTCAGCGTGAAACGCGGCTCGCGCGCGTCGAAGATCATCCCGAGGTATGTGTGGTCGCTCTCGTTGTCCGGTCCGGATAGCAGCGAGACGAAGCGGCGCGGGCTCGCGTCGACCGGCTCGCCGTCCGTCGTCATCTTCGGCGCGGCAATCCTGAGCGTGTATCGCGCGCCGGTCCTCCGCGAGAAGACGGTCAGCGTCGCGTTGCCGGCGAGCGCGAAGCGCGTGGCGTCGCGTGCGTTGGTGAACATCACAGTCTCCTCGAGATTTTGATGGTCTCCCCGTCGATCAGCTCGCAGAGCACCTTGTCGCCTAGATCATCGCCCCAGGCGGTAACCATCTTCTGTGTCACCGTATCAAAATAATGCACCGTCTTCAGCAGGTTGGCCTTGCGCAGCGCGTCGAACACCTCAGCGGTGACGATGATCTTTGCCATTGATATTCTCCTTCTGATGAGAACCTTACGCCGGTCTTCAGACGTTGTAAATAGTTATTTTTGTCCGACGCCTACTTCTTTCATATACATCAGCCACAGGCGGTAGTTGCGCTCCTCGGCGGGCGAGAGGTCTTCGGCCTGGAAGCCGCGGTCCCAGAGCACCGCCTTCCGCGTCTTCACCCCTCGATCTTCAACCATCGTCCGTCCTCCTGCAGCTGATAGAGCTGCCCGCAGCCCGTCCCGTAGGTCCCGCCGATCCCGCGGAAGTAGCCCGGGGTCATCAGCGCCCACGAGCCCGTCCCCGGCACCCGGCCGTCGACGAACAGCGACCTGATCGGCCGGCCGCTGAGCTGGCAGCGCGCGGGGACGTCGCCGGTCCAGTATACCATCAGAAGGTCCCCCAGTCACTCTCGGAGTAGGCGGCCTTGCTGAGAAAATCGAACCACGCGCGCCGCTCGCACTCGTCGGTCAGGTTGGAGAGCACCGACGTGCTGCAGTGACGCTGGCTGCAGCCGAGCCGGAGAGCGACGTGGCGCACCTCCTTCCACAGAAGATCGAACCTCTCGCGCGTCGTGACGTCGGCGTGATGCTCGTCGATGCCCCTCGCCGTCGCGATGACGGAGCGGTAGACGCCGAGCTGCGCCGCATCATCGAAAGAGCTGTCGAGACGCGAGAGGCTGCGGGCGACGGCGGTCGGGTGGATGTCCGAGTCGGTCAGCGCGACGTCGAGCGTCTGAACGTCCTTCTGTATACGTTCGATCAGCCCCGCCGCGCCCTTCGCCAGGCGCGCCGGCAGCGACACCCACGCCCTGTCGAGCTGGAGCGCGGCGTAGCGGTCCTTGTTGACGTCGAGGTAAGCCTTCGCCAGGTCGACGCCGGACGGGGTCACGAAGTCGGCGCTTGACGCGAGCGCGACGACGCGCTGGGCGGCCTCGTAGCGGGCCTCAAGGTCCCCCTCGGGGACGGCGCGAAAGGCTTCGACGGCCTGGTCGATCCCGGTCCTGAGCATCTGGCGGGCTTCGGTCTTGGACCGGCGGGCGACGGTGGTGCGTGACATGACTGACTTCCCCTCGTTCGATGTGATGATCTTACGTCGGCCCGCTGACATTGTAAACAGTTATTTTCACCGACCGGGAACCTTCAGCGCCTCGAGGAGCGCGTCCTGGACCCGCGCCTTGTGGCGGAGGGCCCAATAGATCGTCTCGTCGATCGTGTCGCGCGCCAGCAGGTGGTGGACGAAGACGCGGCTGTGCGCAGACCCGCTCCGGCGCACGCGGCCGATGAACTGGTCGTAGAGCTCGCGGTCCCAGGTCAGGCTGAACCACGCCACGTGGTTCCCCGCCCCCTGGAGGTTCAGCCCGTGGCCGATCGACGCGGGGTGACCGAACAGCACCGGCAGCTCGCCGCGGTTCCACGCGGCCTCGACCCGCGCGGCCTCCTTCACCGACGTCCCGCCGCCGATGTGCGGCGCGTCGAAGCGCTTCAGGAGCCGGTCGAGGTCGTGCCTGAAGTCGTAGGCGACGAGGAGCGGCGCCCCGCTCAGCTCCTCGATCAGCTCCTCCAGCGCGTCGAGCTTCGCAGAGTGGAGCTCGGCGAACTCCCGCGCGCCAGCGCGCCGCGGGAGCCTGGCGCGGACCGGGCTGTCCGGCGGGAGGTCGGCCAGGTAGATCGCACCGGCGCTGACCTGGCGGAGCTTCGTCGTCGCCGCCGCGACGTTCGACGCCACGATGACGTGACCGTCGACCCGCGCGATCAGGTCGTCCTCCAGCGCGTCGTAGACCCGGCGCGCCTGGGCGGGGAGGTCGAACGCGATCGTGTTCTCCACCAGGTCGGGCATGTCGACGTAGTCCGACGCCGCCAGGCGCAGCACGAGCGGGCGCAGGCGTTCGTAGATGCGCCTCTCGGCGTCCTTCTGCAGTATCCACCCGAAGCCGTTCCACGACGGGACGAAGAAGTCTCGGCGGTAGTGCGTGACGTAGGGGCCGAACGACCGACCGAGGTCGAGCACGAGCACCTGGCCGAACAGGTCGATCAGCCCGTTGGGCGCCGGCGTCCCCGTGAGCCCCCAGCGCCGCGCGAAGGTCGGCGCGATCGCCTTCAGCGTCTTGTGGCGGCCGGAGCTGACGTGCTTGACGCGCGTCAGCTCGTCCATCACCAGCGTGTCGAAGCCGAGCGCGCGGAAGCGGTTCAGGTCGACCTGCATCGAGACGCGTCCGGCGAGGGACACGCGGCGCTCCGCGGCGGTCAGCCAGTCGAGCCCCTCGTAGTTGATCACGCACACGTCAGCGTCCGACGCGAGCAGCTCGTCGCGCCTCGCGCCGTGGAGCACCGCCACGCGGAGGTCGTGGAAGTCGATCCACCGCTGCCGCTCGTTCGGCCAGACGAGGTGCGCCACGCGGAGCGGCGCGACGACGAGCATCCGCCGCGCCAGCCTCCTGCGGCGGAGGAGGCGGAACGCCGCGAGGACGGCGGCGGTCTTCCCCACGCCGACGTCGGCGAAGACCCCGGCTGCGGCGTGCTCGAGCAGGAACTTGATCATGATCTTCTGCGCGAGGCGCGGGACGAACGGCTCCGCGCCGTTCCGGTAGTCGAACATCACCAGCCCAGCTCCCCCTTCTTGAACGGCCTGGCGGCCGGCGCGTCGGCCCGCGCCGCCGCGACCTCGGCGGCCAGGCTCTCCCGCGCGACGCGCCGTCGCGCCTCCGCGGCTGTCTGCTCCCTCGCCCTGCGCGTCCGCGCGCGACGCGCCTCGGCCTCGTGGTAGATCGAGTAGACCTGGAAGCGCGTCAGGCCGAGGGCCAGCGCCACCTCCTTGTAGCGCGGCCCGCCGAAGGCCCTGACGTTGGCGTTGCAGCGGCGGATCACCTGCAGCACCTGCGCGCGCGTGTACCTGGCGCGCCCGCGCCCCGAGCACCGGTTGGAGCAGTACTTCGTGCTGTCCTTCCTTGTGATCGGCCCGCCGCAGACGCGGCAGTGGCCGGGCTTCCCGACGCTGTTCAGGCTAGGGTTCCCGCGCACGACGTCTCCCCCTCTGTAAATCTATCTTCCCCATCGCCTCGTCGTAGTCGTCGAACACGGCGGTGTCGTAGCCGAGCGCGTCGAGGAACTCGAGGCGCTCGCGCTGGAGCGGCGTAGGCCCGTCGCCCGGTCGCTTGAACTCCGCCCAGAGCGGCCGGCGCGGGAGCAGGAAGACGCGGTCGGGCCACCCCGCGTCGTAGCGCATCGTGAGCTTCAGCGAGCGGACGCCGAGGCCCAGCGCGTCGCGCGCCACGCGACGCTCGATCTGCGCCTCCAGCGCGCGTCGGACGACGATCATTGGTTCAGAACGAACACGGTCCGCCAGCCTCCTTCCTGAAGCTGCAGAACCGGCACATGTTCGACGGCCGCGGCGCGAAGGTCTTATCGGCGAGCATCGGGCGCACGCGCACCTCCCACTTCTTCCTCAGTCTCGCCCGATCCTTCGGCGTGTAGACTACCGGCGCGTCGGGCGGGGGGTGGACGACGTCCTGGTCAAGGAACAGCAACCGCGGGGTGACGTTCAGGTCGGGGTAGACGAACAGCGAGGCGAGCGCGTAGAGCTCGACCTGCTCGACGTAGTCGTTGAGGTTCCACTGCGGGGAATACCTCCCCGTCTTGTGGTCGACGACGTCGACTACGCCGTCCTCGACGACGGCCAGGTCGAGCTTGACGCGGAGCCGGCAGCCGGTCCAGTCGTCCCACGTCGTGCGCGACCAGTCCTTCTTGAACGCCCAGGTGGTCTCCGTGACCACCGCGTCCGGCATCGCCTTCGCGAGGTTTCGCGTGCGCCTGAAGAACGCGTCGAAGAGCCTGAGCTCCTTCGGCAGGCGCGCGACGCGGCCGCGCACGTAGTCCTCCGCGAGCTTGTGGATGACGTTCCCGCGCTCCATGGCCGGCGAGCCTGGCTCCCTGCGCCGCTCGACGTAGAGATACTTCGCGCGCGCCGGGCACCGCGCGTAGGTCTTGTAGCGGCTGAACGACCATGATGTTATCACGCTGTCTTCTCCAGTGTTGACCACGACCGGCCCTGCTTCCCGTCCGACAGGACGGGTACGCGCAGCCCGTTCCGATACTCCATCGCCTCGCGGAGCAGGCGCATCAGGCGCGGCGCGTCGCGCGTCGGGGCGGCGACGAGCAGCTCGTCGTGAACCTGGACGAGCAGGTGACCAGGCCCAGCCGCTTCGTGGAAGCGTATCATCGCGTCCTTCGTCTGGTCGGCCGCCGAGCCCTGCACGAGGTAGTTCAGGAGCTTGTACGAGAAGTTCATCAGGCGGCCGTTCACGATCGCCGGCGGCTCGCAGCGATACTCGCGGCCGCCCGAGGTGTAGATCGGCCTGTCGACCGACGCCTGGTACTTCAGGTTGTTCTGGAGCGTCCTGACGCCGGGGAAGACGGTGAAGTAGGCGTCGAGCAGCCGGTCCACCTCGCCGAGCGAGCAGCCGAGCTTCGCGGCGAGCGACGGACGCCCGGCGCCGTAGAGGATGGCGAAGCCGATGGTCTTCGCGGCGCGGCGGGTGACGGTGACGCCCGTCGTCCTGGTGATCATGTCCGCGGCGAACTGGTGGAAGTCGACGTCGGGCCGGTCGACGTAGCCCTGGGCCATCTTCCCGTTCTCGAAGTGCGCGAGGATGCGCAGCTCCTGCGAGGCGAAGTCCCGGTCGCAGAGCACGCGGCCCCTCGGCGCGACGACGTAGCCGCGGCAGAGCGGGAGCGGCGGGAGGTCGAGCGGCGCCCTCGGCAACACGCCGTCCCCGCGGAAGATCGGGTCGAACTCCTTCGGGATGTTCTGGAAGTTCGGCGTGGAGGACAGGCGGCCCGTGCGCGTCCCGCCGCCGTCGCCGCGCGTCTGGTTCCAGGTGGTGAAGATCCTCCCGCCCGACCGCTCGGCGACGGCGAGCCACGGCTCCATGAACGTCCTCAGGCATGTCCTGAGCTGCGCGAGGTAGCGCAGCACGCCGGCCAGCTGCCTGTCGTTCACGCCCGCCGCGATCGCCGCCTTGTCGCTCCTGACCAGACCGGTCGCGGTGATCCCCATCAGCGCGGGGTCGGCCTTGCCCGCGTCGACCAGCGCGGCGACGAGCTGCGCGCCGGAGTCGAGGTTGAACGGGTCGTCGTGTCGGCCCAGCCGGCGCAGCACCCACGCCTCGGCGCGGGCGAGCGCGTCGTTGTAGCGCGCGACGTCGGCGCGCAGGAGCGGGAGGTCGACCGGGACGCCGCGCCGCTCCATGTCGAGCAGGACCGGCATCAGCCGCCGCTCGCGGTCGTAGGCCGGGCCCATCCCGCGGTCCAGGATCGACGCGTGGAGGCGGTCGAACAGCGCGGCCGTCCTGTCCGCGTCGCCGTTCGCGTAAGGCCCCACGACCTCCGGGGGCGCGTAGGCGATGTACTTACCGAACGGCTCCTTGCCCTGCGGCGAGCGCGAGACGCGGACGCCGGGCACCGGCTGGTTCTCGACGAGCCAGTCCGCTACCGCGTCGCGCTCGTCGGGCGGCCAGTCGAGGAGGCGCTCGGCCGTCGACTTGAGGTCGATGCGCCGCTGGTGCGGGTCGTCGAGGAACGTCAGGAAGACGGTGTCGTGGACGTCCTGCCACGGCGGGGGCGCGAGACCGAGATGCACCTCCGCCACGTCGAGGTCGAACTTCGCGTTGTGGAAGAGGAGCGGCCTGTCCCACACATCGCGCAGCGCCCCGACCGCCTGCTCCCGCGTGCAGTTGTTCCCGCCGGTCTGGTGGTCCCACGCGTAGTAACGCGCGCGGCGCCCGGGCCTCCTGATCGACACGCCCACCGGGCGCGGCGGGTAGTCCGGTCGCGGCTCGATCCCGAAGGTCTCGAAGTCGATGACGACCGGCTTCACAGGACGCGCGTGACCGGGAGGCCGAGCTCCTTCCGCTCGCGGCTGCGCCGCATGGCGCTGTAGCGGCAGTAGAGCCTGTTCACGTAGGCGACGCGCGGCGGATCGCGCCGCCCCTCGCGCTCGAGGAGCGCGAGGAGCCGGCTCTCCGAGAGGTCGACGACGACCTCGTTCAGGATGACCCAGCTCCGGAGCGGGTCCTTCACGGGCGTGCCCTCAGCCTGGCCATCCTGTCGTTCCGCTCCCTGGCGCCTCGCCCGACGCGCTCCGCCGCGTCGGACAGCCGGAGGACCGCGAACGCCACGTAGACCCAGTCGAGCAGGACCTTCTTCTGCGTGTTCATATCAGCTCCTCGTCCTTCGCCAGCCACTCCGGCATGGCCATCGTCTTGTCGTCTGGGTCCCACTCGCACTGGGACTTCGGGAGCCAGACCGTGCGGGCGCCGTCGTGGAAGCGATACGCCTTGTCCGTCTCGCCCCGCAACTCGCCGGCGATGTCCACCAGGTCAGACCTCACGATAGACACCGACGTAAAACTTCCCGCCGTCGAAATCGGCCTGGCCGTCGAGGAAGTGATGCCCGCAGTCGCAGTGAAAGTAAAGGCGATCGCCGCGGCCGCGGAGCGTCTTCCTGGCGCCCTTTCGGGCGCAGGTGAAACCACCGTCGAGTTCGACGCGCAGTCCCCTGCACGCTTCGTCGAAAGTCAGGTAGGGTCGACCGAACGTATCGCTCATTTGATGGTTTCCTCCGCCTGGTTGCACCCGACGCCGTAGAGTCCGGTGCGCCTGATCTCATCCATCGACGCGCGCCGTAGCGCGCGCCACGGGTAGTAGCCGAACGGTCCGTCCGCGCCGAAGGTGACGACGGTCAGGCGGATCGACATGTCGACGATGACGCCCATGCGCCCGTCTGGCGTGTGGACCATGTCGCCGTCGCGCAGCGACGACGCGTTCACCGCGTCCTCCGCGCGGAGTTCGCGCTGCCGCGCCCGGCCGGCGGCGCTCCGCTTCCGCCGCGCTGCGGGCGGGCGGTCTCGGCCGGCGCGTCGTCGTAGGACAGCGCGTAGGGTTGCTCGATCTCCTTCGCGACGTCGGCGTGGCGCCGCATCATGATCCCGATCAGCTCGTTCGGCACCGGCGCCAGCGGCTCGAAGGTCACCATCACCTGGTTCTTCGGGTCAGGGCGCACGACGACGCGCGTGAAGACCGTGTGCGGCGGGCGGCGGAGCGCTCCCGCGACCTGCTTGACGTAGGTGTCGAATCCGCGCCCGCTGGTCACCGGTACCTTCAGGTAGCTGATCGTCGCGCGCTCGAACTGCTCCTGCTCGCCGTAGGCCTCGAAGCGGCCGCTGGCGGAGTCGATCGTGCCGGCGGGGATGATGGCGAGGCGGCGGACGTTGCGGCACGCCTTTCCGCGCCCGCGCTCCGCGCTGCCCCACTCGTTCTGCGGGCATCCTCTGCACGTCTCGTGCTGTGCCTGGTCGGCCTCGAAGACGTCGTCGTGCGGCCTCATGGTCGCGGCGTCGCGGCCGAACGCGAAGCACGTCGGCGGCTGCGGGTTGTCGGCGTTGAAGTCGCCCTCGTAGTAGACGTTCTCGAGGACCCAGTCGACGATCACGACGCCCATCTGGTTGCCCGGGATGGGCATCCCGTCGAGCGTGAGCTGTCCGGCGCGGACGCTGAAGAACTGCGCGCCGCCGGCGGAGGACGCCATGCCGGCCGCGATCGCTGCCTGCTCCTCCATCTCCTTCTCCCAGGTCACGATCGCGGTCGTCTGCTGATTGGCTGGTGTGCGTGCCATCTTGTTCCTCGTTCTGGTAGCGCGGGCCAGTCCCGCGCGATTATCGTAAACTGTCTTGTTCGTCGTGTAAACGTCTAAGATAGATCACGCCGTCGTCGACGGCGAACGGCTCCCACCCGTCCCCCAGCAATCGCCTGAGGGTCTCGCTGCGCGGGAGCGCCACCGCGACGTCCCAGCGCGGCGTCAGCCAGCCGTCGTCGGAGAGCTGGGACGGGTCGACGGCCCCGCACCTCTCGCACCAGTAGGCCGCGTTCGACCCCTCCGCTCTCAAGGTGACGTCGCCGCCGCAGTGGATGATTTTCACGGCGTGTAGCCCGGGTGCCACGCGGCGTCGACGCGCAGCGGCTCGAGCGCGGTGTCGCGCAGCTGGACAGACTGCCATCGCGGGTCGTCACCGTGGTCGGCCTCGTGCCTGCCCCACGCCTGGAGCGCGTCGTAATCCTCGAACGGGCCGACGAGGTAGTAGGCGTGGTCGCGCATGCAGATGACGTAGAGCCTGTGGCCTGGTCTGATCTCCATCTTTAAGCCTCCGGTGTCAGCGACCTGACGAGGTCGCGGGTGTAGCCCTGGTCGCCCGCCGGCCCGCCGTGCGTGGCGACGCGCAGGACGCAGCCGTGGCAGACGTGCCCGGCGTTCCAGACGCCCCTGTAGCGGACCATCACCTCGATCATCACGTCATCGACGATCCGCCTGAGGCGACCCGTCGCCTCGCCGTCGTCCATACCCCTGCCGCACACGTCGCAACAGAACGCCATCGTCTCTCCTCCTCGCCCCCCGCCGCGCGGGCGGGGGACCTTGTTGAACTATTGCGTCCCGGCTGACCAGGCCGGCTGCTGCTCTCCGCCCGGGTCGACGGCGCCGGCCGCGATAGACACCGCGTCGGCGACATACATCGACGCCAGCTGCGGGTTGTTCGCTGCCCAGGCCCCGGCGATCTCGAGCTGGTGCAGCGCCGCCGGAGACTGCGCGATCATCGCCCCCAGCGCGGCTAGCGCGCCGAGCCCGGGGCTGCCCGTCGCGGCCATGACGGCGCCGCCCAGGACCGACGCCGGCCCCATGTTGCCGAGCGCGCCGAAACTGTTCGTGTTCGACGACTCGAGGAAGCCCATCGAAGGGCTGTCGAGGCCGGCGCCCGCGTCGACGCTGTTGCCCATCCCCTCGATCGAGTTGCCGCCGCCGGCGGATCCGAACTCCCCGCCGCCGTAGCCGCCGGCGTCGCCCGTCACGTCGCCGCCGAAATCGTTGTCTGCCATGATGCCTCTCTCCTAGACCGGGACCGTCCCCGGCCCGCCTATCCTAGCGGGTCCGGACCTCGACGGACAGTAGATTGAGCGTTAAAGCTTCGTCACCGACACCTTCACCAGGCTGAAGGTCCCGACGCCGGGGACCTTCTTCCCGTCGTCCCAGCGCTCCTTGATCGCGTTGTCGGCCAGGCGCCGCTGCAGGAGCTCGAAGCTACCCGTGCGCCTGACGTGCTTGTAGAGCGCCTCCCAGTCCTCGACCTGCGGGACGACGGAGGTCACGACCTGCGCCCGCGCCACCCTGCCCGACGCGCCCGTGGCGTCGGACTTCGGGAGCACCGCGATGAGGTGCTCCTTGATCGCGGTCTCACGGTCGGAGAGCGCGGCCGCCTCCTTCTGCAGGAGGAGGCGCTTTTCGCGCGTGGCGTAGAGCTCGTCCGCGCAGGCGCCGAGCGTCTTCGGGAGGGGTCTCACCTGTCTTCTCCTAAGGTTTTGTGCTTTTCTGGCTTATGCTGGTCCTGGACCACTTATCGCCACCGATCTCTGTTCCTCCATCGAGCCTGAACTTAGAGTTCCCGATGATGGCTTGCGTGGCTGTCACCAGATCCACTTTGACCACTCGGTAGCCCACGCCGTAGCGACCACATAGAACGACAGTATCGCTAGGCTTCAGATCGGAAAGATTGTCGCTCATTATCGATCCTCAATCGGGGTTGAGTTTACTGTTGATCGGCGATGAATTTGGGTAGTTCCGGCACTACGCCGTCAGCATCCTTGTAATCGTCTGCGCCAGCCCGCCAACAGGCGTATGACGGCGATCCACGAGTGAACAGAGTCGCAGCTATACCGCGCCTCCCATTCCAGTATGCGTTGCGGTGAGCGGCGCCAGAACGAGGCTTGCCATGGTGATAGAACTCGCTTGTTGGGTCAGCAGCAAGCCGACGGCATGTCTCGTATATTTCCTGCATCGACTTGTCTTTGAACCGCTTGCGCATGTCGCTATCCTCAATCGGGGTTTCGTTACTACTCCGCCGTAACAGCAAGCATGCGCTCGACGAGCGCTAACGCAGACTGCTGCAACTGAAGTTTGGTGGCTTTGAGCGCGTCCCCGGGCGCGTCCACGGCTGCGGCACAGGCTGCGGCCCAGGCTGCCGCCCCGGCTGCGGCCCAGGCTGCCGCCCCGGCTGCGGCACAGGCTGCGCCCCCGGCCGCGTCCCCGGCTGCGTCCCTGGCTGCCGCCCCGGCTGCCGCCCCGGCTGCGTCCCTGGCTGCCGCCCCGGCTGCCGCCCAGGCTGCGTCCCAGGCTGCGTTCCAGGCTGCCGACCCGGCTGCCGACCCGGCTGCCGACCCGGCTGCGTCCGCATCAGTTCGGGCAGCTCGCAGCGTCGGCATCAGCGACGGACACTGCAGGAAGTCGGTAATCTCGGGCAGGGAGGCGATCGCGTCAGCCTGCTCTGTCAATCCCGCAAGCCGCAACCACGCTGGTGTATGCGTTCGCACCAACCAATCGGCAGCCATGACAGCGCGCCGTCGCTCGACTTCTTTCGTTGATCGTGTGCCGATGAGGCGCGGGATCAACGGACGCAGCAGAGCGTCACGTTCGACGTCAGGCAGTCCGTCATTCCACGACTGCATGAAAGCGCAGATGACCGGACAGGCGCACTCCGGATGATCCGACCATGGCTCTCCAGCAACGAAAGCCACAGCTTCCATCACGCACATCGCCGATTGATCTTCGTGCGCGCCTTTTTGGAGTGCTCCGACCAGCGCAAAGCGCTCTAAAACGTCACTCATATTGATGTCTCCGTTTCAGTCCTTACGGGAGTAAGGTTTATATCACTGGTTCGTTTCGATCTGGCGCGCGGCTTTACGCACGTCCTGCCATCTGACTGCTCCGGGGTTTAGACGGTTCCAGGAAGGAAGTTGCCGTCATCATCTGTCGTGATAGCGAAGCGCTCATCTCGTCTGCGGTGATACTCCCGAGATAGCGAACTGATCAGAAAATCGCGCTCACTAGGCATGAAGAATTGACCGGACCGGGCCGCTCTAACAGCATCACCGGCCTCGATCAGTTTCGCTTCTGAGGCTAGCTTCAGCGTTTTCTCGTTGGAGATCATTCGGCGGGCTTGATTGAGGGTCATCCGACTGTTCCTGGGTTAGGTTAATCCGAGATTAAGGTTTAGTGACGGAGACCTTTATACGCAGGTCTCCGGCGCTTGTAAACAACTATTTACCCTTCCTCCTCGCGTCTGCGCGATACCACCCGGGATACCACCTCCTGTCGTCGCCGAGGCCGAACTCCTCCTGCAGGACGGCGAAGATCTGCGCGTTGTCGTGCGTGGCGAACAGCTCGCGGCAGCGGGAGGCGATCGACCTCGCCTTCGGCGCGGCGGGCTCCGCGGCCTTGGCCTTCGGCGCGGCGGGCTTCGCCGGCTTCGCCTTCGGCGCGGCGGGCTTCGGGGCGGGCGCCGGCTCGTCGGCCAGCGCGTCGGTGGGGTTGACAGCCGCGCCGTTGAGCGGGCCGGTCGCGGCCTCGATCGCGGAAACGACGGGCGCGGGGGTCGGGTCAGCACGGGTGGCGGTCCCGCGGACGACCTCGGCGAGGTTCGCGGTGCGGCGGACGCCGTCGACTCTCGTGGCGAAGCGGGTCACGGGGGTCTTCTGCGCGACCGCGGCGAGCTCGTTGTAGGCGTCCACGAGATCCTTGCCGGAGAGCGCGGAGATCTGTTCGTTGGTGGGGATCATGTTTCTGCTCCGTTCGATGAAGATGACCTTACGGTGGTTTTTCGGTTTTGTAAATAGTTTTTTTCAACGTTCCGGTGTTTCTTCTCGCGCCGTAGCCGATCTTCCTGACGTTGGAGGTGTCGTTGCGGACCTTGACGCGCCCCTGCCTGAACGCCGCGAGGTCAGCGTCGGTGCGCGGAGCGTCAGACACGTCAAGATCTTCCGGCGGTTCGTCGTTCGGCTCGTCGACCGTGAAACCGGTGACCCGGCGTAACGCCTCGCGCGCCTCGGCCAGCGTCCCCAGCTCGTAGCCGTGTGCGCGGTCGCGCTGGATCAGGCCGCCGCGCCCCTCGCCGACGATCACGTGACGTATCTGGCAGCGCTTGAAGCCGAAACCGGAGAGGAACCTTCCGAGGGTTTCGCGCGTCACCGGGCGACGATCACCGGCTGCGCGCGCCGCGGCGAGATAGGCGTCGTGGAGGATCGCGGTCGGGACGCTGCGATACCACCGGCGGAGGACGGAGTCGAACTCGTGCCGTGACTCCATGACGTAGCCGCGCTCGAGGACCGCCAGCCACCACTGGTGCAGCGGGTCGAGCGACAGCTTCTTCTGCTCGGTCAGCCCGGCCGTCGACGGGACGGCGCGGTGGTTGAAGCTCGCCAGGTCGACCGCCAGGAGATCGTGAAGCATCGCCTCGTAGCCGCCGCTCTCGAGCTCGTCGATGATCGCCTGGAAGTAAGCGGCATCACCGCGACGCGCCGCCGACACCTTCAGGACCAGGAACCGGCGCGCGTTGATCGACGCCGGGACGACCCAGTCCTCGTTCGACGCCATGAACAGGTGGACGTGGTTGCGCGCCTGGATCGCGCGCTTGAACTTATCCTCGATCGGCAGGACCTCGTCGGTGATCATCGCCTTGAGGATCCCCGCGTGCTTCCTGTCGCCGGCCCAGAACGCCTCGTCGGCGTAAAGGACGACGCAGTCCTGGAGGTGACCGTTAAACTTTCCGACGAGGTGCTCGGAGTTGTTGATCTTGAAGCCGTGCTGGCCGAACAGCTTCACCATCACCGTCGCGAGGATGCCCTTGCCGACGCCTTCCTCACCCTGCATCACGACGGCGATCTCGCCCTGCTCGCCGGGGCGCTGGACGGTCCGCGCGAGCAGCCTGATGAGATAGTCGTCGATCACCGGGTCACGATCGCAGATGACGTCGCGGATGTGGTCGCGCAACCGCGCCCACGACCCCGGCCGCGGCGCGTAGGCCAGGCCGCGCCAGAGGTTGAGCTGATCCGGTTTCACCCGCGACGCGGTCGGGTCGAACACCACCCCGCTGAGGTACTGCCGGCGCTGCGGATGCTCGAGCCAGGCGGCGCCGACCGGCCGGGTGATCGGGGCGCCGGACTTATCGACACCGACGTTCACGCGACGGTTCAGGTAGAGCTTGCGCAGGTCCTCGAAGGTGATCGGGACGTAGCACCGACGGTTGAGCATCGCGTCGGTGTATTCCTCGTAGACCAGCGCGCGCCCCGTCTCGTTGACGACCATGTAGCGGTTGTTGAACTCCTCGATCATGTCCGACAGATCGGTCCGCGCGCGATCGTGGTCGCGCAGCCGCTCCGCGCGCTCAGCGGTCTTGTCCCACAGATACTTGAGGTGCTGGTCCAGTCGACGCGCGTGGGTCGTCAGCCAGTCAGCGATCTGCGGATCGGCGGACGCCTCGAGGGCCGGAAGGAGGTCGTCGAACTTCGCCGACGTGCGGCGACGCAGGTCGAGGACGAAGCGGTAGGCGGCCCCCGACGGCGACGCGTCCGGTTCGTCGCGACCGTTCACCTGCTGCGAAGCGAACGCCGGGCCGATCTCGGTGATCAGCTTCCTGAGGGTGGCGAAGGTGAGGTGCGCCAGGGTCGTCGGCGTGTCCGAAAGGTGCTGCTCGGTGACGGTGAAGTACTTACCGCGGATGAAGAGCTCGATCGACGGCGGATGCTTGCCGGCGCCGCGCGTCCAGGCGCGACCGCACGCGTCGCGCGTCGCGCCCATCGCCTTGCGCAGCCTCGGCAGGTCAGCGGTGTCGTAGGTGAAGAACGACTTGAGACCGGTCCCGGACGGGGAGACCTCCGTATAGGTGTTGAGAAGCGCCAGCGCGGAGCGTGCCCACGGCGCGATCTCACCGCGCTGATCGCGACAGGTATCGAAGTCGACGCCGCCCAGCGAGCGCCCGTTGCCGAGGTCGGCGAACTCGACGCCGATCCCGCCGACCGGCTTGACGCCGAAGCTCGGCCTGGTTAAGGCGGCGGCGGCGACCTCGGCCGCGGCGCGATCGGTCCACCCCGACGCGTCGTTCGCCTTGGCCCACCGCAGGGTCCGGGGTTCGTGCGGGATCTTCCGATCGTCACGAAGAAGCCAGGCGACCCAGATCTTGTGAGCCGCCAGGCTCTGGAGCGTGATCTCCACGTCAACGCATCGTCAGCGCGACGCGATACGCCACGGCCTTCGCGAAGTCCGGTGAGTCGTAGGTCGTCGGTGACCATCGCTTGACGGCGCCACCGCGCCCCTTGACGATGCAGAAACCCCAGCGATCCCCCCTAGGGTTGATCGAGATGGTCATGCCGAATATGTCGATATACGGGTTGCCCCGCTTGCTGGTCAGCCAGGGCAGGTCACGCCAGGCGGTCGGATCATCCATCGTTACGTCTCCACTACCCGTTTAACGACCGCTTCAGCTCGGTCACGACCCCCTCAGCGGCAGGGAAAGGCGTCCGGCGGCCCGCGATTACCCTTGCTGAAGGAGTAGTGGCGACGGGGCCAAGAGTTAGGCGATCCCGTCGGAAGACGGGGTCGCCGGACGATCGCGACGATACGCCGACGCGCCCAACTTGTAAACCGGGGGCGGCGGCGAAAAAATTCGGAGTAGTTACAGTTGAAACAACTGTGACGCGCCCCGGCTCGTGACTGTTCTTATTCTGTTCGCGTATTTCTGCCCACTAATCGGGTTTTGCGTGTTCCGCAAATTACGCGCCTGATCCACATATTTCGTTTATATATCAAGGCGCTAACCCCCCTCTGGGTCAACCGGAGCGGGCAGGCGGCGCGAAAAATTCTTAACAGGATCGAGGCGATCGTTACGGCTATAGGCACGACCCTGTTTTCGAACTTTGAAGGGAGGGGGTGTAATTTTACCTGACCCAGATCGTTTATCTTGTTCTACATATATATAAATATATGAAAAGAAAGGATAATTTGCGGGGCGGGTTTGCGGGGCGGGTGAACGTTGCGGGGCGGGTTGACCTGACTCGCAAACGGGTGGTTTACACCCGCCGCCGACCCGGCGTATAGTCCGCGTCCGCTGTCTGAGGGTTGCGCGATGTGAGCTGGTCTGACATACGCGGGTCGGAGCCGACCCCACCACGGAGTAGCCGCGGCATCGCGCCGGACGTGAGCATGAGGACGTGGCGGCAGGAGGCGCCGACCGCCGGAGCGGAAGGCTTCTTCAGCCCCTTCCACCCCGCCATCCACGTCAGCGCCGATCCCGGTCGGGTGCGGGAGCCATGGTGGCACGCGGTCCGGTTCGATTACACCCGGCTCCCCGTGCTGGAGCGCCTCCTCGACATCACGAGACTCGACTACCGCCTGTTCACGTATCGCCTGGCGCGCCCGCGCCGCGCGCCGGTCGTACGGTCCTGGCTGCCGGGTTACTTCTTCGTCGAGTTCGACGACCGCGACGCGTGGCGTCAGCTGAACCTGATCCCCGGCGTGATCGAGGTGCTCGGCACGCGGCTCGCATCTGGCGTGGTCGACGACCTGGTGGCGCGGCTGCCGCAGCGCCCCCGCCCGGAGGGCAGCGACGAGAGCATCCCGCGCGGGACGACCGTCAGGGTGCTCGCCGGGATGTTCCAGGGGCACAGCGCGCCGGTAGTCTGGTCGGAGCGGAGGCGGGTGAAGATCCTCATGATGATGTTCGAGCGGCCGACGGAGATCGAGCTGCGGACGAAGGACGTGGAGATCGTGGCGTGACGCTGCCCCTCGATCCATCGAAAAGGAAATTCAAGGTCCCCGGTAAGCCGATCAAGAAAAAGGTCGGTCGTCCGACGGTCTACGATCCTGAGTACCATCCGCACCACGCGTTCAAGTTCTGCCTGCTCGGGTGCGACGACGCCGATCTCGCCGCCAGTCTTGATATCTCTGAGAACCTGATACACACATGGATGAATACATATCCAGCTTTTCGTGATTCTATCAGGCGCGGCAGGGAGGAAGCGGACGCGCACGTCGCCGAGAGCCTGTACCACCGCGCCCGTGGATACGAGCGCATGGGCGAGAAGATCAGGATCACGGACAGGGGCGACGTGCACCGCGCCGAGGTCGTCGAGCACTTCCCTGCGGAGGTCCGCGCGGCGCAGTTCTGGCTGAACAACAGGCAGCGCGCGCGGTGGCGAGACAACCCGACCGTCGTCGTTGGCGTCCAGGCTCAGGCGGCGACGATCAACATGCAGCCGGCCGAGGTGTCGCAGGGCTACCTTTCGCTGGTCGAGGGCGATGAGTGAGGTACGAGGGGCTCGACTTCCGCGATCCCGGCGAGTGCCTGAAGATCGCGTTCGTCGAGCGGTCGAAAGTGCTGCTGAAGATCCGCAGCGACCCGGCGCGGCACGTCCCGATGCTCAAGGCCTACTACAGGGACCACGTCGCCGACTTCATAAACGACTGGGGCTGCACGTTCGACCCGAAGAACGTCGAGGCCGGCCTCCCCGCGCTGGTGCCGTTCGTCCTGTTCCCGAGGCAGCGCGAGTGGGTCGAGTGGGTGCTCGAGCACTGGCGCAGCCGCACCCCCGGGCTCGTCGAGAAGACGCGCCAGACCGGGATGTCCTGGCTCTCGATGGCGGTGGCCTGCACGCTCTGCATCTTCAACCCAGGCATGGTCATCGGTTTCGGCAGCCGCAAGCAGGAGTACATCGACATCATCGGCGACCCGAAGTCGCTGATCGAGAAGGGCCGGCTGTTCATGCGCTACCTGCCGAAGGAGCTCCGCGGCGGCTGGACGCTCAGGGAGCACGCCCCGCACATGCGGCTCGTCTTCCCCGAGACCGGCGCGCTGATCTCGGGCGAGGCGGGCGACAACATCGGCCGCGGCAACACGACCAGCCTGTTCTTCGTCGACGAGGCCGCGTTCCTCGAGCGCCCGCAGATGGTCGAGGCGTCGCTGAGCCAGACCACTAACTGCAGGATCGACATCTCCACGCCGAACGGCATGGGCAACGTGTTCGCGCAGAAGCGCTTCGGCGGCCGTGTCGACGTGTTCACCTACCACTGGCGCGACGACCCGCGCAAGGACGACGCGTGGTACCAGAAGCAGGTCGCCGAGCTCGACCCGGTCACCGTGGCCGCGGAGCTCGACATCAACTACTCCGCCTCGGTCGAGGGCATCCTCATCCCGTTCGCCTGGGTGCAGGTCGCGCTCGACGCGCACCGCGTGCTCGGAATCGCGCCCACCGGCGCCCGGCGCGCCGCGCTGGACGTGGCGGACGAGGGCCGCGACCTCAACGCGTTCTGCGGTATGCACGGTCCGGTGCTCGAGGCGCTCGAGGAGTGGACGGGGATCGGCGACGACATCTACGGGACGGTCACCCGCGCCTTCGGGCTCTGCGACGCGCACGGCTACGACGAGCTGCGCTTTGACGCCGACGGCCTGGGCGCCGGGGTGCGCGGCGACGGGCGCAAGCTCAACGAGGGGCGCCGCCGAAAGATCAGCGTCGTGCCGTTCCGCGGCAGCGGGCCGGTCAGCGACCCGGAGGGCGAGGACATGAAGGGCCGCAAGAACCAGGACTACTTCGCCAACGCCAAGGCGCAGGCGTGGTGGTCGCTCCGGACGCGGTTCCAGAAGGTCTACCGCTGGATCCGCGAGGGCGAGCCGTCGCCGTTCGACGAGATCATCAGTCTCCCGCGCGACGTGCCGAACGTCATGAAGCTCGTCACCGAGCTCAGCCAGCCGACGTTCAGGATCAGCCCGGTCGGCAAGGTGGTGATCGACAAGGCGCCCGACGGCGTGAAGTCGCCGAACCTCGCCGACGCGCTGGTCATCCGCCTGGCGCCCGGCTCGTTCAGGATGAGGATCAACCCAGGCGTGCTCGCCGCCTCGCGCGAGACGGCCTACCAGAGGCTGATGGCATGAACGTCCTCCAGGAATACAGCCAGCAGTACGTCGACAGACTGACGCCTGCCCAGGAGCGCGTCGCGCGCGCGCTCGTGAAGGGTCTGCTGAACAAGCAGATCTGTCACGAGCTCGGGATGTCCGAGGGGACGGTCAAGGTCCATCTCAAGAACCTCATGAGGAAGCACGGCGCGAGGAACAGGCTGGCCCTCGCGCTGATGCTCGTCGGCGCCATCCCCGCCGGCGGGGTAATGGCGCCGCACCCACCGCCCGGTCCCGCGGGGCCGAGCGAGACCTGCGGGACGAGCCCCGACGCGTGCCCGCCGCCTCACGCGACCCGCGCGGGCACGTTCGGCGTGATCGGCCCGCCGGTGGAGAGAGGGCTCGAAGATTGCGCGACTGGCTGATCGCGCTGCTCGCCTGGGCCGGGCGCGCCGCGCCCGCGCCCGCGCCCGCGCCGCGCACGCAGCCCGAGGCGCTTCGCCCGCGTCGCGCCCGCGTCTCGCCCGAGACGCTGGGGCGTTCGCGCCTGGCGGCGCCGCGCGACCCGCTGGAGACGTTCAGGCCCGCTCGCCCCGCGCCCGGCGTCGTGCCCCAGGGCGTCGCGCCGATGGCGCTGGACGAGAACCTGGGCGCCTGGACGTCCGGCCTGAGCGAGACGACCGGCGGGCTCGGCTGGCTCGGTATCCCGTTCCTCGCCGAGCTGTCGCAGCGCAGCGAGTACCGGCAGATCGTCGAGACGATCGCCAAGGAGATGACGCGGCGGTGGATCAAGGTAACCGCGCAGGGCGACGAGGACAAGACCGGGTGCGTCGCGCAGATCGAGGACGACCTGAAGAAGTACCAGGTCCGCCGGAAGTTCCGCCGCCTGGCGGAGCTCGACGGGTTCTTCGGGCGCGGACACCTCTACGTCGACACGGGCCAGGGCGGCGACCGCGAGGTCATGAAGGTGCCGCTGATCCTCGACCGGCGCACCTTCGAACCTGGCTCGCTGCGCGACTTCCGCGTCGTCGAGCCGCTGTGGACCTACCCCGGCGTCTACGACGCGTCGGACCCGCTGGCGGAGGACTTCTACGCGCCGCGCACGTGGTACGTGTTCGGCAAGGAGCTCCACCGGACTAGGCTGATGACGCTGGTCAGCCGCGAGGTGCCGGATCTCCTGAAGCCGGCATACCAGTTCGGCGGGGTCTCGCTGTCGCAGCTGGCGAAGCCGTACGTCGACAACTGGCTCCGCACGCGGCAGTCGGTCTCCGACCTGATCCACTCGTTCTCGACGATGATCCTCAAGACGGACATGAGCGTCGTCCTGCAGGACGGGGGCGGGCAGGAGCTGTTCGACCGCATCGAGCTCTACAACAACCTCCGCGACAACCGCGGGCTGATGGCGCTCGACAAGGAACGCGAGGACCTAGCTAACGTCGTGACCCCGCTCGGGACGCTCGACCACCTCCAGGCCCAGGCGCAGGAGCAGCTGGCGTCGGTGTCTCACACGCCGCTGATCGTGCTGCTCGGCGTCACGCCCTCCGGGCTCAACGCGTCGAGCGACGGCGAGCTGCAGGTCTGGGCGCAGTGGGTCAGGTCGATGCAGGAGCACCTGTTCGACGACGCGCTCGACCGCGTCATCAGGTGTATCCAGGTCAACCGCTGGGGCGAGGTCGACCCCGACATCGGCTTCGACTACGAGCCGCTGCGCGAGCTCTCTGACGCGGAGAGGTCCGCGGCGCGGAAGCAGGACGCCGACACGCACGCGGTCTACGTCAACGCCGGAGTCATCGGGCCGGACGAGGTGCGCCAGGCGCTGTCCGAGGACGAGGCGAGCCCTTACGCGGGCGTGGACCTCTCCTCCCCGCCGCCCGCGCCGCCGCCGCCGCCCCAGGCCGAGGAGGACCCGCTGGGCGGCCCAGGACAGTCGCCGGGCGGCCCGGAGGGCGCGCCCCGGGGCGACGCGCCGGCCGGAGACGACGGGGCGCCGGGCGACGACCTGTCGGCCGGCGTCGCGGCCGCGATCGAGGCGCGCCGCGCCGAGCAGGCCTACGAGAACTGGTGGCGAGGCGCGCAGGACGAGGACGCGAAGCCCGTCGAGCGTCGCCGGTACGGCGATCTGCAGATCGGGATCGAGACGCGACGCGGCGAGGCGCGCAGCGGCGGCGTGCTCGCCGCCGACTACGGCTACATCATGAGGACGACCGGCGCCGACGGCGACCGGGTCGACGTGTTCGTGGGCCCGCTCGAGCCGACGCAGCTCCCGGCCTTCGTCCTCGAGCAGCACCACCTCGGCGGGCGGCCAGACGAGCACAAGGTCTTCATCGGCTTCCAGCAGGTGGCCGACGCGCTCGGCGCCTACGACCGCGGCTTCGACGGCTCCGGCCCGGAGCGCCGCGGCGCGGTCTACACCGTGCCGTTCGACGACCTGCGCGCCTGGCTGCGGGACCACCCGATGCGCGTCAGCCAGGTGAGCGCGGACTACGGCCCCGGGGAGCCGGACGGGGATCGCTGCGGCGCGTGCCGTTACTTCGGTGCGCCGCACGCGTGTTCCCGCGTCGTCGGCATGGTCGACGCGACGGGCTGGTGCCGCCTGTTTACAGGCGCCGGCTGAGCTGCGTATAATCGACGCGTTTCCCCCGAGGGAGAACGGTTCTCCCCCACTCGCGGCCCGCGCCGAAAGTCCGGCGCGGCCGCCCTTTCTAGGAACGGAACGATGATCAACTTCATCATGGGCCGCGGTCACATGACCGACCCGCGTCCGCTGTCAGACGAGGCGCAGCGCGTGGTCGACTATCACCTGCGCGACGCGCCCCCGCGCGACTCGGCCGCGCGCGTCGCCGCGGTGATCGACGACCTGCGGCACGAGCGCCTGGACCCGCGGCTCGTCAGCGACCTCGCCGACGCCGTAGCCCACGCGCTCTACCTGTCGGGCGCGCCGCCGCGCGAGCGGGTCGTCTGATGCTCGAGAGGATCTACGAGCTGCGCCGCAGGCTCATCGAGATGGAGGCACTGCTCGACGCGCTCGAGGCCGAGGTGACGAAAGACGCCAACAAGCGTTTCTCCGACCCGTCCGGCCCGGGCGTCGACCAGTCGAAGCCGGCGCCGACGCGGTGATCGGCGCGCCGATCCACCCGAACGCCGGGAACGCCGCGGAGTACCGCAGGCGCCTCGAGGCGCTGATCGACGAGATGCACCGCAGTCTGGCGTACTGGCTCTGTGCGCGGTGGCGCGACAACCCGCCCGTCACGGCCGCGGACGAGCTCCCCGCGGCGGCGATGAGGCGCACGATGAAGACGCTGTCACGGCGCTGGGAGTCCCGGTTCGACGAGGCCGCGCCGCGGCTCGGCGAGTGGTTCGCGAGACGCGCGGCGGACCGCGCGACGTCGAAGCTCGAGGAGATCCTGGACCAGGCCGGCGTGACGGTGAGGTTCAGGAACACCGCGGCGGTGCGCGACGTGCTCGCCGCGACCGTCGGTGAGAACGTGAGTCTGATCCGGTCGATCGCGTCCGAGCACCTGAGCGACGTGGAGGGCCTGGTGATGCGGTCCGTCGCCGCCGGGCGCGACCTTTCCAGCCTCTCGAGGGAGCTCGAGGCGCGTTACAAGGCGACGAGACGGCGCGCCGCGCTGATCGCGCGCGACCAGAACAACAAGGCGACGGCGACCGTCGCGCGCGTCCGCCAGCAGGAGGCCGGCGTCACGAAGGCGCGGTGGCTCCACAGCGGCGGCGGGAAGCACCCGCGCCCGGAGCACGTGGCCTTCGCCGCCGGGCGGCTCGGCGGGCCGTTTTACGACCCCGCCAGGGGCGCCTACCTGGAGGGCCGGTGGACCTGGCCAGGGACGGAGATAAACTGCCGGTGCGTATCGCGGCCGGTGATCGAGGGGTTCGGTTGATCAGGGGCCTGCCCGTCCTGTCGTGCTCGGAGACCGGGCGCGCGACCGAGATCCTGTTGCGCGACGGAGGGGCGTTCGTCATCGCAGGGGATAGGATCACGTTCTTTGCCGCAGAACACCGCGCTGATCAACCAGCGGATCTTCGACAACTCGATCGACCTCATCCTGGTGGTCGACCGCGGCGGGACGTTCGTCCGCGTGAGCCCGAGCTCGATGAAGATCCTGGGCTACGAGCCGGAGGAGATGGTCGGCCGCAGCGCGACGGAGTTCCTCCACCCGCCTGACCTCGAGAACACCCGCGAGATGATGCGCCAGTCGCGCCGCGGAAACGTCACCAGGCACTTCGACTGCCGCTACGTACACAAAGACGGGAGCGTCGTCATCCTGACCTGGACCGGGACCTGGTCCGAGGAGGCGCAGCAGCACTTCTTCATCGGGCGGGACATCACCGAGGCGCGCGCCTTCGAGGCGATCGAGAGGGACCTCGAGAGGATCGACGCGTCGATCGGCAAGTGGTCGTCCCGGACGACGCTGCGGCTGGCGGACTACTGCTGGGTCATGGAGCTGCTCGTCGCGCTCGACTCCGCGTGGGGCTGCTGGGCGCTGCTGACCGGACCGAGTAACTTCGCCAAGTTCACGGACACCTTCGCGCTCGCCGCGCACCTGGAGGCAAACGAGACGGCGTGGGGCGCGGCCGCGGGCCTCGCCGCCCTCCTGATCCTGCTCGGCGGTCTCGTCGCGCGGCTGAGGATGTACCTTCAGTGGGCGATCGTCATCCGCTCGCTCGGGCTGATCGTCGCAGGCTCATTCTGGTTCTGCCTGGGGGTGAGCACCGTGATCGGGAACAACGACACGCTCTTCGGGATGAAGGGTGTCACCGGAGGCGTGGTGGCCTACGCCATCGCCCTGCGGCTGATGCTGTCTGTCTAGGTGGCGTGGAAGCGTTCTCGTGACGACGACGACGGCAGTCCGTCAGAGCGCGCGCTCGGCGAGATACAGGGCCTCATGCAGGGGCTCGAACGAAGCCTCGCCGACTTCCGCGCCCAGGCGCAGCGCCAGGAGGACCGGTCGAACGACGAGCGCAACGCGATGGCGGTCTCTATCGCCGCGCTGCGCGACCGCCAGACGGAGTTCGCCACCGAGGTCCGCGTCGAGATAAAGAATGCCAGGGAGCGCCTCGACAGCCTCGGGGGTTCGGTCAGGGAGCTGTCGGAGTCCCGCCAGACCGTCCTCGAGATGAAGAACCAGGTCGACGCGATCGCGACGCGCGTGGCGAAGATCGAGACCCCGTTCGCCAAGATGCTCGCGACGTACCAGCGCGTCATCCTGCTGTTCAGCGTCTGCGGCACGATCGGCTTCGTGTTCCTCTACTTCTTCGGGGAGCCTTTCAAGGCCTTCGTCCTCCGCCTGACCGGGAAATAGAAGAGGTGATCATGGACTCTGACCTCGACGTCCTCGCGCGCACCCTCTGGGGCGAGGCGCGGGGCGCCGGCGTGACGGGCATGAAGCACGTCGCGTCGGTCATCCTCAACCGCGCGGCGCACCCGCGCTGGTGGGGGACTGACGTGAGGAGCGTCTGCCTCAAGCCCTACCAGTTCAGCTGCTGGAATGCCGACGACCCGAACCTCCCGAAGATGAGGGCGGTGACCGTCGCGGACAGGAACTTCTCCGACGCGCGCTACATCGCCGGCCAGGCGCTCGCGGGCGCGGTCGTCGACGAGACGGGCGGCGCGGATTCCTACTACGCGCTGAGCATGCCGCGCCCGCCCGCGTGGGCCGCGGAGGCGGCGCACACGATGTCTGACGGGTTCCACGCGTTCTGGCGCGTGGAGCTGCCCGCGCCGGGCGGCGCGCCTCCGCCGGCCGCCCAGGTCGTCGCGTCGGGCGACGACGCGGCGGACGACTTGAACGCGGCGGAGCTCAACAAGCACAGGGGTTAAGGACATGCGACGTTACTTCTACGCCGCGCTGATCGGCGCGTCGGTGCTGGCGGCCTGCTCGGTGGCGCCGAAGGACGCCCCGCAGGGCGCCTATCAGGCCACCGCGCTCTTCGCCGCCGCGCTCAAGGGCGCGAACGCCTACGCGGCGATGCCGCGCTGCTCCGCGACGCAGAAGGACCCGTGCTCGCGACAGGAGATCGTCAACCAGATCGCCTCGGCCGCCAACAAGGCCGGCGAGGCCGTCAGGGGCGCGCAGGCCGTCGCGGCCGACACGAAGACCAGCGACACCGACCGCCAGAAGGCGATCAGCGCCGCGAACGACGCGGTCAGCGCGCTGACCAGGATCATCCCACCGGCGGAGACGAACTCATGAACCTCGCGCTCGTCCAGGTCCTCATCGGAGGCATCCTCGCGCTGTTCCCCAACATCGGGACCGGCGTTAGGAACTTCGTCCAGTCGCTGACCGCGCAGCTGCCCGACCTCGTCACCGCGGGCACCGACGTCGTCGCGTTCATCAACGACCAGCTCGACCGCGTCAGGCAGATGATCGCCGAGGACCGCGATCCGACCCAGGACGAGTGGGACCAGCTGAACGGCATCGTCGCGTCGGAGCTCGAGAAGCTCAACGCGCAGGCCGCCGTGACGTTCCCGCCGCAGGCCGGCCCGCTCCCCGCGACGCTCCCGCCCGCGGCCGGCGACGTCGAGGACCCGCAGCCGCTGTCGCAGCCGGTCACGCAGGTCCCGCCGATCGTCGGTCCGTCGGGCGCGCCGGTCGCGAACCCGGACGAGGAGGTGTGAGTTGGCGGATGACATCAACGCCGCGCGGCGCACGGAGCTGAACAACCAGCTGAACGACCTCGCGCCGAAGATACGCGGCCTCGACGACCTCGCCGCGCCCGGCGTGTCCATCTCGCCGGACCTCCGCGCGAAGGTCGTCGAGCAGAGCAACATCTACAAGCGGCGGCGCGACCTGATCCAGGCCGAGCTGAGCGCGATGGACAACACCAACCTCCAGCACACCAACCTGCTGGCGGACGGTTACCCGACCGTCCCGCCGGCGTCGGTCCCGGACTCGCTCTACGCCGAGCTGCACGAGGAGCAGTCCGACCTGCAGGCCGCCATCTCGGTGTTCCAGTCGGAGGCGACGGGCATCTCCGTGACCATCGGCGCGCCGGAGCCGAAGGTCTAGCGGGGGACAGGACGTCGCGAGGCGACGCGACAGGCCGGAGAGACGGCCGACCTTTGCAAAGGGAAAAACATGGCTGAGTTCAACACCTCACAGCAGTGCCCGGTCACGCTCGTCATCACCAACGCCGCGGGCAACCCGGCGCAGGTGCAGGGCGCGCCGACCTGGGCGACGTCCGACGCCACGGTCATCACCGTGACCCCGGCCGCCGACGGCATGAGCGCCGTCGTGGCGTCGGTGGCCCCCGGCGGCCCGGCCCGCATCACCGTGTCGGCCGACGCCGACCTGGGCGCGGGCGTGTCGACGATCACCGGCGTGTCCGAAGACATCACGATCGTCGAGGACCCGGCTAACCAGGCGTCGGTCATGACGCTGACGCTCGGCGCGCCCGAGGCGAAGCCGGCGGCGCCGCCCGCGACTCCGTGATGATCCTGCCTCCCCGCGCCTCGGCGCGGGGAGCGCGCGGAGGGCAACAGATGTATCTCGTCCTGCTGATACTCGTGGTCCTGCTGCTGTTCGGCGGCGGCGGTTACTACTACGGTCCGCGTGCTGACTGGGGACCTTACCACTACGGCGGCCTCGGGGCCGTCGGGCTGGTCGTCCTGGTGCTGCTCGTTATGCTCCTCGCGCGAGGCGGGCCGTAGCGTGCCGTTCGACGTCGCGCTCGACCGCGCGAGCGTCCGCGCCTATAGCAGGGACGACGGACGGCTATACGTCAGGGTCAGCCACATCTCGAAGGCGTGCGTGAATCCCTACAACGGGCGCGAGATACCGCGCGCCGAGGCGCTCGGGCTCGACCCCGACAGGGTCTACATGCTCCTGCGCGACCCGGAGGAGCTGGCGCGGTCCGTCCCGACGTGGAACGGGCTGCCGCTCCTCATCAAGCACACGCCGATGTCGGCCGACGATCACCAGCGCGACGTCGTGGTAGGCTCGCTCGGGACGGAGGCGGCGTTCCGCGCGCCGTACCTCGACAACAGCCTGGCCGTCTGGGACGGCGAGGCGATCGCGGGCGTAGAGTCCGGCGAGCTGCGCGAGCTGTCCGGCGGTTACCACTACGACGCGGACATGACGCCGGGCGTGTGGAACGGCGAGCGCTACGACGGCGTGATGCGTAACATCCGCGGGAACCACGTGGCGCTTGTCGAATCGGGCAGGGCGGGGAACGACGTGATGGTCATGGATTCAGCGATGCCGGCGTCGGGCAAGGACGACGCGAACAGGAAAGGAGTGACTATGGGTAACAAGGTCGCGGCTAGGCCGCGTAGGGCCGCGGCCATCCCGCCGCGGATGCTGGTGACCGCGGGGGCGCTTCAGGCGTATCTCCCGCCGCGCCTGGCGCAGGACGCGAAGATGCCGGACGTCCTGCGCCTCATCCAGGGGGCAAGGGACGGGAAGGAGGTGGCGTCGCGCGTGCGCGTGGCGCTCAAGCCGCTGCTCGCGCAGGACGCCGACCTCTCCGACCTCGACGGGCTGATCGACCACCTGAAGGGCGGTGAGGAGGGCGGGCTGCCCGCCCCGGCCATGCGTCCGGCGGACGAGACGCGCAACCCGTCGGACACCGGGCTCGGCGACCCCGAGGGGACCAACGAGGCGATGCTCTCGGAGGACGACGACCTCGAGGAGAAGATCCGCGAGCTGCTCGCCGGGAAGCTCGACGACGCCGACATGGAGATGCTGATGAAGCTGATCCACCCGGTCGACGTGGCGACGGTCGACCCGGACAGCGACAAGGACGGCGCCCCGCCGCCCGACGACGCCGCGGCGAGGCCGGACGACGCGCCGCCTCCGCCGCCCAGGAAGGACGACGCCGACGACCGCCGCTTCGGCCGCGACCGGCGCCGCGGACGCGACGCGATGCCCCCGCAACTCGAGGAGGACAAGGTGGACAGACCGGCGATGGATGTCGCGATCAGGGCGGCGACCAAGGCCGCCGTGGACGAGGCGATCAGGACGACGACCCAGCGGCTCGACGCCCGTGCCGCGGCAGAGCGCTTCGTGCGCCCGTGGATCGGCGAGGTCACCGTGGCTATGGACAGCGCCGACGACGTCTACCGCACCGCGCTCGACGCGTGCGGCGTGGACGTCAAGGGCGTGCACCCGTCGGCCTACAAGGCGATGCTCGCCCTCGTGCCGAAGCCCGGCGACGCGCAGCCGCGCGCCCGGGTCGCGATGGATTCAGCCGGGGGGTCCGACTTTGCCGCCCGTTTCCCGGGCGCCGCGCGCCTCCGGGTCGTGGGGTAAAGGACAATGACAGGTTTTCAGCGTCAAGTCAACCAGCAGCCCGCTCCGGCGGTTGTTGGTGATTTCGCCAGCGCCGACCCGCGCGCGGCGGTCCTCGCCGGGCCGGGCCAGCTCGTCGCCGGCGTCAGCGGGCTGATCGTCGGGCGCTTCGCGTGGCTCGACTCGACCTACACGCTCGCCGGGAACGCCGGCGGCGGCGCGCCGGCCGGCTTCGTCGGGCGCCAGGGCAACTCCAACGCGCTCATCACCACCTTCCTCGCGGAGTCGACGCTGACGGTCCCCAAGGGGATGCCCGTCACGCTCTACCGCGAGGGCGACTTCTGGGTGGTCAACTCCGGGACCGTCGAGGTCGTGCCGAACCAGAAGGCCTACGCGAACAACGCGACCGGCCTCGTGACGTTCGGCGCGACCGGCTCGCCGCCGTCGGACTTCTCGATGACGGCGTCGATCGCGGCCGGCGCGGGGTCCGTCACCGGCACCATCACCGACAACGTGATGAACGTCACGGTGGTCGGCTCCGGCACCGTGCAGATCGGTGCGCTGGTCACCGGCACCGGCGTGGCGACCGGCACGCGCGTCTCCAGCCAGGTCTCGGGCACGGCGAACGGCGTCGGCGTGTACCTCGTCAGCATCCCGGGCCAGGCCGTCACCTCGACGACCCTGACGCTCGCGCACGGCGTCATGACCGTCACCGCGGCGACGACCGGCACCGTCCACGTCGGCGACACGCTGGTGGCTGGCGGCGGCGGCAATACCGCGGTCGTCGCGGGCACGCAGGTCAGCGCGCTCGGGACCGGCACCGGCGGGACGGGGACCTACACCGTCACCGACCCGACCGTGGTCACCTCGGGCACGATCGCCGGCTACTCGGCGACGGAGACGAAGTGGTACTCAGCCTCGTTCGCGGCGGCGGGGGAGCTCGTGAAGATGACATCCTGGCCGCAGGGGTAACAGACAATGATGCGCAACTCTGACTTCGCCAGGCTGGAAGGCCTAGGCATCCACTTCCCCCAGGACGTCGTCGGGTTCATCCCGCCGGGCGTATCGGGGGACATCCGCCTCGCGATGGACGCGCAGCCCGCGCTCATCACGGTGTCCAGCGCCGGCATTCCGGCCTACCTCGCGAACTACATCGACCCGAAGCTGATCGAGATCTTAGTCTCGCCGAACAAGGCGGCCCAGATCTTCGGCGAGGTGAAGAAGGGCGACTGGACGACGCTCACCGCGACGTTCCCCGTCGTCGAGCACACCGGCGAGACGAGCTCGTATGGCGACTGGAACAACAACGGCTCGACCGGCGCCAACGCGAACTTCCCGCAGCGGCAGAGCTATCACTACCAGACCATCACCCAGTGGGGTGAGCGGCAACTGGACATGGCGGCGCTCGCGAAGATCGACTGGGCGAACCGCCTCAACATCGCTTCTGCGATGGTGCTCGACAAGTTCCAGAACAGGTCCTACTTCTTCGGGATCAGCGGGCTCCAGAACTACGGGCTGCTCAACGACCCGTCGCTCACCGCGCCGCTGACGCCCGGGACGAAGGCCGTCAACACACCGGTCTGGATATTCAACGGTGTCGTCACCGCGACGGCGAACGAGATCTACACCGACATCCAGTCGCTGTTCTCCCAGCTCGTCTCGCAGTCGCAGTCGCTGATCGAGGCCGACACCCCGATGACACTGGCGATGTCGCCCGGCTCCTCGGTAGCGCTGACCGCGACCAACAGCTTCAACGTCAACGTATACGACCTGTTGCGCAAGAACTTCCCCAACATCACCTTCGAGACCGCGCCCGAGTACGCGACCTCGGCGGGGAACCTCGTGCAGCTGATCGCGAAGAACGTCGAGAACCAGGAGACCGGTTACTGTGCGTTCACCGAAAAGATGCGCGCGCACGCCATCGTCAAGGACATGTCGGCGTTTAAGCAGAAGAAGTCGCAGGGCACGTGGGGCGCCGTCGTCTTCCAACCCTTCGCGATCGCGCAGATGCTCGGCGTCTGAGCGAACTTCAGGGGGAACGGACTCAGGGCTTAAGGAGCTCCCATGTCTGACGCACTCAGCGCACTGACAGCGAGGGTCGACGATCTGAGCACGCGAGTCTCCAGGCTCGAGGCGATCGTCGCCCCGTCCCCCGCGCTCGCCCCGTCCCCCGCGCCCGCCCCGTCGCCGTCGCCGTCGCCGTCGCCGTCGCCCGCACCCACGGCGAACGACAGCCGTGACCTGACCACCGTCCCGCCCGCGCTGTCGATCGTCGCCGGCGGGAAGACCTACGTCATCGTCGGCGGGAAGGTGGTGCGGAGCGGCGCGCTCGTCAGGGATACGAGCAACGTCGTTCTGCTGAAATACGTCATGAATCCAGTTGACCCGGTCCCGGGCGGCGTGTTCCAGCAGATCAGCTCCGGGTCGTGGTACGGCCCGATAACCGCGGCTAGCGGCGGCCCGCAGATCGCCGGCGATCCGTCGCTGCCGTCCCCCGCACCCGCGCCGTCCCCCGCGCCGTCCCCCGCGCCGTCCCCGTCGCCCGCCCCGTCGTCGGGTGCGCCCCCGCAGGCGGCGGCCGCTGGCTTCAGCCTCCTGACCTACGGCCCGGGGATTGTCGTCGGGAAGAACTGGCAGAACCGAGGCGGGGTCGGCGTCACCACCAACCCAGACGGCTCGGTCACGCTCAGCGGCGGGAACACTTCGTGGGCCGAGCTCTACAGCGGCTCCCCGAACGGGACCGGCGTCACCGGCGCGGCGTTCGGCGGCGGCGGCTACTTCGAGATCGAGATGGAGGTGCTCGGCTCCGTGAGGAGCAACGGCGGGTGGCCTGCGTGGTGGGCCAACGACGTCGAGGGGCAGAACGACTACGGGAAGAGCGGCGCCGCCACCAGCGCGTGGCCCGGGCGCCCCGGACAGTTCCTCTGGTTCGAACCGGACTTCATGGAGTGCAACGCGGACGGGTCGCCCGGCGGGATCGTCCACATCTGGTACAACCAGGGAGCCTACGGCAGCGGCAACAACCCGGAGTCGAACCAGGGGTGGAACCGCGCTTCCGGCTTCAACATGCAGGCGCGCAACAGGTTCGGCTTCTTGTGGATACCTGCGACGCGCGGCGTGGCGAACAGCGGCCGCGTGGAGCTCTGGTACAACGGCGCGAGGTTCAGGTCGGCGTCCTACAGCTACTGGGGCGACCAGGGGACGACCAGCGTATTCCCGCCGAACGGGACGAGCGCGCTCGGCGCGATGGACGCCCGACACCTGTACCTGATGATCGGCAGCGGACCCACGGCGCAACGCGTCTACGGCGTGTCGGTCTGGCAGAAAGACAATAGTCACAACATCAACGTATAGGAATATCACCATGCCGACAGTCACGGTGGCGTGCAAGCTGCCGAACGGACTTCAGCTCGAGCTTGAGGGGAAGGAGCGCGTCGTGCTCAGGGGCACGGCCGTGCCCTTCGGCGCCGCGCCGGTCGACGTGGGCGGCTACGCGCTCACGCAGAACGTCGACGCGGACTTCTGGAACGAGTGGCTCGCGAAGTACAAGAATTATCCGCCGGTGAAGAAGGGCCTCGTGTTCGCCTACGCGAAGCCGCAGGACGCGCAGGCTCGCGCGCTCGAGATGAAGGATGAACGCTCCGGGCTCGAGCCGATCGACCCGGACCGGCCCGGTCCCGGCCTCGAGCGCGTCGGCGTCTCCGGTCCGTGAGCGACCAGACATCCGGGCAGGTCAGGTTCGACTACGCCTGGTTCCAGCGGCGCTACCCGGAGATATCTGAGTGGTGCTCGCCCGACCAGGCGGAGATGTACTTCGACCTCGCCACCGGCTTCCTCGACAACCGCGACGCGGGCGGCGCGTGTCCGCCCCGGGGATCGCCGGTCACCGACACGAAGACGCGCCAGCGGCTGCTCGGCCTCCTCACCGCTCACGTCGCGACGCTGTTCGCCCCGCTCGGCGGGGTCGCGTCCCCGACGCTGGTCGGGCGCGTCAGCAGCGCGAGCGAGGGGTCGGTGTCCGTCACCGCGGAGTTCCCGGATACCCCGGGCGCAGAGTGGTTCAACCAGACCAAGTACGGCGCGATGTTCTGGCAGCTGACCAAGCAGTACAGGGTCGCGCGCTACTACCCGGCGCGCCAGCCGTTCCGCCAGGATGGGTGGCCGTTCGGGGACGGACCACGCTGATGGCCACGATCAGCGGCGGCGACAGGGCGACGCGCTACCTCAGGCACCTGGGGGACCAGCTGCGCGGCGGACCCCACGTCCGCGTCGGTTTCCTGTCCGGCGCGACCTACCCGGACGGGACGAGCGTCGCGCTCGTGGCGGCGATCAACGAGTTCGGTGCGCCGTCGCGCGGTCAGCCGCCGCGCCCGTTCTTCCGGAACATGATCAAGAAGAACAGCGCGTCGTGGCCGGACGCGGTGGCGGGCCTGATGCGGGCGCACGACAACGACGTGGCGACGGTCCTCGACCTCGTCGGACAGGGTGTCGCGGGGCAGCTCCGCCAGTCGATCGTCGACCTCGACACGCCGCTGCTCGCGGCGTCGACCGTCGCGCGGAAGGGGAACGCCAAGCCGCTCGTCGACACCGGACACATGCTGCAGTCGATCGACCACGAGGTGGTGACGTGACCGGGGTAACCGTGGCGTTGGCTGCGTTCGTCGCCGCCGCGTCGCTCACGAGCGGGAGTGCGGTGCTCGACGAGGCGATGGCGGCGTGCGACCGGCACCGTTCCGGGGGCGCCTACGCGGACGGCTACGGGGGCTGCCGGCGGGTCGAGCGGCTGTGGAACGAGGCCGCGGAGAGCTACGCGCGCCTGCAGGCCTCGGAGCGCCTCGGCGCGCAGGCCTATGCGGGCGGCGAGCCACCCGGATCGCGCGACGGCTTCAAGATCGGGCGGGCGCTGGGCTATTGAACCTGCACCAGCTCGTGTCAGGCGCGATCGGGGGCGTCAACCCGAACACCCGCGCTACGCTCCTGCGGTCGACGGGCTACACCACGCTGCCCGACGGGACGCAGGCGCCGAGCTACGCCGCGCCCGTGCCCGCGTCGATCCAGGTCCAGGCGCTCAGCAGCGACGAGCTGAAGCAGGTCGAGGGCCTGAACGTCCAGGGGAACAAGCAGGGGATATACCTGAACGGCAACTGGAACGGCGTCGTCCGCGTGAACCGCGCGGGCGGGGACCTGATTGTGGTCGACCAGGGGCCGGCCGCTGGAACCTACCTGGTCGTCACCGTGCTCGAGAACTGGCCGGACTGGACGAAGGTGGCGGTGGTCTTACAGAATGCCTGAGACACCGGCCGCCGGCGACTCCACCGCGATCGCCGCGCGCCTCAGGGAGATCGAGGCTGAGCGCGAGCGCGAACGACAGGCGAAGGAGAAGAATGATGCCGCTTAAGAGCGGGTCGTCGCAGGCGACGATCAGCGAGAACATCGCGACCGAGGTGCGCGCCGGTAAGCCGCAGAAGCAGGCCGCCGCGATCGCCTACAGCAAGGCCAGGGAGGCGCGCGATGAGCAGCCGACGCTCGCCACGTCCCCGAACGCCGGGGCGCCCCAGCGGCGTCCTGGGGCGTCGGACGGGCCGGTCGGCGGGGCGGGCAGCCCGGGAGGCCAGGGGAAGCGCTCGACGAGCCCCGCCTGGCCGGGCAGGGTGGTGTGAGCCGCGCTCGGGAGAAGGCGCTCGAGCTGGCCGTCAGCGCGATCGGCTTCGGGATGCCCGTCAAGGACGCGCACGAGCTGCTCCAGGTGGCGGAGGTGTTCCGCGCGTGGATCGATCTGCCGGAGGCGCCGCAGGAGGTCGAGGCCGACTACCCGCGCCTTCAGGGCGTGGACTGGGCTGACCCGTTGAACGTGCCTGAGCGCCGCTGATGCCGGCGGCGCTCTCCTACACCGAGAGCGACGCGCTCGCCGCGCTGCGCGGCTTCATCATGTCGGTCGTCCCGGCGGACGTGATACGCGCGCAGGTGAACCGCGTGCCGGAGCCGGGCGCGCCGGACTTCGTCCTGATGACCGTCATCTCGCGGACCCGGCTGTCGACGAACGTCGTCGCCGTCCAGGACGTGGTCATAGAGGGGTCGATCGCGGGCGCGACGCTGACCTACGCTGCGACGCGCGGCGACCTCCGCGCCGGGGTCGCGCTGACAGGCCCCGCGGCGGCGCCTGGGACGACCGTGGTGGCCGTCGTGTCGCCGACCGCGGCGACCGTCGCGCCGGCGCAGGACGCCACCGGGACGTTCTACGCGGGCTACAGGACGGCCGTCGCGCCGACCCAGCTCGACGTCCAGCTCGACGTGCACGGGCCGTCGTCCGGGGACCACGCGCAGACGCTCGCGACGCTCCTGCGCGACGAGACAGCCACCGCGTGGTTCGACGCGTCGTCTGTCGACATCCAGGCGCTCTACGCGAGCGACCCGCGCCAGGCGCCGTTCGTGAACGCCGAGAGCCAGTGGGAGGAACGCTGGGTCGTGACCGCGTCGCTCCAGGCGAACGTCGTCGTCCAGGTCACGCAGGAGTTCGCCGATCAGCTCGACGCCACCCTGATCAGCGTCGAAGCGTCCTATCTGCCATGAGGATACTCGCATGAGTGGTACACTGGCCATCCCGGCCTCAGCAATCGCCAGCGTCACCCCGTCGGTCATCTCCGCCGGCGGCAGCGCGCTAGACTTGAACGGCCTGGTGCTTACCACGAACGCCCGCGTCCCCGTCGGGGCGGTCAGGAACTTCGCCAGCCAGGCCGACGTGGCCTCGTTCTTCGGCGCGTCGAGCCAGGAGGCGGCGCTCGCCACGAACTACTTCCTCGGCTTCGACAACAGCAACGTCAAGCCGGGCGCGATGCTCTTCGCGCAGTACCCCGTCGCCGGCGTCGGCGCGTGGCTGCGCGGCGCGACGACCACGCTGACGCTGTCGGCCCTCCAGGCGCTCACGCCGGGCGTCCTCACGGTGTCGATCGACGGGACGCCGCACACGAGCTCCTCGATCAATCTGTCCTCCGCCACCTCGTTCTCGTCCGCCGCGGAGATCATCAGCCTGGCACTGGCGGTGACCGGTCCGCAGACCGCGTCGTTCACCGGCGCCATCGCGTCGTCGGTCCTCACCGTCTCGGTGCTCGGTTCTGGTTCGATCAACGTCGGGGACGAGGTGCGCGGCGCCGGGATCACCGCCGGGACGCAGGTCGTCTCGTTCGGCTCCGGCTCAGGCGGCATCGGGACCTACAACCTGTCGAACTCGCAGACCGTCTCGAGCGAGGCGATGACGAGCAACACGCCGACGGTGTCCTACGACCCGGTCGCGGCGGCGTTCTACGCCGTGTCCCCGACGGTCGGGACGTCCTCGACGATCGACTTCGCGTCCGGCGCGATGGCCGCCCCGCTGGGTCTGACCAGCGCGACGGGCGCGACGCTCAGCCAGGGCGCGACCGCGGCCTCGCCGACCGCGTTCATGACGAACCTCGCGAACGTCAGTCAGAACTGGGCCAGCTTCGCCACCGCCTTCGACCCGGACGCGGGCGGGAACGCCAACAAGCAGCTGTTCGCGGCGTGGGCCAACGGGAGCGGCAACCGATACATGTACGTGGCGTGGGACACCGACGCGTCGCCGACGACCTCGGCGAACGCGACCGGTTCGCTCGGCCGCATCCTCGAGACGTCGAACAGCTCCGGGACGATCCCGCTCTACTCGCCGGCGCAGGGGCCGACGCTCGCGGCGTTCGTGCTCGGGATCGGGGCGTCGGTCGACTTCAGCGAGACGAACGGGCGCGCGACGTACAAGTTCCGCGCGCAGACCGGCATCTCGCCCGACGTGACGAGCCAGACGGTCTACGACAACCTCGTGGCGAACGGCTACAGCTGCTATGGCATCTTCTCGACGGCCGACGACGACTTCACGTTCCTGGCGGACGGCGCGGTCAGCGGACCGTTCCTGTGGGCGGACTCCTACATCAACCAGATATGGCTCAACAACCAGTTCCAGCTGGCGCTCATGGTGCTGCTCACCAACGCGAAGTCGATCCCGTACAACCAGGCCGGTTACGGGCTCATCCGCGCCGCGCTGATGGACCCGATCACGCAGGGTCTCAACTTCGGCGCGTTCCGCCCCGGCGTGACGCTCTCGCAGGCGCAGATCGCGGAGGTCAACAACGCCGCCGGGAAGAAGATCGACGACACGCTCTCGACGCAGGGCTGGTACCTCCAGGTGAAGGACGCCAGTCCGCAGGTCAGGGCGGCGCGCGGCACCCCGCCGTGCACGTTCTGGTACATGGACGGGCAGAGCGTCCAGAAGATAAACCTCGCCAGCGTGGAGGTGCAGTGACATGGCTACGCTGACAGCGGCCAACTCGGTCTACATGCTGGTCATCCCCGACCTGTTCCCCATCCCCCAGCAGCTCCAGGGCTACGCGGCGGATGACGTGTTCTCGACCGAGGCGGTCGACTCCGTCGAGATCGTGATGGGCGTCGACGGGAAGCTCTCGGCCGGCTGGGTGCCGACGCAGAAGCGGCAGACCATCACGCTCCAGGCGGACTCCGTCTCGTCGCTCATGTTCGACGCCTGGCAGCAGTCGCAGGAGGTCGTGCGCGACGCGTTCACCGCCAACGCGTTCATCACCCTGCCGTCGCTCGGCCGGGTCTACACCTGCACGAACGGTTACCTGACGAGCTTCATGCCGATGCCTGACGCGCGGCGGATTTTACAGCCGCGGCGTTTCCAGATAACGTGGGAGAATATCCTGGGAGCTCCGATCTAGAGATGTACATGAGACTTGGCCTGGTGGCGATCAGCGTTGGCCTCCTGATCCTGACCGCGGCGGACCTCCCGCCGCCCCCGTCCGACGCGCCGGCGCAACCCGCGACGACCGGCGCGCCGATCACCCGCGAGGAGGTGTCGGACGCCTTCGTCGCCGCGCAGAAGGCGCTGACGGTCGCCAACCTCAAGCTCGAGATGCTGAAGCGGTCCGGCGCGGCCGTCGGCGTCGCGCCCGTGGTGAACGTGGCGGCGCCCCCCGAGACCGGGAGCGGCGCGGTCCTCCGCCAGATCCGTGACGCTGCGGTGCCGGTGTTCATGGCCGGTCTCCTCGCGTTCCTCGGCGTCGTGGCGAAGAACCTCCCGGCCGCGACCGACGCGCTCGACAAGTGGATACAGCTCAGGCTGACGACGCACCAGCAGGGGCGGGTCTACGCCGCCGTGCAGACTGCCGCTGGCCAGATCGAGACGAAGATCGACCGCGGCGCGATGGCCGTGAGCGAGGTCACCGAGGACAGTCCCAAGGTCCGCGCGATCGTCCGCAACGCGCTCCTGCCCGTGCAGGAGAGCGCGGAGGCGCAGGGCGCGACGGTCGACAGCCTCGCGCCGGTCGTCGTCGGCCGCGTGGATACGAAGGGCGCGCGCAAGGCGTCGGCTCCGGTGGTCAACGTGACCCCGTCGGCCGTGGTCGAGAGCAGGTAAGGAGGCGAGATGCGCAAGGAGGCCACGGTAGAGATCGTGGCTGAGAACCGAGATAAAGGCAAGGTCTTCCGACTTCGTGAGATGTCGTCCCAGCAGGCTGAAAACTGGGCGACGCGCCTTCTTCTCACCTTAGCCAACCACGGGGCCGATGTCCCGCAGAACTTCTTCGACACCTCGATGGCCGGGCTGGCCGTCCTGGGCGTCTACGGACTGACGCACGTTCCGTGGGCGGAGGCGAAGCCGCTGCTCGACGAGATGATGACCTGCGTGAGGATACAGCCGAACCCGGGCGACCCGCGGGTGGTCCGCGACCTGATCAACCTCGGCGGTGACGGAGACGACATCGAGGAGGTGTCGACGCGCCTCCACCTGAAGGACGAGGTGCTGAAACTCCACCTGGGTTTTTCCGTGGCCGACGGCTTCTCGATATTGAAGGAGACGCTGGCGGCGGCTCAGGCCGAGAGTGGGCCACCTATCGAAACGTCGGAACCTCCATCGGAACAGTGATCAGCGCGCGCCTCGCGACGCTCGTCGAGCTCCAGACCGTCCTCGGCGTCGAGGACCTGTACAACCTCCTCGAGGTGATCGCGGTGGACCGCCACAACCAGCAGCTCGCGCAGAGAGATGCCGACGATACTCGATGAACTAGTCGTGAAGCTCGGGATCGACGGGACGAGCTTCAGCGACCAGGCCGCGAAGACCCAGGTGGCGCTGGGTAAGACCGGCGCGGTCGCGCGCCGGGAGTCTCGCGCGCTCGAGGAGAACCTCGTCAAGACGCAGGACGCGACGATCAAGCGCCTGCAGCAGGTCGAGCAGGTCGGGCGCCAGGCGTCGCAGCAGTTCAGGACGATGAGCAGCCACGTCCTCGGCCTGCTCGGGACGCTGGCCGGCGCCTACAGCCTCACGCAGTTCGTGAGGGGGATCGTCACCACCGACGCCGCGGTCGGGCGACTCTCGAAGATGCTCGGCATCTCGACCGAGGAGCTGAGCACCTGGCAGGGCGCGGCCGAGCTGGCCGGCGGCGCGGCCGAGGACATCAACCAGTCGTTCATGACGCTGAGTCAGGAGTTCCAGCGGCTCCAGGCGACCGGGCGCTCGCCGATCACGCAGTTCTTCGAGGCGATGCGCGTCCCGCTCTTCGACGCGAAGAACCAGCTCCGGCCGTTCCGCGACCTGATGCTGGACCTCGCCGACTTCGCGAGCAAGCACTCAGGACCGGAGTCGACGTTCTTCCTGTCGCAGATCGGACTGACGCCCGGCGCGATCCAGCTCCTGATAAAGGGGCGCGAGGAGGTCACGAGATTCCTGGCGGCGTCTGAGAAGCGCGGCGTGACGCGCCAGCAGGACGCGGACGCCGCGATTGCGCTCGAGCAGTCGCTCGTGGGGATACGCCGCGCGGTCCAGCGTCTCGGCGCGACGATCACGACTGAGTTCGCCCCGAGCCTCGTGCAGGCGATCCAGGGGATGGAGGACTGGGTCGTCCAGAACCGCGAGTGGTTGAGGGCCGACATCGTCGAGCGCATCGGCCAGGCGATCGACATCATGAAGAAGTTCGCCGCCGGCGTCCAGGAGGTCGTCGACTACCTCGGCGGGTGGAAGCAGGCGGCGGAGATCATCCTGGCTGTCTGGGCAGCGTCGAAGGTGGCGCCGCTCCTCTCGTTCCTGGCGACGTTCACCGGGATGGTCATCACCGCGACGACCGCGGTCACCGGCCTCGGCGCGTCGCTGACGGCGATCGCCGTCCCCGCGTGGTTCACGAAACTGCTCACGCTCCTCCCGGCGCTCTCCGCGCTGCTGCTCACCGGCCCTGCCGGCGGGGAGGACCCTGAGTTTAGTCGCAGGAAGAACGAGGAATATCTCCGCGACCACCCGCCTGGCAGTCCGCAGCGCAGTTTCATGGACTGGCTGTTCAACCGCCCGGGGAAGAACACCTTCTCGCCGACTGCCGACACCGGGATGGCGCCGGAGCGTCGCGCGTTCCTCGACGCACTCTCGCGCGGGGAGTCCGGCGGGGACTACGGGGCGAAGAACCCTGGCAGCACCGCGCACGGGCGCTACCAGTTCATAAACTCGACCGACGCGGAGGTCTCCGCCGCGACCGGCCTGCCGGGCCAGGACCCGGTCAGCCAGGACCGCAAGGCCTGGTTCCTCGCGGAGCGCACGTATCGCCAGAACGTCGGCCGCGACCTCGGCGCGGACCTCAAGGAGGGCGGGCACGAGGCGCAGATCGCCTACGCCCTGCGGAGCGTCTGGCCGTCGCTGCCCGGCGGGTCCCAGCAGAACACGTCGATGGTCGGTTGGCTGACGAACATGCGCAACGCGACCGCGTCCTACCAGCAGCCTCCTGTGACCGGCGTGCTGCCCCAGGTGGCTGGCCCGCCGTCGGTCGACCCTGGTCTCGGCGTCGCGACGCGCCCGTCGCCGGCGGGCACGGACAACAGCCGGACGTCGTCGGTCGAGACCAACGTCAACGGACCGATCAACATCCACACGTCGGCGACCGACGCGGACGGCATCGCGAGGGGGATCGGCGGCGCGCTCCAGAAGTACTCCTACGTCCCGCAGGTCAACGCGGGGCTCGCGTAGGTGCCCTACGACACGACCCAGGCGCCGCGCGCGCCGGACGTGCCGAAGTCGCCGGGCGTGCCGGCGGTGTTCCGCGACCCGACGCGGGTCGTCTTCACCGTCCGCCTGATCGAGGCGGATGTGCTGACGGTGCTCCGCGCGTTCGGGCCGCCGGAGTGGGGCGTGTTCTCCGACGGCGGGGCGCCGGTCCTGATCCCGGACTCCATCGTGGCGGTCGACGTCCGCCGCGAGTGGCGCATCTCGGACTACCCGGTGGAACGCGGCGGCTTCCAGAGCTTCGACAAGGTGGCGACGCCCGGCGACGCGCGGGTGAGGATGTCCGTGTCCGGCGCGATCGCGCGCGGCCCGTTCCTCGACCAGCTCGACCGCGTCGCCGCGTCCCTCGACCTGTACACGGTGGTGACGCCCGACGCGATCTACCCGAGCGTCAACATCATCCACTACGACTACCGGCGCGAGCAGCGTTCCGGCGCGAGTCTGCTGATTGTTGATCTCTGGCTTCAGGAGGTGCGCGTGACCGTGCAGACCGAGTTCACCAACACGAAGTCTCCGGAGGGTGCGGCGAACTCCGCCGGCGGGAACGTCCAGGCCACCGCGCCGACGCCGTCGCAGGCTGCGGCCGTCCCGTCGCCGATCTTCGCGCCGGGGGCGCCGTTCTAGATGCTCGTCGTCCCGCTCCAGTCGCTCCCGTCGCAGACCGTCAGCGTGACGCTCGGCGGACAGGCGTGCGACGTCCACGTCTATCAGCGGTCGACCGGTCTCTATCTCGACCTGAGCGTCAGCAGCGCGCTGGTGATCGGCGGGGTGATCGCGCACGACCGGAACCGTCTCGTGCGGTCCGCCTACCTCGGTTTCGTCGGCGACCTGGCGTTCGTCGACACGCAGGGGACCAGCGACCCGGACTACACCGGGCTGGCTGACCGCTTCCTGTTGATCTACTTCACCCCGGAGGAACTGACGGTGTCGCCGGAGGTCGTCCCCTACTGGACGCCGCCGGCCGTCTCGCCGTCAGGGCCGTCGCAGGACGAGCCGCCTGACCCGTCTGGCGTGACGCTAGTCATCACGTGACGCCTACCTCGGTCCTGGTCAGCTGGACCGCCTGGGGCGGGACCCAGCCGATATTCTACATCACGAACCACCGGGTCACCGGCAACTCGGTGTGGATACCGAACCCGCTCGGCCTGACGCAGAACCTCAGCCAGCCGATCACGGGACTGACCGGGGGCACGGGCTACGACGTCCGGGTCCAGGGGTCGAACAGGCTCGGAGTCGCGTTCAGCGCCGTCTTCAATTTCACCACCCCGGCAGGCGGCGTGGTGTCCAGGGACGTCGCAGTCCCGGCGGAGTGGGGCGGCCCGAAGATCATCGTCCGCGACGTCGTCGCACCCGCGGAGTTCCGCCCGCCGGCCTTCGTCGTCGCCCGGAACGTCACGGCGAACGTCGAGTGGACGGGGCCGACCGGCGTCACGCGCGACTTCGCGGTTCCGGTGGAGTCTCGGACCGGCGTCACGTTCTTCAGGGACGCGGTCGCGCCAGCGGAGTGGACGGGGCCGGTCGGGGTCACGCGCGACGCCGCGGCGCCGCTCGACATCAACTCGACGCCGCTCGCGCCGCCGCTCCAGGTCCAGAACCTCGCGCTGTCGCTGCCGACTACCACATCGCTGCTGGCGTCGTGGGACGACCTGATCACCGGGCCGTCGGTCCAGGGTTACACGCTGGAGTGGAAGCGGTCGACCGACCCGGCCGGGTCGTTCCTGCCGGTCGTCCCGTCTGTCCCCGAGCCGTCGGCGCCGTTCGTCGTCAGCCGGACCGTCGCGGTCCCGCTGGACTACGGGGGGCACGTCGCCCTCTCGCAGGACGCGGTCGTCCCGGCTGAGTTCATCTCGCCGAAGACCGCGACGCGCGACTTCCCGGCGGTGATGGACTTCGGGGGCGCGCTCGTCATCAGGGCCGACAGGACGGCCCCGGTCGAGTTCTCCGGCTCGACGAAGAACGTCTTCAGGGATTTCGCGGTGCCGCACGAGCGTAGGACATCACCGAGGCGGGACCTCGTCGTCGGGGCGGAGTTCCGCGCCACGCCGCCCAACCCGCCGCCCGCGGCGTTCTACGTCGAGATCGACCTCGGTGACGCGCAGACGATCACCGACCCGGCGACCGGGATCGTGTGGGGCTTGTCGAACCAGTCCGGCGGCATCGCGACGATGAACTCGGTGCCGAACGCGGCGTCGGCGCCGACCGACATCCTGGTGCGGACGTTCTCGCCGGACGTCATCTGGGCGCGCGACGCCGCGCACCCGCTGCTCTGGCGCTCGTGGAACGGCAGCTCGTGGGTCCCGGCGGCCGGGACGTCGGATCCCCGCTTCACCAACACCCCGCCCGGCCCGATCACCTCGCTGACCGTGTCTGGCGTCACCGCCTCGACCGTCTCGCTCGCCTGGGACTTCCCCGCGTCCGGGACCGTCGTCGGCGGCGGTTTCAGGACGCGCTTCAAGCGGACGGTCGACTCGACCTACAGCACCGACGTGATCATCCCGTGCGTCGGACCGGGCGTCGGTCAGTTCGTCGACACGAGCGGCCGCGTGTTCTCGGTCAGTCCAGCCGGGCAGGTCGTCGTCAACGGCGTGCCTGACCTGACCACCAGCTCGGTCACCAGGCTGCTCCTGATCGCCGGACGATACTGGTACGAGTCCGCGGTCAGCGGCCCAGGCCCCGCGGCGTCGAGCGCGTTCCTGACGGCGGACTTCACCGCGCCGTTCGGCAACCCTGCGGGCACCGGCCAGCAGGTCGTCTCGCAGATGATGTACGGCGCGAGCGGGTCGACGTTCGCCGACAACAACTTCGCGGACTGGGGCAACGACACCTACACGACGGCGCTGGCGACGGTCAGTCCCGGGCTCTACATGATGAAGAGCTACGCGGGCGTCTGGAACAGCGACCTGTCGGTCAATGCGTCGGCCGTCGCGGCACTGGTGCAGAACTTCTACAAGGCCGACCCGCTCGGCGTCTCGAAGGTCTGGTTCTGCGTGCAGCAGGCGGCGATCCCGAGTTACACCGCCGCGCGGTGCGGGACGGCCGTCGGCAACCTCGCCAGCTACCTGTTCAACTACACTATGCCGGACGGGAGGAGGTTCCCGATCTGGGGCTTCTCCAACGACGACGAGCCGGACGGCAGGCTCAGCGAGGCGTCGGTCCAGGCGCAGTGCCAGGCGATGCTGACCGCCGTCAAGGCGGTGTCGCCGAACATCCTGGTGGGCGGTCCCGAGACGAGTTCGATGAACTCGACCTGGGCGAGCGACCTCGTCGCCGCCGTGCCGACGCTCGACTTCCTCGTCTACAACTGCTTCAACGTCGGCTCGCAGACGGGGACGCCGCCGTTCGGCAACATCGCCTGGAACGACACCGCGACCGCCGTCGTCAACATGATGCCGCGCTACGTCAGCGACGCGCAGTTCGCGGCGGCGGTGTCCGGCAGCTCGCTGAAGTTCGTGGCGCTCGCCGGCTACGGCATGGACTGGGACTGCGTCGTCGACGCGATGAACAGCCACCTCGGCGCGGTCTTCTGCGCCTCGGTCTACATCAACACGCACAACCAGTCGCGCTACCCGTGCCTGCCGTGCGTCTGGGGCGGTATCGACAACGGGACCGGCTGCATCGTCACCGACCCGAGCCAGAACCTTTACGGCTTCGGACCGACCGTCCAGGTCACGACCAAGGGCTACATGATGGCTCAGGGCCGGAGCAGCGTCTACGGCCCGCGCTGGGCGTCGTCGACCAACTCCGGGATGCTGGTCATGGCCGTGACGCCCGCGCCCGGACAGTTCGGCCTGATGATCGTCAACGCTGGCCAGGGCGGCAGGAGCGGCCAGGTGGCGCTGAGCCACTGGCCGGTCAACTCGTCCGGCAGCGGCACCGCCAACGTCTGGCAGCTGACCTCGACGCAGAACACGTCCGGCATGGACGGCGCGCGGTCGACGGTCAACGTCACGGCCGGCCTGACCGCGACGATGACCTTCCCCGATCCGTCGGTCACCATCATCACGTCGGTCAGCGCCCTGCCCGGCGCGCCGACGAGCCTCGCCTCGCCGTCGCAGACGACCTCATCGGTGTCGCTGACGTGGACAGCGCCGACCGTCGGTACGCCGCCGACCAGTTACCGGGTCCAGTATAAGCAGTCGTCGTCCGGCACGTGGCTCGACGGTCCGAACCCGACCGCGACGAGCGCGACGGTCGGCTCGCTCGGCGCCGGGACGTCCTACGACTTCCGGGTCCACGCGATCAACGGCGCGGGCAACGGCCCGGACAGCGCGACGCTGACGAGGTCGACCGTCGCCTCTGCCGCGCCGGCCCGCGCCGCGGCCGTCGGCTACAACACGCGGACCCTCGGCCCGTCGCTGATCCTCAGCGGCGCCGGGCAGAACTGGCTCCCGAGCAACGAGGCCGGCGGCCCGGGCAGCTTCACCAACAACGCGGACGGGTCGGTCACGATCCTGCCGCCCAGCAACGCTGGCGACGGGAACCAGCGCATCACGGCGAGTGCGACCGGCGGCTACATGAACTTCACCGGCACCGTCTACGGCGGCGGCGGGTACTTCGTCGCGCGGATGAAATGGAACAACAGCAACATCGACGGCGCGGCGTGGCCCGCCTGGTGGGCCAACGACATGGAGGGGCACACCGCGTTCGGGGTCAGCGGCACGCCGTGCCAGTGGCCTGGGCAGGCGGCCGGTTACAACCTGTGGTTCGAGCCGGACTTCATGGAGCAGTCGCGCGGCGAGACAGATCACGGAAGCTCGCTGTGGAACTGGTACGGCACGTCCGGCAACCCGCAGGGCATCCAGCCCGTCAACGCGCGGACCAGCACCGCCAACTACAACACCTACCACAGCTACGGCTGCCTCTGGGTCCCTGCCACGCCGACGTCGCAGGGCTACATGGCCTACGACCTCGACGGCGTCGAGTACGGACGCATCTCCTGGAACTATCGTGCCGACCGGAACACGCTCCCCGCTCCGCCGCCAACCTCTAACGGCACCACCGACCAGTTCGACAGCGACCTTGACTGGCGGCACCTCTACCTGATCCTGGGCAGCGGCCCGAACGCGCCGATCACGGTGCTGAGCGTCGAGGTGTGGCAGAAGGACACGAGTGGTAACATCACGAAATGACCTGGTTCTCGAAGCAGCTGATCACCGACCCGTGGGCGAGTGCCGGCAGCGCGAGCCCGCTGAGCGCCACCTTCACCGGCCTGGCGACGGCGTCGAACGACTACAACTTCCAGGTCGTCCCGTTCAACATCGCGGGCGACGGTCCGGTGTCGACGATCAGCGAGACGGGCGAGAGCGCGAGCGGGACGCGCATCCCGACCGCGACGCAGATCACCGACGCGCTCGGGCGCGTGTGGACGCTCGCCGGCGGCCAGGAGGTCGTCAACGGGACGCCGGTGGCTGACACCGGCAACGTCGTGGAGATCTTGTACTATAACCACAACGTCTACCAGCACACGCGCAACAGCGGGATCGACGAGTGGTGGGGGCCGTCGTCGCCGTCGACCGGCGGCCCGCAGATCGCCGGCGATCCCTTGGGGACCCAGTCCGGCGGCCCGGGGACCGGCCCGGCCTTCCAGCAGCCAGCCAACCCGCAGACGATCACCGGCGGGCAGAAGACCTCGGCCGGCGTCGACGCGACGGTCAACCAGCCGGGCGGGACCGGCAAGCTCATCCTTCAGGTCAAGCCGAATTTCACCAGCGGGGTCTGGCGTCCGCAGGACGGCGGCCTCGGGACCTATTTCGGCGGCCTCTCGGCCGGCTTCATCGGGCAGGGCGTCTACCTCTACGACGCCGACATCCCGCGCGTCTTCTCTGCCAGCGGGCTACCCGCGACGAACCCGAACAACAACCCGATCAACGGCACGCGCCTCCCGATCACCTGGTGGACGGCCGGGTCGGCGGCGAACGGCGGCCTGCAGTTCATGATCTACGCTGAGCCTGGCGAGACGGACGCGCCGATCTACGCCATCATCAACGACTACGTCGGCCCGTCGCGCGGGGACACGTTCTCCGCCACCCCCAACGTCTTCGGCCAGGGCTCCTTCGTGCAGACCTCGTGGGGGTCGTACTACGACCTCAGCCAGGTCGGGACCGCGACGGCGCCCTACGGGATGGGGTGGGTCGCCTTCATCGGTTACAGCATGACCATGAGTCAGGTCCTGAGCTCGGGCTTCTGATGCCGATCTCGTCAGTCATCCCCAACCTTCCGTCCGGCGTCAGCATCGACGTGCGTGTGCGCGCGTTCAACCAGGCCGGATACGGACCATACTCGCTCACGCAGACCCTCCCGACGCTGTCGCCGTCGCCGTCGCCGACGCCGACCGGCGTATCGCGGAGCTTCGTCGTCCCGTCCGAGTGGCGCGCGAGCGACATCCCGTCTCCGGCCCTCGCGGGCGGCTTCACGCAGCGGGTCTTCGGGCCGCAGCTGGCGCTCGGGAGCACCTGGTTCAAGTGGGCGAGCGACGTCAGCGCGACGCAGAACGCCGACGGCAGCATCACGACGACCGGCGGGAACAACGGCTTCGGCCTGAACCTGATCACGGCGCTCCCGACGGGCGGGCCGGGCTGGTCCGGATCGACCTGGACGAGCGGCGCCTACTTCGAGTGGACGATGTCGTTCGCCGGACCGGCCAACCCGCAGGACATCTCGAACGGCTGGCCGTCGCTCTGGCTGGTCGACATGGAGGGGCCAGGCTTCACCGACGGCAGCGCGGCGCGCTGGCAAGGCCAGGCGTCGAACTACTACCGCTGGGCGACGATCAACGTCGCGGAGTGGTCGAACGACCACGTTCCGATGCCGGCGGCGAACACGGTCTATCACGAGTTCTCGGACTGGTACGGCGTCGTCGGATCGGGCGTCCAGGTCGACACCGGCTACCACGCCAACGGGTCGCCGTTCGTCGTGCCGGCGACGTTCGACTTCTCTCGTCCGCACAAGTACGGCTTCCTCTGGATACCGGCGACCGCGACGTCGCGCGGGTCGGCGCAGTACTTCATCGACGACCAGCGCGTCGACACCGGCGCGGCGTCGTGGAACCTGTACAACCCCGCGACGCCTCCGCCACCGGTCGCCGGGACGACGGCGTTCTCGTTCATCGACGCGCGGCACCTCGCCGCGGTGTTCGGGACCGGGCCGCAGAACCCCATGACGGTGTCGGCGTTCTCTGTGTGGCAACGCCCCGCCTCGCCTACCCCGACGCCGACCGAGACGACGAGCGGGACGCGGATGCCGCCCGCGACGCAGTTCACTGACTCGCTCGGACGCGTCTGGACGCTCGCCGGCGGCCAGGAGGTCGTCAGCGGCATCCCTGTCGCCGACACGGGCGGCGTCACGGACATGCTCTACTACAACCACAACGTCTACCAGCACACGAGCAACAACGAGTGGTGGGGGCCGTCGTCGCCGTCGACCGGCGGCCCTGGCCCGCTGGCCGGAGACCCGTCCGTCTCGCCGTCGCCGTCGCCCGCGCCGACCCCGTCGCCCGGGGTGCCGGCGATCGCCTCGGCCGTCGGCTACAGCGTGTTGACGTTCGGGCCGACGCTGACGACGGACGTCAACTGGTTCGTGGTGAACGGCACCGCCGTGCGCCAGGCCGACGGCGCCATGCGCTGCATCAGCACGAGCGGTTTCAACGACGGCTACCAGGCGGCCTACGTGCTCGGGGACGGCTACCTGAACTTCAGGGGGACGGCCTTCGGCGGGGGCGCCTACTTCCGGTGGACGGCGAAGTGGAGCGGCGCCGGGAACGGCGGCGGCGGGTGGCCGGCGCTGTGGATGAACGACATCGAGAGTCGCGGCAACGGCTTCCAGCTGTCGAACACGCCGATGCACTACCCGCCGAGCGGCGGGGCGGCCTCCAATCTGTGGTTCGAGCCGGACGTGATGGAGGACCAGGGGAGCTTCGCCGGAGACTACGGGAGCGCGCTGCACGTCTGGACCACCGACTACCCCGACCTCCAGGCGGCGCCGCCGCGGTTCACGTTCCCCGGCGGGTCGAACACGAGGACGTCATATCACACCTACGGCGCGTTGTGGGTTCCGGCGAAGCCCGGAGCCCGCGGCTACCTCGCCTACTGTTTCGACGACGTCGAGTATCAGCGGGTCACGTGGGACTACCGCGCGGACCGCAGCACGCTCCCCAGCCCTCCGTCGATCACGAGCCTCGGCGGGAACACCTTCCTCCTGAACGTCGGGTCTGACCTCGACTGGCGTCACATGCAGCTGCTGATCGGCAGCGGCACGGTCTCGCCGATCGACGTGCTGAAGGTCGAGGTCTTCCAGGCCAGCGCAGCGAACAACATAACGAAATGAACTTCCGTAAGGTCATGTCAGGGATCGACCCGGCGCCGCTCCTGCGTCAGATCGAGGCGCACCCGGAGCTGTGGAACAACGACCCGTCGCTGAGGGTCGACAAGGCGCAGACGGCGCTCCACGCGGTCGACAACATCACGCTCCGCAGGATCGCTCCGCCGGCGCCCGGCCGCCCCCCGTTCCGCAACCTCGAGGCGTTCGGCGTGCTCGACGCCGCGCAGAAGATCGTGTTCGACCTGATGCGCGCGGTCCCTGGCGACATCCTGTCGCAGGTCCTCATCTCGAGGATGGCGCCCGGCGAGGTGATCGAGCCGCACGCGGACACGCTGCCGCCCGGCTTCCCGCTGACGTTCCACCGCTACCAGGTCCCGCTGTCCGTCTTCCCCGGCGTGCGCTTCGTCTGCGGCGGCGAGGAGCTCTACATGAGGCCGGGCAGCGCCTACTGGTTCGACAACCAGGCGGAGCACTCCGTGGTGAACAACTCGAGCGAGGACCGTCTGTCGATGCGCGTCGACCTGAGGCCGTTCTCGCTGTGAGCGACGTCACCACGCTCCCGGAGGTGGAGGTCACCGCGCCGCGCGTCTCGCCTGCCGCGCAGCCGCGCGGCGCGCCGCGCCTGTCGCACAAGAGGATCGACGTCACCTTCACCAAGGGCGGCGACGGGAGGTTCGCGGAGTCCGGGACCGACACCGTCAAGCTCTCCGGGCTGCGCGCGTCGGCCGTCGTCGCCAAGGCGGGCGGCGTCTCGATGAGCAGTCTCCAGCTCCGGCTGTGGGGCTTGACGCTCAGCAAGATGAACGACCTATCGACGCTCGGCCTGACCGTCACTACCGAACGCCTGGTCCTGAACAACACAGTGATCGTCGAGGCCGGCGACGACGACGCCGGGATGTCCGTGATCTTCCGCGGGACGGTCTACGACGCCTGGGCGGACTTCCAGGGCATGCCGGACGTCGTCTTTCACGTGAGCGCCAACCTCGGCCTCTACCAGGCGGCGAAGCCCGTGGCGTCGACCGGCTACCGCGGCGCGGTCGACGTCGCGACGCTGCTGTCGGGGATGGCTGGCCTCGCCGGCTGGAACTTCCAGAACAACGGCGTCACCGGGAAGCTCGCCGACGCCTACTACCCCGGCACGGCGTGGGACCAGATCCAGGCCGTCGCGGCCGACGCGAACATCAACGTCCACGTGGACGACGGCGCGGCTCCGACGCTGGTCATCTGGCCGAAGGGCCAGGCTCGCGACGGCCAGGTGCCGCTGATAAACCGCGACACCGGGATGATCGGCTACCCCGCCTACGCGAACAACGGGATCATCGTGACGACGAGGTTCAACCCGGCGATCGGCTTCGGCCAGAGGGTGAAGGTCGAGACCGACCTCGCGTCGCGCAACCCGAGCGGCGAGTGGATCGTGACGACGCTCGTGCACTCGCTCGACGCGGAGGTGCCGCGCGGCCGGTGGGAGTCGCGCTTCGAGGGGGTGCCGACCACCCTTCAGACGACCCAGGTCAGGTCTTCGCCGTCATGAGCGGCGGGGTCACGGGTTACCAGGACGTCTCCGACACCGCCAGCGACCTCAACGCGCAGGCGTTCCTCGTGGACCAGATCATCTCCAGGCTGGCGACGACGACGCTGGTCAAGGTGCTCGCGGTGTCGAACTCCGGCGGCGTCGAGGCGGTCGGGACCGTCGACGTGCAGCCGATGGTCCACCAGGTCGACGGCGCGGGGAACCCGACGCCGCACGGGACGATAACGAACGTGCCCTACTTCCGCCTGCAGGGCGGAGCGGACGCCGTCATCCTCGACCCGAAGGTGGGCGACATCGGCCTCTGCGTGTTCTGCTCGCGCGACATCAGCCAGGTCAAGAAGACGAAGGCGCCGGCCGCCCCCGCCTCGCGCCGGCGCTACCGGTGGAGCGACGGGCTCTACGTCGGCGGCGTGCTGAACGGCGTGCCGGAGCGCTACGTCCGCTACAGCGATGACGGGATCGAGATCAAGACGGACAAGCTGGTGATCAACGCAGACAACGTGACGCTCGACGCCGACGGCAACCTCGGCGTGAAGGGCGAGGTGACCGCGAGGGTCGGCGCCTCCTCCGTCACGCTGTCCGGCCACCGCCAGACGGGCGTCGCGTCCGGCGTCGCGACCAGCGGCCCGCCCCAGGCGGGGACGTAGCGTGTCCGGCTCGTCATCCGTCCCGCAGCCGACGTTCGGCCCGCTCGGCTACGTCCTGCCGAACGAGCAGGACATCCTCGCGGGCGTCATCGCCGACCTCAACGCGGCGTTCGGCGGGAACATGAACCCTGCGCTCGAGACGCCGCAGGGGCAGGTCGCGTCGACCTCGGCGGCGATCATCGGCGACCGCAACGACCAGTTCCTCGCGCTGACCCGCGGTGTCGACCCGGCCTACTCCGACGGGCGGATGCAGGACGGCATCGCGCGCATCTACTTCATCGAGCGCAACCCCGCGCTGCCGACCACCACCTTCATCAAGTGCACGGGGCTCACCGGCGTGGCGATCCCGGTCGGCGCGCTGGTGACGGCGTCTGACGGCAACCGCTACGCCGCGACGGAGGGCGGCTCGATCGGTCCCGACGGGACCGTGACGCTCCCGTTCGCCTGCACGGTCAGCGGGCCGATCGCCTGCCCCGCCTCGATAGACTGGACCATCTACCGGACGATCACCGGGTGGGACTCTGCGATATCCGAGAACGACGGCGTGATCGGGAACCTCGTCGAGACGCGCGCGGCCTTCGAGGCGCGGCGCCAGGCGTCGGTGGCGAAGAACGCGCGCAACACGCTGGCCGCCGTGCAGGGCGCGGTGCTCGGCGTGGCGAACATCCTCGACGCCTACACGACGATGAACCCGACCGTCGCGCCAGTCACGCTGGACGGGGTGACGATCCCGGCGCACTCGCTCTACGTCTGCGTCGCCGGCGGCGACCCGCAGGCGGTCGCCGAGGCGATCTTCTCCAAGGTCCCGCCCGGCCCCGGCATGGCGGGCGACACGACCCAGACGGTCCTGGACAGCCAGGCGGGCTACGTCCCGCCGCTGCCCAGCTACCAGGTGTCGTTCCAGACCGCGGTGGCGCAGGAGTTCATCTTCCTCGTCAGCCTCGCGTCGTCGGCCGCGGTCCCGAGCGACGCGCTCCAGCAGGTCCAGGCCGTCATCATCGCGGCCTTCGCCGGCGCCGACGGCGGGCCGCGGGCGCGCATCGGGTCGACGGTCTACGCCGGGCGCTTCTACTGCGCGGTGGCGTCGCTCGGGACCTGGGCGCAGGTCATCTCGATCAAGATCGGCTCGTCGGCCGCGCCGGCCGCGTCGTTCACCGGCTCGATCGCCGGGACGGTCCTCACGGTGTCGGCCGTGGGGTCCGGCGCGCTCGCGGCGGGGCAGCAGGTGACGGGCGCGACCGTGGCGAGCGGGACCTACATCACCAGCCTCGGCTCGGGGTCAGGCGGGACCGGGACCTACAACGTGGGTCTCTCGCAGACCGTCGCGTCGAGCGCGATGACCTCGATCGCGGCAGACCTCGACTCCGTCGCGGTGGGGGTCGCGCACGTCCCCGTGCTCGACGCGGGCGGCATCGTGGTGAACCTGTCGTGAAGGACTATCGCCAGACCGTCATCAGCGAGTACGACCAGTCGCCATCGCTCAGCGCGTGGCTGCGCGCGGTCAACGACTGGATCGACCCCGCCGGTCTCGTCGACGACTTCTACGACAAGGTGTGGAACCTCGACACCGCGCAGGGCTACGGTCTCGACGTGTGGGGTCGGATCGTCGGCGTAGGCCGCGTGCTGCAGGTGGCGGCGAGCAAGTACTTCGGCTTCGACGAGGCGACGAACCTCAGCGCCGACCCGTTCAACCAGTCGCCGTTCTACAGCGGACAGCAGATCAACAACAACTTCATCCTGAGCGACGACGGCTACCGTACCCTGATCCAGGCCAAGGCCCTGAGCAACATCTGCGACGGGTCGATCCCGGGGATAAACGCGGTGCTCGTCAGGCTCTTCGGGAGCCGCGGCAACGTCTACGTCACGAACGGACTCGACATGACGATGACATACACCTTCACGTTCGCGCCGACGCCCGTCGAGACGGCGATCGTCGAGCAGTCGGGCGTCCTCCCGCTCCCCGTCGGGGTGTCGGTCACGATGGTGCAGGCCTGATGCTCGCCGGATCAGTCCCGTCGAAGTTCTCGGTCCCGTTCGCCAGCGCGGCGGTCCCGGGCGTCAACGTCCGTCCGATCCCGGTCAACCCGCCGGCGCAGGCAGGCGCCGCCTCGCTCAGCCAGGGCTTCCCGCCGCTGAACTTCACGCCCGTCGCGGCCGGCGGGATACCGCCGTTCGGACAGGACATGAACGGCATCCTCCAGCAGGTGACGTCCTGGCTACAGTGGCACCAGGCGGGCGGCCCGATCGTCTACGACGCGGCCTTCGCGGCGTCGATCGGAGGCTACCCCCGCGGCGCGCTGATCCAGTCGACGTCCGGACACGCCGTCTACGAGAGCCTGGCCGACGGCAACCTGACCGACCCGAACAGCGGCTCGGCGAGCTGGCGCGTCGCGTTCAGCCCGTGGTCGACGCAGAGCTGGCCGACGGCCGGATCGGCTAACGCGCAGACGATCACGCTCTCGCCGTCGCCCGCGTCGCTCGCGCAGCTGACTGGCATCCAGGTGAATTTCTTCAGCCAGGGGACGAACACCGGCGCGGTGACGCTCAACGTCAACGGCCTCGGCAACGTCGCGCTCGTGCAGTCGAACGGCGCGCTGCTCAGCGCCGGGGCGCTGGTCAGCGGCGGTCCATACGCGTTCGTCTACAGCGGGTCGCGGTTCGTCCTCGTCTCGCAGGTGAACGTGTTCACGGACACGGGCGGCGTCGGTCTCGCGGTCAACGGTTCGACCAACGCCGCCAGCGGCGCGAACCTCGCGCTCATCGGCAACGGCGGGACCACGCCGAACAAGTTCATCCGCGCGTTCAGCGGCCTGCTCCAGGTCATGAACAGCGCCTACACCACGGTGATCGCCGGGCTGAGTGACAGCGGCGCGCTGTCGCTCGCGGGCGGGCTCACGGCGGCGGGGCCGGTCGCGGCCACCTCGGGGAACATCACGGCCACCGCGGGGCGCCTGCGCGCCGCGCTCGGGGCCTTCGGGTCCGGCGACGCCCAGGCGGCGACGCTCCTCGGCGACTTCACTCGGACGATCAACGTCGGCAACGACGATTACATCTTCGAGAAGTTCCCCGACGGGACCGTCATCCAGTGCTTCCACGGGAACAGCATCACCGGACAGGACTTCGTCCCCTTCCCCATCGCGTTCCCGACCGCCTGCTCGCAGGTGCTGGTCAACGAGGCGTCGCCACAGGGGTGGACCTCGACCGGCACGCCGCTGCCGACCATCTTCGGGACGCAGCAGCTCAGCCAGGGTCAGTTCGCGCTCTACGTCCTGCGCTACGTTCCGGGCGGCACCTGGATCTACACCGGCGGCATCTCATACCGCTACATCGCCATAGGATACTAGGATGACGCGCTACGCCTACTTCGACCACGCGCAGGACGCTCCGCAGCCGGTCCTCGGGTGGTACGACACCGGTCTCGTCGACTACGGCGCCACCCTACCCGCGTCGAACGACCTGCTCGAGGTGACGGACGACACGTTCTGGACCAACAGGCTCGCCGCGACCTGGGGCGTCGATGACGGGGCGTTCGTCAACATCACGCCGTCCCCCGCCCCGCCGCCGACCGAGCTGGAGCAGCAGGCGATCGCCGCGCTCGCGGCCGGCATCCAGCTGACCAGCCTGTCGACCGGCTCGCTCAACGGGACCTACGACGTGAGCCAGCCGACGCAGGTGAGGATCAACGGGGTCATGTCGGGGATCGGCGCGGGCGTCGGCCTTCCGGGCGGCGGCGCGACGTTCAACTGGCCTGACACCAGCGGGAACGCGCACGCGTTCTCCGAGACGAACTTCAAGAACTTCGCCGCCGCGGTGACGAACTACACCTACACGCTCAACGAGATAATCGCCGGGACGATCCTGCCGCTCCCCGACTTCAACATCACGATAGCATGAGGACGCTCCTCCTCGACCGGACGCGCTGGGACGTCTGCCTCGACGCGGCCGGCAACATCGCCGTGGCGTCGGAGCCCTACGCGATCGCGCAGGACGTCGCGAGCGCGATCCGCCTGTTCCGCGGCGAGCTGTGGTACGACACGTCCTCCGGGGTCCCGTACTTCGAGCAGATCCTGGGGAGGTCTCCGCCGCTCGGGGTCGTGAAGGCGGAGCTGATCAAAGCCGCCATGACCGTCCCGCTCGTGGACACGGTCAAGGTCTTCATATCCGCGGCAGACGGCCGCGCGATCGTCGGTCAGGTACAGGTGACCGACGCCGGCGGGACGACGACCGTCCTCAGTGGAAACCTGTCTTCACCAACGCCAGCGTAAAGGGGTAAAGTAGATGTCTGTTCTGCCGAGTGATCTTGTCTTCTACGGGTCTGCCAACATGCCCGACGCCGATGGCGCGACCACCGGCGGGGCGCTCAACACGGCCATCCTGATCAACTTCAACGACATCACCCCGACGGGGACGATGGACTACGTCAGCTCGTCGGCGTCTGACACCGCCGCGATCATCACGCTCTCCGGGCGCGACGCGACCGGCGTCATCCAGACCGAGGCGAAGACCCTCACCGGGACCACCGCGGTGGCGGGGAGCCAGAGCTTCGAGCGGCTGATGAAGGGCGTCGCATCCGGCACGACCGCGGTCGGGGACATCGCCGCCATCTCGCACACGGCCGTCGTCTCCGGCACCGCGCAGACCGGCGCGGCGGCGACCTCGTCGGCGTCCGCCTCGATCACTCTCGCCTCGGGCCAGGGCGCGTCGTGCACGATCGGGATGATCGTCCGCATCACCAACAACTCCCCCGCGGGCGTCAACAACCAGCTCCGCCGGATCGTCGCGATCTCGACGGACACGATCAGCGTCAACCGCGACTGGGGTACCGTCCCGACCAACGCGACGACCTACTCGGTCTACCACGGGATGCTGTTCGACCTGCTCCCGAACCAGGTCACCCAGAACCGCCGCCCGTTCTACAACGCGGCGTCGGACGTCACCGGCGGGTCGAACCGGACCTACTACGAGAAGGTCTTCGCGGTCAACACGAACACGACCACGGCGCTGACCGTCGCGTCGATCCTGAAGCAGGCCGACCCGTCGTCCGGCACGCTGCAGATCGCGCTGACCAACTCGCTGAACGACACCGGAACCATCGCCAACCGCCAGACCGCGCCGGCGTCCGGCATCACCGCGTTCACGTCCGGCTCCGCGCCGCAGACGATCAACGTGCCCTCCCCGCAGAACCTCCCCTCCGGGGCGGCGCCGAACGCGGCGGGCGCGCAGGGCGTGTGGCTCAGCCTGCTCCTGGTGGCTGGCCTGGCGGCGGCGAAGACGTCGTTCACCCTACGCGCCACCGGGACGACGACCTGAGACCGTGGCGAGGAAGATCATCGTCCTCGACCAGCCGGGCCTGCCGAGCGACCTGACCTACCGGGTCGCCTTCTGGCTGACGGTCCCGGCGTCGCGGCAGCCCTACCAGGCCGTCCTGAACGCCGGGACCAGGTCCCAGGTCATCGGCCCCGCCGCGCCGACGGCGGCGGAGCTGAACGACTTCGCGACCGGCGCGGTGATCGAGCAGGTGGTCACCGTGCCGTTCGTGCCCGGGACGCCGCTCGCGACGATCCTGGCGCAGCTCCAGAGCCTCTACAACGCGGCGCAGGCGCAGTCGGACTCCGCCGCGTTCAACCAGTGGAACCGCTACGGGTCGAGCTGGGACGGGACGACCTGGACAGGGGTGACGGTGGCGTAGCATGGCGACGACGAACATCGCCTACGGGACCTCGACGAGCATTACCTGCACGCTCGCGTCGCTGGCGTCGTCGTCCACGGCCGGGCGCGGGTGCGCGGCCGTCGACAACACGTCGAACCTCTACGACGACGCGATGCTCACGATCGCGGTCAAGACCTCCGCGTCGGCCCTGGCGAACGACAAGGCGTGCTACGTCTACATCTTCGGGTCGGAGGACGGGACGGTCTACAACGCGTCGTCGGCGGAGTCCGTCGGGACGAACGCCGCCGTCACGCTCGCCGCGCCGACGAACCTCAAGGGTCCCTACGTCCTCAGCTGCCCCGCGTCCTCGACGACCTACCGCCTGGTCGTCGGCTCGATCGCGGCGGTCTTCGGCGGCGTGATGCCGCGTAAGTGGGGCTTCGTCCTGCAGAACTACACCGGGCAGAACCTCGACGCGACTGAGGGCAACCACCAGAAGACCTACACCGGAATAACCTACACGACGGCGTAGGATGTTCCTCGCCTCCCCCGACGCGGGCGCGTTCAAGAACCTGGCGACGATCGGTTACGACGATCCGCTCGCGCACGGCCTGGTGAACTTCTGGCCGCTCGGCGAGGGCGGGGGGAGGAGGTTCGTCGACGCGACCGGTCTCAACAGGACCGCGCAGACCGTGACCGGGACGCCCGCGTGGACCGGCGGGCGGCGCGGCGCTGCGCTGAGGTTCGACGGATCGACCAACGTCGCGCTCGGCAACCCCGTCCCGGTGACAACCGGGAAGATCAGCGTCGCCTGTTGGGTGCGGCCGGCGGTCCTGACCCGCGGCGACGTGGTGACTTGCTGGAACTTCGGCGGGGCAGGCAGTCAGTTCGACCTCCTCTACGGCCTCGACAGCGGCCAGGCCGAGTTCTACGTAAGCGACGGGACCAACGGGCTGTCGTCCCAGCACGGGTCGGCGACGATGGTCGTCGGACAGTGGTATCACCTCTGCGGGACCTACGACGGCGCGACGTCGTCGATCTACTTCAACGGCCGCCTGGACAGCGCCACCCTCGTCTCGCTGACACTGAACTCGACGTCCCTGGTATCCGTCCGCCTCGGGAACAACGACGAGCTCGACGGCGCCTACACCGGCGCGCTCGAGAACGTCGGGATATGGAACCGGGACCTGAAGCCGTCCGAGGTGATGGCCCTCTACTCCGAGGCCTGGCGCCCGGCCTACGTCGGCCCGCGGACGATCATCGCCAGGACGCCGGGCTTCGCCGTGTCGCGCGACTACGGCGCGAACCCGGAGTGGTCGTCGACCTGCCTGCGCGACGCGGCGGGTCCGGTCGAATGGCTGACCTCCCGCCTGCGCGACGCCGCGGATCAGGCCGAGTGGCGCGGCGCGCAGGCCGCGGACGCGGCCTCCCCGATCGGGTGGCGCGCGAGCCTGACGCGCGACGTGATCGCCCCTGTTGAGTCCGGCCTGAGCCGCGGCGCCGACGGGACGAGTCCTGCGAGCTGGCGCGGCGCGCAGGCCGCGGACGCGGCCGTCTTCGCCGGGTGGCGCGCTGGCCTGACGCCTGACGCCGCCGCATCTTCCGAGTGGGGCGTCGGGCGTTCTATCGACCAGGTCTCTCCGACCGACTGGCGCGGGGCGTGGTGCCTGGACTCCGCCGCTCCGGCGGACTGGCGCGGGGCGTGGACGACCGACCGGGCGATCCCTGTCGACCCGTCGTCGTCGCCGGGCCTCGACCGCGTCGCGCCGGCGGACTGGCGCGAGGCGCGGATCACCGACGCGACGGCCTCGGTCGAGACGACGCGCGCCGTGCCGCCGACAGACGCCGCGGCGCCGGTCGAGTGGTTCGTCACCACGCGTCTCGACGCGACGGTCCCGGTCGATTGGCGCGCGGGCCTGACGCGCGACGCGGCGGCGCCCGCTGGGTGGCGCGGCGCCTGGGTCGCGGACGCGGCCGCGCCCGTCGGGTGGCGCTTGTCGCTCGCGACCGACCGTCCCTCCGACCTCGACTGGCGCGGCGCCTGGGTCGCGGACGCAGCCACACCCGCCGGGTGGCAGACCGGCCTCGACCTCCGGCGCGTCGCGCCGGCCGAGTGGGGCCTGCTCGCGCGGCGGGACGACGCTTCGACGATCGGGCCGGGCCTCACCGCCGCGCGCGACGATGCCGCCCTGGCCGACTGGCGCGCGACGTTGTCACAGGACGCGTCCGCGCCGGCCGACTGGCGCGGCGCCTGGGCGACCGACGCCGTCGCGGGCGTCGAGTGGCGCGCCCCCGCGGCGCGCGACGTCGTCACGTTCGTTAGCTGGCGCGCGCCGGCTGCGGCCGACGCGACCGGGCAGAACGAAACCGGAACAGAGCTCCGGCGCGACGACGCGCCTGCCGAGGCGGTCCTCGCCGGTGTCCGGCGCGACGCCGCGGCCGGCCTCGACTGGCTCGGGCCGGTCGCGGTCACGCTCGACGCCGACGCCGGGGTCGAGTGGCGCGCGTCGATCGGCCTCGCCGCGACGTCCTGGGGCGCCTGGGGCGCCCCCGTCGACGGGG
>Ga0081455_10000220_pt1 | contig 73579 bp, 67 predicted proteins | sample TabmetS3T2R1_FD_70207 | JGI IMG/M metagenome (GOLD analysis project Ga0081455, IMG submission 70207) | Tabebuia heterophylla rhizosphere microbial communities from the University of Puerto Rico - S3T2R1 | ecosystem: Host-associated > Plants > Roots > Rhizosphere ...
TTCTGCCGCCTGAAGGACTGGCGGCGGATCGCCACCCGCTTCGACCGCAACGTTAAAAACTTCATGGGCGCCATCGCCCTCGCCGCTGCCGTCATCTGGTGGTTGTGAGTCCGGACCCTAAAGCTTGCTCGAACGAGCCAAGACTAAGTTTTAGCTCATCAATCGAGTCCAGGAAAAATGTCGCCACATCGGATTGGGATGCGAGCCACGCGTCAAGGCGAATCTCTTCGCCGTGGTCGAGCATGGTGCGAACGTCGCTGTTCGCAAGCGTCGCCAACTCTAGGAAGAAAGCTGCCTCGCCAGCATCCCATAGAGATTGCCGCTGCGCGCGGCACTCGTATGTTTTTCCGGCTCCGGCTTCGGAGATAATCAGAACTCGTTTTGAGCGTAGCAGCTCACCCCATCCCGTCGTGCGGGACCATCCAAGCCCAACAAGAAAGGGTTGTTGATCCGCCTCATCGATCTTGCCCGTTGGAATGTCATGGAACGAGCGTTTGACTGCCATTTAATCCTCTGCACTTCAGTTGAAATTCAGCAAGCGTAGTCAATCATCACGATAAGTGGCCGGCCGGCTGCGTATGGTTGCTTCACCTACCGGCATTCCGCATACCTGGCATCAACTTGCCGCAAATGCACGACCCTCCTGCCCTTGTCGCTAGTCGCAGCGTGTCCATCTGAATCCGCCAACCAAATCATCTTGGGCGCTTCGCGCGCGCGCGCGTGAGACTGCCGCTCATGGTGAATCTAAGCATAGCAACGACGCAAGATTGACGATGCACTAAGGATGATTTTCTATTCGCAACGCCATGGTTGGGCCACGATATGGTATTATATAAGCGATGACGCCGCATCAGCAGTGCCCGCTTTAAGATTTGGCGGATTTCCGCCGATGTGCCGCGATCCTTGCTGAAGCCGCATCATCAAGCTTTTTCTTTCCTGCTGACGCCCTACCAGCAGATTTCGCACCTTTTGCTGATGCCGCATCAGCGCCAGATTTTCGCAATGGCTCCCAGAAGCGATAGTCATTGGTGGCGTTCGCCGTTTTAGTCGATACAAAAGTCAGACGGTATTCACGTGCCATGCGTTCCTTCCATTGGCCCTCAACCGTCACGTCGATGAGACAATGCTCCATCAGCTCTGCGATGCCACGCCCGATCGCCCTAAAATTGGTCGTTCGGAGCGCCTTCGCCAATGTCCGCTGGCTTAATGCGATTTGACCATTGTTCCAGCCGTTCATGGCTGTCACAAACTCGACGAGAAGTGCTCGTGCGCATAATGATAGGTCACGGTAAGCTGCGCTCTGGATGACGCATACCGGGATTCCGGCCCAACGACCGCCCCGTGTATCAGCCCGGCAATCCGCCTGGCTCTTCCGTTTAGCCATATTGCTAGCAAATAATCAGGATTCGCTAAGCAGCCGCTGGATCGATTCTACTCTGACCAAGGTGCGGCGACCGATTCTCACTGCTTCAAGTCGGCCGGATTTGATTAGTGCGTAGACTGTTGTTCTTCCCAACCCAAGGGCCTTCGCAGTATCGTTGATCGAGGCAGTCAGGATGTCCACGCTCATTCTCCTAAGTTCGCGGAAGTGTGGAGGTGACTGTGGCTCGTCATTAATTCCGAGCAAAAATCTACGTTCTGATTATCAATTCGCGTTTTCCAAACGCTTCATCAAAGGCACTGGGCGCTGGTCAAACTTTCTTTTTTGGTCGACCTCGCGGGGCATTTTTCACAACCTTCCACCGGTCCCAGAAAACCTTCCACGACGGATGCAAAATTTCCAACTGGTTATTGACTAATCTCCATGCAATTCTCGAGTTATTGGTGCCGCAATTCCTGATCCAGGCGTCGAGGTCCGCATTTGGGGGCATGGATTTCTTGGACAGCGTGGGTCTATCAAAACCAAACTCGGCTTCGGAAATCAGCGCTGTTATTCTTGATCGCGCCCCATCCGCTTTAGCAATTGCAGCTTCGTGAAGTTGCTTATGCAAACGACCAGCCTTTTCCCGCCGGAGCAGCATAGTTAGCACCTCCACATGTGGCTCAAATCGCTTAAGCAATTGATCTGCCTGCTCGGTGGCAATTTCGAACGCAGCGTGATCGCGCGAAATATCCTTGGCTACAACGAGAGAGAACTGCACAAAATTTTCTATATAGTCCGCGACAAATTCCAACTCGCGACAGATAGCGCAGCCGGGCCAAAATTCTTCGTCGGAGATGTAACGGATCTGCTTTCGTAACTCGATCAGACTAGATTCTAACAGGTCGCTCTTGTTTTTCAGCTTGGTTAGCAAGTGCTGGCGTTCGCGCTTATTCATCCCCGAACAATGCGGAGAACGAAGTTCAGTGTCCAGTCACCAGCGGAGTCAGCTCCTCGAGGCAGCGATCGGAATAACCTCGCCCCCCATTTTCAACTGATCCAAAAAATCACTCCACCATCGCGACATTTTGACTCTCTCATTCCAATACAAACCGCGGTGATAGGCACCCCGTGTCGCGTTACTTTCCCCGTGCGCGAGTGCTCGCTCGATAGCATCCGGATTCCATAAGCCGCTTTCATTCAAGAGCGTCGACGCGGTGGCACGTAGCCCATGGGCCGTCACCTCGTCCTTACCAAACCCCATACGACGAAAGCTGGCATTTAGGGTGTTTTCGCTCATCGGACGGCTGGCACCATATGCAGAAGGAAAGACATATTTCCCCGCGCCTGTAAGCGCCCGCAGTTCAACCAGCATATCGCGCGCTTGGCTAGACAGCGGCACAGTGTGAGGACGACGCGCTTTCATCTTGGCAGCTGGAAGATTCCAAAGACTGTTTTTCAAATCAAATTCGGCCCATTCGGCATGACGAAGCTCCCCAGGGCGAACAAACACATGCGGAGCGATGCACAACGCTGCCTTTGTAATGGAGCTACCCGAGAACCCGTCTATTGCGCGGAGCAGCTGACCAAGTTTGGCCGGCTCCAAGATAGCAGCATAGTGTCGCGCCTTGGGCGTGATGAGCGCGCCTTGGAGCAATTGCGCCGGGTCTGCGTTGCAGCGTCCTGTTGCCACTCCAAAGCGAAAAACTCGACTGGCAAAGGAGCGACACTTTTTAGCAGTCTCATAACGACCTTTAGCCTCAAGACGCTTTAGCGCTCCTAACAGCATCTGAGGATCAACATCAGCGACAGGCATGGTTCCGATCGCAGGCTCCAGCTGTTTCAGAAACCATCGCGCTTTGGAAACTGTCGCTTCCGCCTTCGCCTCGCCGACCATTTTCGAGCTGATATATTCGTCCGCGACCTGCGCGAAGGTGGTCGCCGCGCTCATTTTAGCTGTCGCCTTCGCCTTTTTGCGAGCTATCGCAGGATCTTGCCCGGCCGCGAGTTGTTCACGAGCGGCATCGCGTAGCTGGCGAGCTTTTTTCAACCCGACCTCCGGATAGGCCCCCAACGACAGTTTCTTCTCCTTACCAAGATGACGAAATTTCAGCCTCCAGAGTTTTCCTCCGGCTGGCGTAATGAGGAGATAGAGACCCTTCTCATCGGCCAACTTCCTATCTTTTTCCTGCGGCTTAGCAGCCTTTATGAGAGTATCGTTCAGAGCCATCTGGGGGCCTTTTTTGTTGCACACCCCTGCCGAAGGGGCCTTTTCAACGAAAATGCCCCTAGAAAGGCCCCCACTTCAGCGCGATTGCACGCGAACAGAGGCGGTCACTCCCGAACACTTTCGGCTTATTTGTGGCAGATTTTAGGGAGTTTTTCAACTGCCAGCGGCCATACGCGAACAGAAAACTGGTGCCCAGAAGAGGACTCGAACCTCCACGACCTTGCGATCGCCAGCACCTGAAGCTGGTGCGTCTACCAATTCCGCCATCTGGGCACGGGTCACACGGTAGGAGCGCGCGCTTAGCGGGGGCGGTCGGCGCTTGTCAACCGGAGCGCACGCAGGCATGAACCCGCCCGTGCGTGAATCGGGAAGGACGGCGTGATGATCGAGCTGGTGACGCTCTTCGGCGGGGGCGGATTTCTGGGCCGCTACGTCGCGCAGGAGCTGTTGCGGCGCGGCGTGCGCGTCCGCATCGCGGAGCGCGACCCGCGCAAGGCCTGGTTCGTGAAGCCGCTTGGCGGGCTTGGCCAGACCCAGTTTGTCGCGGCCGACATCACCAGGCCCGAACTGGTCGACCGGGCGATGGCCGGGGCCGATGCCGCGATCAATCTCGTGGGTCTGCTGAAGGGCGATTTTCAGGCGGTTCATGTGACCGGTGCCCGCAACGTCGCCGAGGCGGCCAAGCGGGCGGGGGCAAAGGCGCTGGTGCAGGTCTCTGCCATCGGCGCCGATCCGGAAAGCCCGTCTGCCTACGGCCATACCAAAGGCGAGGGCGAGCAGGCCGTCCGCGCGGCCTTCCCGGATGCGACCATCATCCGGCCGTCGATCCTGTTCGGCCCCGAGGATCAGTTCGTGAACCGTTTCGCAGGGATGATCCGCCTGTTGCCGGCCGTGCCGGTGATCAGGCCGTCGGTGCGCTTCCAGCCCGCTTATGTGGCGGACGTGGCGCGTGCGATCGCATCCGCGCTGCTCGATGCCCGCGCGCACGCCGGCAAGCTGTACGAGCTGGGAGGCCCCGAAATACTGAGCATGCTGGACCTGTATCGCCGGATCGCCGATATGACTGGTCGCGATCCGGCGCTATTGCTGGTGCCGGATGCCGTCGCCCAGGCGATGGCGCGCTTCGGCGGCTGGGCGCCTGGCGCGCCGATGACATGGGACCAATGGCTGATGCTGCAGCGGGACAATGTCGTGAGCCCGAACGCCAAGGGCTTTTCCGCGCTGGCGATCGACCCCAGCCCGCTTGCGGCGGTCGCGCCGGATTGGCTGGTTCAATATCGGCGCCACGGCCGCTTCGGTTCGATTTCCAAAGCCGCATAAAATCTCGGCTCCAGTGAACCCCATCCTCCTCATCGTCATCCTCGGCATTGTCGAGGGCGTGACGGAATTCATCCCGGTATCCTCGACCGGGCATCTGGTCCTCGCCGGCACGCTGCTCGGCCTGCCACCCGGGTCGGAAACCTTCGATATCGTGATCCAGCTCGGCGCCATCCTTGCCGTCGTCGTCGTCTATTGGCGCCGCTTCATGGGCGTCGCCATCGGGCTGCGCCGACGCGACGCGGGCTCGGTCCATTTCGTCCGCAACATTCTTGTCGGCTTCGTGCCCGCGATGGTGGTTGGCGCGGTCGCGTACGGCGCGATCAAGGAAATGCTGGAAACCCCCATCATCGTCGCGGTGGCGCTGATCCTTGGCGGCATCGCCATCCTGGTGATCGAGCGCTTGGTTCGGGCGCCATCTATCAGATCGGTCGAAGCGATGAGCCTGAAGACGGCATTCGGGATTGGTCTCGTTCAGTGCCTGTCGATGATCCCGGGCGTGAGTCGGTCGGGCGCGACCATCATCGGCGGCTTGCTGCTCGGCGTCGAACGTCGGGTCGCCGCCGAATATAGCTTTTTTCTCGCCATCCCGACCATGTTGGGCGCGGCGACCCTCGCGCTGTGGAAAGCGCGAAATACGCTCGACACCACGCATGTCGGCTCGATAGCGCTGGGCTTTCTGATCTCTTTCGTCGTCGCGGCGGTCGTGATCCGCTGGTTCCTGGGCGTTGTGTCCCGGCGCGGCTTCGCGCCGTTCGCGTGGTATCGCATCGGCGCCGGGCTTGTTGCGCTGATCTGGCTGCTCACAAAATAGGTCCGATATAGGACAATATGGATTGTAGAATTGGGTTCTGACATAGATAATAAACTTTATGTCTTCTATTTAAGTCAGTACTACTGACCTATTGCCTTGACTCGGGCGCGGCGACTCGCTATCTGCCGTGCGCAGGAGCGCGTCATGGCCGATACTCGCATGCTCAAATTCGTGAAGGTTCGACAGGACTATCCCGTTAAGCGCGATGCGGCCGGGCGCAAGACAGATTTTTCTGAAATTTCAAGTGACTACGCGATCGAAAAGGCGGAGGAACAGGCCAGCCGCTGCTCCCAATGCGGCGTGCCCTATTGTTCCGTGCATTGTCCGCTTCACAACCATATCCCGGATTGGCTGCGACTGACCGCCGAGGGGCGGCTGCGCGAGGCCTATGAGCTGTCCAACGCCACCTCGACCATGCCCGAGATCTGCGGCCGCATCTGCCCGCAGGACCGGCTGTGCGAGGGCAATTGCGTCATCGAATTCTCGGGGCACGGCGCCGTCACCATCGGCTCGGTCGAGAAGTTCATCACCGACACCGCGTGGGAGAATGGCTGGGTCGAGCCGATCCGTCCTCTTCCGGATCGCGGCCAGTCGATCGGCATCATCGGCGCGGGCCCGGCCGGGCTGACCGTTGCTGACCTGATGCGCGCGCGCGGATATGAGGTGCACGTCTATGACCGGCATGACCGCGCCGGCGGCCTGCTGACCTACGGCATCCCAGGTTTCAAGCTCGAAAAACCCATCGTCATGCGCCGCGTGCAGCGGCTGATCGACGGCGGCGTGGTTTTCCACCAGGATTTCGAGGTCGGCCGCGACGCGACGCTGGACGAATTGCGCGAGCGTCACGACGCCATCCTGATCGCGACCGGCGTCTACAAGGCGCGCCAAATCAAGGCTCCCGGCGTCGGCACGGCGGGTGTGGTCGAGGCGCTCGACTATCTCACCGCATCCAATCGCAAGGGCTTCGGCGACAGCGTGCCAGCCTTCGAGGATGGCAGCCTTGACGCTGCCGGCAAGAACATCGTCGTCGTGGGCGGCGGCGACACGGCGATGGATTGCGTCCGTACCGCCGTCCGCCAGGGCGCGAAGTCGGTCAAATGCCTCTACCGCCGCGACCGCGCCAACATGCCGGGTTCGCAGCGCGAGGTGAAGAACGCCGAAGAGGAAGGCGTCGAGTTTGTCTGGCTGACCGCGCCCGAGGCATTCGACGGCACCGATCATGTCACCGGCGTCCGCGCCACCAGGATGCGACTGGGTGCCCCAGACGCCAGCGGCCGTCGCGCCCCGGAAACCGAGCCGGGCAGCGAATTCCGTATCGAGGTGGATCTGGTGATCAAGGCGCTGGGCTTCGATCCCGAGGAATTACCGAAACTGTTCGGCGCGTCCGAGTTGTCGGTGACGCGCTGGGGTACGGTTCGCGTCGATCACAAGACGATGCAGACCAGCCTCGACGGCGTGTTCGCGGCGGGCGACATCGTGCGCGGCGCGAGCCTCGTCGTCTGGGCGGTTCGCGACGGCCGCGACGTCGCGGATAGGATGCATACGTATTTGAAAGCAAAGGCTGTCAAGGTGAGGATCACCGAGGCGACGGCTGATTCGGTCGCCGCCTGAACAGTCGGGCTTGCGTGGGCAGGCCCTTTGAGCCGCCATTGGCGGCGAGCACAGGGGTGCTGGAGTATGTTTGCGATGCTTATTGCTGTGGCGATTGCCGCAACGCCTGTTTCAACGACGCCGGATGCGGCGACCGAAATAGCCAGGGCTTTGACACCAAGGGAGAATTTCAGGTCGATGATCTTGATGACGGCCGATCACAATAATGCGTTCGAGGCGATCGCCAAGACCGTGGGCGCACCGCGTGCCGACGCGTTGCTGGCCGAAGCGGCGGAGGAGATGTCCTTCCGCTACGCCGAAAAATGGGAAGCGGGCCTTGCCGCCGCCTATCGCTCGACGCTGTCGCCGACTGAACTCGCCGACGCCCTCGCCGCCATCCGCCGCGCCGACCGCGCCGCGCTGGCGCCGGTCAGCGTGAAGGTGGGCGCCGCCTTCTTCCGCAATTCTCAGGGACTGCTGCGGCAGGCGACGGACGACGCGGTGCGGCATGCATCCGAGGAAGCGAACAGGCACGCCGCCGCCGGAAGCTGACGACGCCTAATTTAATAGGACCAAAATGACTGACCAGCGCGAACACCTTGCCCGCGAGGGCATTTACCGCCCGATATTGGCACCCAGCGGCCCGCTGGTTCGGTTTTACCGATCTGTTTCACTAATGGGATTAGTGTTGATAGCATCCCTAAGTTTTCGTCCCGCTTACGGAGCGACCGAAGAGTTCAAGTGCCCGTTACCGGTCCAGATCAATCCCGATTTGCGAGCATTGTCAAAAGAGCAGCTAATTAGACGTCTTGCAAAAATTTCAACATCAATCGCAAGATACCAGAACCAAAGAATCGTAGATCAAGGGGCGAGGCAACTCTCGGAATCATATCAACAGATTTATCCGGATCAGCGCGATAAAATAAATCAAATAGTATCTGAAGAATTTAATATAATGCTCGAACCGGCATTTGAAAAAATCGAAAAAGCAATATTTGATAAAACTGAAAGATCATTTCCTTTATCCGATTATCTCACTTTAATAAGCATAATGGAAGATAAAAACTTCAATCTACTTATGGCTGCCAGAAACGATTCTTTAGCCCTAAGAGACATGAATGCAGTACAAGCATCAGCTATCAGAGAGTGCGTGTACGACCTCGACCATACGCGGTTTAATTATAAGATCATCAAGCAATCCATTGGGGATTTCGCGTTAATGGGCTCAATCATGGGAACAATAGACGGCCCTAAGCTGCACTGTCGTGTAATGCAGCGCTTTAAGACTGAAGGCTTTGACGTATCTAGCAGCGTGCTAGAAAACGCTTGCAAGGTTAATATATTATGATCGGATCAGACCAACGCGAACGCCTCGCCCGCGAGGGCATGTATCGTCCCGAATTCGAATCCGATGCCTGCGGCGTCGGGCTCGTCGCGGCGACGGACGGCAAGCCGTCGCGCCGGGTGGTCACGGCGGCGATCGATGCGCTGAAGGCGGTATGGCATCGCGGCGCGGTCGATGCCGACGGCAAGACCGGCGATGGCGCCGGTATTCATGTCGATCTGCCCGCGCGCTTTTTCGACGATGCGATCGAGGCGTCGGGCCACCGTCCGCGCCCGAACCGCCTCGCCGTCGGCATGATCTTCCTGCCGCGCACCGATCTCGGCGCGCAGGAGACCTGCCGCTCGATCGTCGAGAGCGAGATCATCGATTTCGGCTACACCATCTATGGCTGGCGGCAGGTGCCGGTCGACGTCTCCGTCATCGGCGACAAGGCGATGCGCCTGCGTCCCGAGATCGAGCAGATCATGATCGCAGGCCCCCTGCCCGACGCGGCGAGCGAGGCGGAGTTCGAGAAAAATCTCTACCTCATCCGCCGCCGCATCGAGCGCAAGGTGATCGAGGCGCAGATCCAGAATTTCTACATCTGCTCGCTGTCCTGCCGGTCGATCATCTACAAGGGCCTGTTCCTCGCCGAGGAGCTGTCGGTCTTCTATCCGGACCTGCTCGACGACCGTTTCGTCAGCCGGGTGGCGATCTTCCACCAGCGCTACTCGACCAACACCTTCCCGCAATGGTGGCTGGCGCAGCCCTTCCGCATGCTCGCCCACAATGGCGAGATCAACACGATTCGCGGCAACAAGAACTGGATGAAGAGCCACGAGATCAAGATGGCAAGCCTCGCCTTCGGCGAGCATGGCGACGAGATCAAGCCGGTGATCCCGGCGGGCGCCTCCGACACCGCCGCGCTTGATGCGGTGTTCGAGACGATCGTCCGCGCCGGCCGCGACGCGCCGACCGCCAAGCTGATGCTCGTGCCCGAGGCGTGGCAGGGCAACAGCGATCTGACCGATCCGATCCGCGCGATGTACAGCTATTTCGCTTCGGTGATGGAGCCGTGGGACGGCCCCGCCGCGCTGGCGATGACCGACGGCCGCTGGGCGGTCGCGGGCGTGGACCGCAACGCGCTCCGTCCGCTGCGCACTACGCTCACCTCCGACAATCTGCTGATCGTGGGTTCGGAGACCGGCATGGTTGTCGTCCCCGAATCAACCATTCTCCGGAAGGGCCGCATGGGCCCCGGCCAGATCATCGCGATCGACCTCGACGAGGGGAAACTCTACGGTGACGCCGAGATCAAGGCGCGCGTCGCGGGCGAGCAGCCCTATGAGGAATGGGTCAAGGATTTCCGTGCGCTCGACGATCTCAAGGTGCCCAAGGGCGATCATGTCGCGCGCTACGACCGCGCCGAACTGATCCGCCGCCAGATCGCCGCCGGGCAGACGCTCGAGGATATCGAGCTGATCCTCGCCCCGCAGGTCGAGGACGCCAAGGAAGCCGTCGGCTCGATGGGCGACGACACGCCGCTCGCGGTGATCTCGCCCAAGGCCCGCGTGATCAGCCATTTCTTCCGGCAAAGCTTCAGCCAGGTCACCAATCCGCCGATCGACAGCTTGCGCGAGACCCGCGTGATGAGCCTCAAGACGCGGTTCGGCAATCTCGCCAACATCCTCGAATCTGGCGCCCAGCAGAGCGATGTGCTCGTGCTCGAATCCCCCGTGCTTTCGACCAAAGCGTGGAACACGCTCAAATCCCATTTCGGTGCGCAATCGGCCGAGATCGACTGCACCTACTCCGCCGACGACGGGCAGGACGCGCTCCGCCAGGCGATCGCCCGCATCCGCGCCGAGGCCGAAAGCGCCGTCCGCGCGGGCAAGACCGAATTGTTCCTGACCGACGAGCATGTCGGCGCGGATCGCATCGCCGTCGCGATGGTCCTGGCCGCCGCCGCCGTCCACACCCACCTTGTCCGCAAGGGCCTGCGCAGCTATGCCTCGGTCAACGTCCGTTCGTCCGAGTGCCTCGACACGCATTATTATGCGGTGCTGATCGGCGTCGGAGCCACGACGGTGAACGCCTATCTGGCCGAGGCCGCGATCGCCGATCGCCACGCGCGCGGCCTGTTCGGCGATTTCACGCTCGACCAATGCCTCGAACGCCAGCGCAAGGCGATCGACGACGGCCTGCTCAAGATCATGTCCAAGATGGGCATCGCGGTCGTCACCAGCTATCGCGGCGGCTATAATTTCGAGGCGGTCGGCCTCTCGCGCGCGCTGGTAAACGATCTCTTCCCCGGCATGCCGACCAAGATCTCGGGCGAGGGCTATGCCTCGCTTCAGCTCTCCGCGAAAATCCGCCACGAACAGGCCTGGGACGAGGCTGTCGTCACCCTACCCATCGGCGGCTTCTATCGCCAGCGCGGCGGCGGCGAGACCCACGCTTATTCCGCGCAGTTGATGCACCTGCTGCAGACCTCGGTCGCGACCGACAGCTACTCGACCTATCTGCAATTCTCGCGCGGCGTGCGCGATCTGCCTGCCGTCTATCTGCGCGATCTGCTCGAATTCAACTGGGCGCCCGAGCCGGTTTCGATCGAGAGCGTCGAGGCGATCACCGAGATCCGCAAGCGCTTCGTGACGCCCGGCATGTCGCTGGGCGCGCTCTCGCCCGAGGCGCACGAGACGCTCTCGATCGCCATGAACCGCATCGGCGCGAAGGCCGTCTCCGGCGAAGGCGGCGAGGACAGCAAGCGCTTCAAGCCCTACGCCAACGGCGACAATGCCAACTCCGTGATCAAGCAGATCGCCTCGGGCCGCTTCGGCGTCACCGCCGAATATCTGGGCTCGGCCGAGGAGATCGAGATCAAGGTCGCGCAGGGCGCCAAGCCCGGCGAAGGCGGCCAGCTCCCCGGCTTCAAGGTCACCGACATGATCGCGAAGCTGCGGCATTCCACCCCTGGCGTGATGCTCATCTCGCCGCCGCCGCACCACGACATCTATTCGATCGAGGATCTCGCCCAGCTCATCTACGACCTGAAGCAGATCAACCCACAGGCCCGCGTCTGCGTGAAGCTGGTCAGCTCGGCCGGGATCGGCACCGTCGCGGCGGGCGTCGCCAAGGCGCATGCCGACGTCATTCTTGTGGCGGGCAATGTCGGCGGCACCGGCGCCTCACCCCAGACCTCGGTCAAGTTCGCCGGCTCCCCCTGGGAAATGGGCCTCACCGAAGCCAATCAGGTGCTGACCCTCAACGGCCTCCGCCACCGCGTGAAGCTCCGCACCGACGGCGGCCTCAAGACCGGCCGCGACATCGTCATCGCCGCCATCCTCGGCGCGGAAGAATATGGCATCGGCACGCTCAGCCTCGTCGCCATGGGCTGCATCATGGTCCGCCAATGCCACAGCAACACCTGCCCGGTCGGCGTCTGCACGCAGGACGAGGCACTGAGGAAGAAGTTCGTCGGCACGCCCGAGAAGGTCATCAACCTGATGAGCTTCATCGCCGAGGAAGTGCGCGAGATCCTCGCCCGCCTCGGCGTGCGCAGCCTCGACGAGGTGATCGGCCGCACCGAGCTGCTCCGTCAGGTCAGCCGCGGCGCCGACCATCTCGACGATCTCGATCTCAATCCGATCCTCGCCAAGGTCGATGCGCCCGACGAGGAACGCCGCTTCAACATCGCGGGCTTCCGCAACGAAGTCCCCGACAGCCTCGACGCGCAGATGATCCGCGACGCCAAGGCCGTGTTCGAACGCCGCGAGAAGATGCAGCTCACCTACACCGTGCGCAACACGCATCGCGCCGTCGGCACCCGTTTTTCGGCCGAGATCACCCGCAAATACGGCATGTCCGCGCTGGCGGACGGCCATGTCCAGGTCCGCCTGCGCGGCAGCGCGGGCCAGTCGCTCGGCGCTTTCGCGGTCAAGGGCCTGCGCCTCGAAGTGTTCGGCGATGCCAACGACTATGTCGGCAAGGGCCTCTCCGGCGCGACCATCATCATCCGCCCCACGGTCTCCTCGCCGCTCGGCACGAAGGACAACACCATCATCGGCAACACTGTCCTCTACGGCGCGACCTCGGGCAAGCTGTTCGCGGCGGGCCAGGCGGGCGAGCGCTTCGCCGTGCGCAATAGCGGCGCGACGGTGGTGGTCGAAGGTTGCGGCGCGAATGGCTGCGAATATATGACCGGCGGCATCGCCGTGATCCTCGGCAAGGTGGGCGAGAATTTCGGCGCGGGCATGACCGGCGGCATGGCCTTCGTCCTCGACGAGGACGAGTCCTTCACCCGCCACGCCAACCCCGAAAGCATCCTCTGGCAGCGCCTCGCCTCGACCCATTGGGAAGCCCGCCTCAAGGCCCTGATCGCCGAACATGCGGTAGCCACGGCTAGCGAATGGGCCAACGCCGTGCTCGACGACTGGCACGTCTGGCGCAACCGCTTCTGGCAGATCTGCCCCAAGGAAATGGTCAGCCGCCTCGAACGCCCGCTCAACGACAATGCCGAACAGGTCGTCGCGGCGGAATAAATTCTTCCGCATGTATGAAACCGTGCTCCTGCGGAGGTGTGGTGTTTCGGTAGGTTGGCGAGACAACTCTGGGGTAGAACAAGGCATGGTTTGGCTGAGGAGTCGCCGCCCATGCTGATCAAGCTTCATAGCAACGCCGCCACGACGCCGCGTCAGCGGGCTTATATCCAGTCGAGCACCAAGAGTGCGGCCGAGCTGGCTCGCGAACTCGGCGTCAACGAGACCACCGTGCGGCGATGGAAAACGCGCCCGGACACGGCTGACCGCGCGTCAACGCCCCATCGGATCGCCACCAGCTTCTCGACCGAAGAGGAGGTCATCGCTCTCGACCTGCGCCGCTCGCTCGGCTTGTCGCTCGACGATGCGCTCGAGGTATTGCACCGCTGCCTGCGCCCCGATCTGTCGCGCGCCGCCCTCCACCGGCTCTGGCGCCGCCACGGCATTGCCGCCCGTCCCAAGCCTGAACAGATCCCTCATGGCAGCTTCGCCCCCGAGCCATTCGGTTACCTCCATGCCGACCTCAAGCATCTCACCCGACTGGAAGGGTGCCCGGCCTATGTCTTCGTCGTCATCGAACGCGCCACTCGCTTCGTCCACGTCGAGATCCTTCCCGATCGCCGTGCCGACACCGTTGCCCAGGCCTTCCACCGTTTTCTCGATAGCTTCGGACATCCCGTCCATACCGTGCTCACCGATAACGGCGCCGAGTTCACCGACCGCTTCGGCGGAGCCTTCTACGTCCAACGCGACACCGGCACCGGCCGGCATCCCTTCGACCAGCTCTGTCGACGCCATGCCATTCGCCACAAGCTCACCAAACCCTATCATCCTCAGACCAACGGCAGGGTCGAGCGATTCAACCGGCGCCTCGGCGAGGCCCTCGCCGCAAAAATACCAAACGGTAAAAATGCCGGCAGAAACCGCTTCGCATCCCACAGCGAACGAAACAGCTTCATCAGCACATTCGTCCAGGACTACAATCGAACCAGACTGCGATGCCTCGACTACAAGGCTCCCGCCGAACGTCTCGCCAACCTGACGACACACAACACGAAGGCAGGAGCACGGGTCGTTCAGGCCGCGATCTTCTCGATACTGATCCCCGCCGCCGCATCCAGCAAGCGCTTTTCGAGCGTCTTGAGGCGGGTGGCGGCGGTGACCTTGTCGCCGATCAGGTCGGTCAGGTAGAAGACGTCCACCGCCTTCTCGCCATAGGTGGCGATATGGGCGGAGTGGATGGTCAGCTTCGACTGGAAGATCGCATAGGCGAGCGCGTTGATCAGCGCGGGCCGGTCGCGGGCATGGACCTCGACCACAGTATAGCGGTTCGACGCGCGGTTATCGATCAGCACATTGGGCTCGATGTCGAAGGCGTCGGCACGGGTGCGCGGCAGCGGCTTGGCGGCGAGCCGGTCGGCGAGGCGGGCGCGATTGGCCAGCGCGTCCTCGATCGTCTGGGCGAGGCGGGTGAGGCGGTCGGGCTCGTCGAACGGGCGGCCGAACGGATCCTGTACCAGGATATTGTCGATCGCCATGCCGTCGCGGGTGGTGTGGATGCGCGCGTCGAGGATGCTGGCGCCCGCGACATGGATCGCGCCCGCGACTCGATAGAACAGACCGGGATGGTCCGAGGCGTAGAGTGTGATCAGCGTCGCGCCGCGATCGCCGTCGACGGTGGGCTCGATCGCAAGCGTGCGGTCCTCCGCGTCGGCTCCGGCGATCGCGCGGGCATTGGTCTCGAGCACGTCGATCGGCTCGGCGACCCAGTAGCTGTCGGGCAGGCGCCTGACGTAGCGCGCCATCTGCGCCTTCGACCAGCCGAGCCGATCGGCCAGCTCGCTCTGCTTGGCCTCGATCCGCTCGCGGCGGCCTTTCTGCTTGTGGCCGGGGCGCAGCACTTCCTCGACGGCCTCATAGAGATCGGACAATAGCTGGCGCTTCCAACTGTTCCAGATGCCGGGCCCGACCGCGCGGATATCCACCACCGTCAGCACCATCAGGAGGCGGAGCAATTCGGGGCTCTGCACCTTCTCGGCGAAGTCGAGGATGGTCTTGAAGTCGGAAAGATCGCGCTTGAACGCCGTCTCGGACATGATCAGGTGCCAGCGCACCAGCCACGCGACCATCTCGGTTTCGGCCGGAGTGAGGCCGAAGCGGGGGCAGAGCTTTTCGGCAACCTCGGCGCCGAGCACGCTGTGATCGCCGCCGCGCCCCTTGGCGATATCGTGCAGCAGCACGGCAACATAGAGCACCCGGCGCGAGACGATCTTGCGCAGGATCTCCGACGACAGCGGATGATCGGCGCTAAGCTCGCCCTTCTCGATCCGCGCAAGCAGGCCGATGGCACGGATCGAATGTTCGTCGACGGTATAGTGATGATACATGTCGAACTGCATCTGTGCGACGACGCGGCCGAAATCGGGCACGAAGCGGCCGAATATGCCCGCCTCGTTCATCAGCCGCAGCACGCGCTCCGGATCGCGCGGGCTGGTGAGCACACTCATGAACAGCGCATTGGCGCGGGGATCGCGGCGGACCTTGCCGTCGATCAGCCGCGCGTCGCGCGCCGCCGACCGCATCGCCAGCGGATGCACGTCGAGCGCGTTGGCGTCGGCGAGCGCGAACAGCTCGACCAGGCGAACCGGATCCTGCTCGAAGAAATCCTCGCGGGGCAGCGCGAGCCGGCCGCGATCGAGCAGGAAACCCTTGAGGTTCTTGGGCGTGCGGCGAAGCTTCGGAAGGCCGAAGCGACGACCGCGTGCCGCAAACTGCTCGTCGAGATGCGCGAGGAAGACGCCGGTGAGGTCGCCCACCTGCTTCGCGGTCAGGAAATAATGCTGCATGAAGCGCTCGACCGCCGTCCGGCCGGGCCGGTCGGCGTAGCGCATGCGGGTCGCCACCTCGCGCTGAATGTCGAAAGTCAGCCGTTCCTCGGCGCGGCCGGTGGCGATGTGGAGGTGGCAGCGCACCGCCCACAGGAAATTCTCGGCGCGCTGGAAGCGGCGCAGCTCCTCGGCGGACAGCAATTCCTTGTCGACCAGCTCGGGCACCGAGCGGACCTGATAGGCATATTTGCCGATCCAGAAGAGCGTGTGGAGATCGCGCAGGCCGCCCTTGCCCTCCTTGAGATTGGGCTCGACGACGTAGCGGCTGTCGCCCATGCGCTTATGGCGCTCGTTGCGCTCGGCGAGCTTCTCGGCGACGAAGGCGCGCGCCGTGCCCGCCACCACCTCGCGATGGAAACGCTGGGAAGCTTGATCATAGAGCGTCTCGTCGCCCCAGACATAGCGGCCTTCGAGCATCGCGGTGCGGATGGTGAGGTCGCTCTTCGACATGCGGATCACGTCATCGAGCGAGCGACTGGAGTGGCCCACCTTCAGGCCGAGATCCCAGAGCTGGTAGAGCATCGCCTCGATCACCTGCTCGCACCAGCTCGTCTGTTTCCAGGGGGTGACGAAGGCGATGTCGACATCCGAATGGAGCGCCATCTCGCCCCGGCCATAGCCACCGACCGCGATCAGCACGATGCGCTCGCCCGTCGAGGGATTGTTGTTGGGATAAAGCCGCTCGGTCGTGAAATCGAAGATCAGGCGGAGGAGCTGGTCGGTCAGGAAGGCGTAGGAGGCGGCGGTCTCGTTGCCCCGGCTGGGCGCTTCGAGCAGGCGGCGGGCAATCTCCTCCCGCCCGCGCGCGAGCGCATCGCGGAAGAGGGGCGCGGCGGCTGCGCGCAGCGCCGCGCTGTCCCGCCCCTCGTCGCCGATCTCGGCGAGCTGCTCGGCGATCAGGCGCCGATCGATGATAGCGCGACGATGCGGGATATTCTCGAAGCGGATCGACATGGTTCAGGACATAGGGCGTCGCGAGGCGAAGGGCTAGGAGGGATTGGGTGCGGGAGTGCTCGCATCACTTTCGTCACCCCAGCGAAGGCTGGGGTCCATGTCTGTTGCTTCAAGCGTTGATAGTGGAGAACAAGTCATTCCAGTCCGGATTTGTCCGGCCAATAAGATCAAGCTTCCAGGCTCTTTTCCAAGCCTTCAGCGCCTTTTCCCGCGCGATCGCGTCCTCAATCCGCTCATGCCGTTCGATGTAGACAAGCCTGTCGAGACCATATCGCCGGCAGAAATCCGAACCCGATCCCGTTCGATGCTGCATGACGCGAGCGGCGAGATCGGCGGTCACCCCGACATAGAGCGTTTCGCTTGCGCCATTGGTCATGATGTAGACATAGCCGCCTCTCATCGCTGCTCATCTAATGTGAAGAGACATGGATGCCAGCCTTCGCTGGCATGACGCTTATGGGATGGTCAGCGGACATGTCATCCGAAACTATGTGCGTCGTACGCCGGGCATAAACCGCATAAGCACTAGACCTAATATTACCAGCCCAATGGCTATTTGCTTGTCGTAGTTCCCGAACAGTTTCCAATCGGCGTAAGTGCTGCAACTCGCTACGATTAATGCCCCGACATAAACGCCAGCACATATCCGCTCTCGCAAGTTAGGCGGACGAGGATCCCATTCATAGCCACTGCTATCCATGGCCAAGCATATGACGCGCACACAATGTCTACAATGGTGTCCTCAACCATCGGTTGATATCTCGGCGATCCGCTTAAGTTGATAGATCAAATCGAGCGCTTCCCTTGGGCTTAGCGCATCAGGTTGCACCGCCTCCATTGCTTCATGCAACGGATCAACCTTGACTGGTTCAACCGCAGCCGCGGCAGCAAACAACGGCAGGTCATCGAGCCCCGCCGCCAACCCGCCCGTTGCCGCACGCCCAGCCTCCAGCTTCTTGAGCACCGAGGACGCGCGCGATACCACCGCGGGCGGCAAGCCCGCGAGCTTCGCCACCGCCAGGCCGTAGCTGCGATCCGCCGGGCCATCTGCGACTTCGTGCAGCAGAACGAGGTCGCCCTTCCATTCGCGGGCGCGGACGTGGTGGAGCGAGAGGGCGTCGAGGCGTTCGGCGAGGCGGGTCAGTTCGTGATAGTGGGTGGCGAAGAGGCAGCGGCAGCGGTTCATGTCGTGCACCGCCTCGACCACCGCCCAGGCGATGGCGAGGCCGTCATAGGTGGAGGTGCCGCGTCCCACTTCATCCAGGATCACGAAGCTGCGCTCGGTGGCCTGGGCGAGGATGGCGGCGGTCTCGACCATCTCGACCATGAAGGTCGAACGGCCGCGCGCGAGATTGTCCGAGGCGCCGACGCGGCTGAACAGGCGATCGACCAGGCCGATGCGGGCGTGGGTGGCGGGGACGTAGCTGCCCGCCTGCGCGAGCATGGCGATCAGCGCGTTCTGGCGAAGGAAGGTCGATTTGCCGCCCATATTGGGGCCGGTGACGAGCCACAGCCGCCGGTCGGGATCGAGCATCAGGTCGTTGGCGACGAAGCGCTCGCCGATCGCGGAGACGGCGGCTTCGACGACCGGATGGCGGCCGCCCTCGATCTCGAAGCAGGCATGGTCGGCGATGCCGGGGCGGCACCAGCCGCCTTCGATGGCGCGCTCGGCGAGCCCGGTGGCGACGTCGAGACGGGCGAGCGCGTCGGCTGTGGCCGCGATCTCGCGCGCGCGGTCGAGCGCGGCGCGGGTCAGCTCCTCGAGATGCGCGGCCTCGGCGGTGATGGCGTGGGCGCCGGCTTGCGTGACGCGGAGCGCCTGTTCGTGGAGGTCGGCGGCATTGAAGCGGACGACGCCCGCCAGCGTCTGGCGGTGGGTGAAGCCCGAGTCCGCCGCCATCAGCGGATCGGCGTGACGGGCCGAGACCTCGATATGATAGCCGAGGACATTGTTGTGCCGGATCTTGAGCGCGGCGATGCCGGTGCGCTCGCGGTAGCGCGCCTCCAGTTGGGCGATGGCGCGGCGGCCGTCGCTGCTGGTGGCGCGCAGGTCATCGAGCGCGGCGTCATAGCCCTCGGCGATATAGCCGCCGTCGCTGGCGTCGAGTGGCGGGGAAGGGACGAGCGCACGCATCAGCAGCTCGACCAGCTCGCCATGGCCGATCAGGCGGGGGAGGAGATCGGCGAGCAGGCCCGGCGGCCGGGGAATTTTGGTGAGGAGTTCGCGCAGGGCATAGCCTTCGCTGAGGCCGTCGCGCAGCAGAGCCAGGTCGCGCGGGCCGCCGCGCCCGGCGGCGAGGCGGCCGATCGCGCGGCCGATATCCGGGAGCTGGCGCAGGCGGGTGCGGAGGCGGTCGCGCAGGGTGCCGTCGTTAGCAAAGAGGGTGACGAGATCGAGGCGGGCTTCGATCATGAAGCGGTCGCCGAGCGGGGCGGAGATATCGGCGGCGAGCAGGCGGGCGCCGCCGCCGGTGACGGTGCGGTCGACCGCATCGAGCAGGCTGCCCTTGCGCGATCCGGCGGCGGTCTGGGTCAGTTCGAGGCTTTCGCGGGTGGCCGCGTCGATCAACATGTGCGCGGTCGCCGAGCGGCGGTGTGGCGGCTGGAGGAAGGGCAGGGTGCCCTGGCCCGCGCGCTCCAGATAGGCGATCAGGCCACCGGCGGCGGCAAGTTCCGCGCGTTCGAAGCCGCCATAGCCGTCGAGCGTGGCGACCCCGAACAGCGTCTTGAGGCGGGCTTCCGCGGCAACACTGTCGAAGCCTTCGCGCGGGATGGGCCAGGCATTGGCGGGCGCGCCTGACCAATCCTCCGGCACGACGATCTCGGCGGCGGAAAGGCGGGCGAGTTCGGCATCGAGCGACGCGCGCGGCACGGCAGAGATCTCGAAACGGCCGGTGGAGATGTCGGCGGCGGCGAGGCCGATGATGCCGCCGACTTCAGTCAAGGCCGCGAGCCAGTTTGCGGCGCGGGCGTCGAGCAGGGCTTCCTCGGTCAGCGTGCCCGCCGTCACGACCCGGACGATGCCCCGCGCGACCAGCGCCTTCGATCCGCCGCGCTTCTTGGCCTCGGCGGGGGTCTCGGTCTGCTCGGCGATGGCGACGCGGTGGCCGGCCTTGATCAGACGGGCAAGATACATCTCGGCCGCGTGAGCGGGCACGCCGCACATCGGCACGGCGTTTCCGCCATGTTCGCCACGCGCGGTCAGCGCGATGTCCAGGGCGGCCGAGGCTGTCTTCGCGTCATCGAAGAACAGTTCGAAGAAATCGCCCATGCGGTAAAACAGCAGACAATCGGGTGCCTGTGCCTTCAGCGCGAAATATTGCGCCATCATTGGCGTCGCGGCAGGTGACTCGCCTTGCAATTTCCCCGTCATGGCGTGCTGATAGCGGCTTGTGATGCGGGCAGCCATGCCCCAATAGGCGGCCGAGCCAATCCGCGCGGTGGGGATCGATCATGAGCGAGAGCAACGTCCAGTTTTCCGAACGCGAGGCGCTGTTGTTCCACTCGGCGGGACGGCCGGGCAAGATCGAGATCGTCGCGTCCAAGCCGATGGCGACGCAGCGTGACCTGTCTCTCGCCTATTCGCCGGGCGTGGCGGTGCCGGTGCGGGCGATCGCGGCCGATCCGGCGACGGCCTATGACTATACGGCGAAGGGCAATCTCGTCGCGGTCATCTCGAACGGTACGGCGATCCTCGGGCTCGGCAATCTCGGCGCGCTGGCGTCCAAGCCGGTGATGGAGGGCAAGGCCGTCCTGTTCAAGCGCTTCGCCGACGTGGACTCGATCGATATCGAGCTGGCGACCGAGGATGTCGACCGCTTCGTGGCGGCGGTCGAGCTGATGGAACCGAGCTTCGGGGGCATCAACCTCGAGGACATCAAGGCGCCCGAATGTTTCGTGATCGAGCAGACCCTTCGCGAACGGATGAACATTCCGGTTTTCCATGACGACCAGCACGGCACCGCGATCATCTCGGCGGCCGGGCTGATCAATGCGGCCTATCTCACCGGGCGCGATCTCAAGGACATCAAGCTGGTCGTAAACGGCGCGGGCGCGGCTTCGATAAGCTGTACTGAACTCGCCAAGGCGCTCGGCGTCCGCGACGTGATCATGTGCGATTCCAAGGGCGTGATCTATCAGGGCCGCACCGAGGGCATGAACCAGTGGAAGTCGGCGCATGCCGCCAATACCAGCGCACGCACGCTCGCCGAAGCGATCGAGGGCGCCGACGTGTTCTTCGGGCTGTCGGTGGCGGGCGCGCTCACGAAGGAAATGGTGAAGAAGATGGCGCCCAAGCCGATCATCTTTGCCATGGCCAATCCCGATCCGGAAATCCTGCCGGATGATGCGCTGGAGGCCGCGCCGGACGCGATCATCGCGACAGGCCGGTCGGATTACGCCAACCAGGTCAATAACGTGCTCGGATTTCCGTTTATCTTCCGGGGCGCGCTCGACGTGCGCGCGACGACGATCAACGAGGAGATGAAGGTCGCGGCGGCCCGCGCGCTTGCCGATCTCGCGCGCCAGCGTGTGCCAGAGGAGGTTGCCGCCGCTTATGGCGGCCGTGCACCGAGCTTCGGTCCGGGATATATCATCCCGGCGCCGTTCGATCCGCGTCTGATGGAATTCGTACCAGCCGCCGTCGCCAAGGCAGCCATGGATTCGGGCGTCGCGCGGCAGCCGATCCTCGATCTCGCGGAATATCGCACCGCGCTACGCTCGCGGCTCAATCCGACCACGTCGGTCCTGACGCTGGCCTATGAGGGCGCGAGAGCGCACCCGAAGCGCGTCGTGTTCGCCGAGGGCGAGGAAGAGGTCGTGTTGCGCGCCGCCATCGCCTTTCGTGAGGGCGGCTACGGCACTCCGGTACTGGTCGGGCGCGACGAGGTGCCGGACAAGCTCAGGGCACTCGGCGTGACGAACCCGGAGGACTTCGAGCTCCACAACAGCCGTATCTCGACGCTTGTGCCGCGCATGGTCGATCTGCTGTACGAGCGGTTGCAGCGGCGCGGTTATCTGCGCCGCGAGGTCGAGGCGATGGTCAACCAGGACCGCAACATCTTCGCCGCGCTGCTGCTCGAGCTGGGCGAGGCGGACGCGATGATCACCGGCGTCACCCGGCCCTATGGCCAGACGCTGCGCCAGGTCCGGCGCGTGATCGATCCGATCCCGGGACACAAGCCGTTCGGCATTCATGTGCTGGTGGGCCAGAGCCACACCATCTTCATGGCCGATACCACCGTCAACGAGCGGCCGACCGCGAACGATCTCGCCGACATCGCCGAGCATACCGCCGCCGTCGCGCGCCGCATGGGGCATGAGCCGCGCGTCGCCTTCCTGTCCTATTCGACCTTCGGCAATCCGGAGGGCAGTTTCCTCGAAAATATCCGCGAGGCGGTGGCGATCCTCGATCAGCGCCAGCCCAGCTTCGAATATGAGGGCGAGATGGCGCCGGACGTGGCGCTCAACCCACGCGTGGCCAAATCCTATCCGTTCAGCCGCCTGTCGGGGCCGGCCAATGTGCTGGTGATGCCCGGCCTGCAATCCGCCAATCTTTCCGCGAAGCTGCTGCGCGAGCTGGGCGGCGACTCCGTGATCGGGCCGATGCTGGTGGGCCTGGAGAAGCCCGTGCAGGTCGCCACCATGTCATCCACCGCTTCGGAACTTGTGACGCTTGCGGTCCTGGCGGCGGGCGGTATCGCGCGCTGAGTCAGCCTGGGCAGATCCGCCAACAGGAAAAGCGCCAGCCAGCACGGCATAATTTGCAGGCGGCATATAGTCGCTCGGACTTACCCCGAGCGCGGCGCCTGGGTCTCAAAACCCAGACGCCGTAAGACGGACATCAACCTATTACGCCACGGCACTGGTCATCGTGGGCGATCCAATCCGGCTCCGCAATGCTGCCGTTGCGGTCTCATCGACCTCGAATGTTTCCGGGTTGATAGCCACCCCATAAGCTTCGCGCGCTAGCTCCAGGCTCACATAGCCCTTCACGACATCGTTCCGTACGGCCGAGACGTCGCGTTCGAGCGGGTTACCGAATCCGCCTCCTCCTCCCGTCAGCGCATATTCCCTGTCACCGGCCTCGAATACGAGCTGGTGCGCCGTGAATGGAAGATCGATCACATCCTCGGAATCGGCCCGTGTCCGGTATGTTCGCGCGATCTTGCCGGGAAGGCCACCGGCAAGTCCCCATGGCGGGTCAATGGTCCTTTCGTAGCGCGCATCATAATTGCAGCGCGCCAGAACCTTGGTCACGGTCTTGACGCCAAGGCCGCCGCGATAGCGGCCCGGCCCGCCGGAATCGGCACGCAGCGAAAACTCCTCGATGCGGATCGGGAACATGTTTTCCCGCAGCTCCACGGGTGTGATGCGAACGTCGCCCTGTGCCAGCGAAACGACGGCGCTGATGCCGTCGTTCCGGCTGGTTGCGCCCCAGGCGCCGGTATAGGGCACGAGCGTCTGGTAACGCTGGCCGGTTCGGGGATCGACGCCCGATACGGCGCCTGCGCCGATATTGTCGGTATGGCCGGCAGTGACACGATCGGGCATGGCCGGATGCAACGCGCGTAGCACCATGTCGATGGTCGTGTTGATCGGCATCGCCCACCAACCCATTGGCGCGCGCCAGTCGGCGCTGATGATCGTGCCCTCGGGGCAGATGACCTTGAGATTGCGGAAGGCGCCCGACGTCACCGGCGTTTCCGGCGAGGTGATGAACTTGTGCGCCAGGCGGGCGATCGTTTCCGCGGCTCGGGAATTGCAGGGCCCTTCCACCTGCGGCGGCATCCCTGAGAAGTCGATGGTCAATTCGCTGCCTTCGACGATCAGCTTGACATGCAGCGGTATCGGTCGGTCGAGATTGATGCCATCGGTATCGAGCCGGCAGGACGCCTCATAGATGCCGTCGGGGATGTTCGTAATGGCGGCGCGCGCGAGGGTTTCCGCCTCGTCGTCGATGCGGCCGATACAGGCCTGCACCACGTCTGCGCCATATTTGGTGGTCAGTTCCAGAAAGCGCCGCTCACCCAGCCGACAGGCCGAGATCTGTGCCCGCATGTCGCCCAGAACCAGTTCCGGGAAACGCGAATTATACTCGATCAGGCGATGAATCTCGGGATCGGGCTTGCCAGCTCGATAGACCTTCATCGTGGGAAACTGGATGCCTTCCGCGAAAATATCGCGGGAATTGGACGACATCGAACCGCTGATGGCGCCCCCCACATCGATCCAGTGCGAGCGCACGGCGGCAAAGGCGACAACCTTTCCGTCAACTATGATCGGCGAATAGATCGCCACATTGTTGAGGTGCTGCCCGGCGATCTTCGCCTCGTTGGACATCACGACATCGCCCTGCTCGAAACCGTCGGCGCCGAATATCTCGAGCCCGGTTTCGATGGTGACCTTGAGATCGGCGACGAAGCCTGGCGCCGCGTGCGGCGTCTGCATGATAACGTCGCCGGCGGCATCGAGCAGGCACAGCGAGAAATCCTTCACCTCCGCCGCGATAGGGCTGTAGGCCGTTCGCACCAGATTGTCCGTCATCTCGATCACGGCCGATAGCAAGCCGTTGCGTACCACCTCAAGCGTGATGGGATCGACAGCGAAATCCTTGCGCGCACTGATGTTCGAATGTGTCATTGGGTGGTGCTCCCGTCCTGGGCCACGGAAATCAGAATGCATCCGGATGGATCGACCGTGGCGTGATCCCCGTTGTTCAGAAGCAGCGTAGAAACGCTTTCCTCGATGATCGCCGGCCCGTGGATTTGGTCACCCGCGCAGAGTTCGTCGCGCTGGTAGATCGGACAGTCGACGAAGCCGAGTTCCTCAAAATAGACCTTGCGGAACGTCTTCGATGGCTCGCCGATCTTCCTGGGTTCCAGGCCCGGAAACACGGGAGGCAAGCGTTTGGCCACTGCGACGACGCGCACGTTGACCACATTGACCGACAGTTCTGGAAAGGAATGTCCGAACCGCGCTTCGTATAGCTCATCGAAACGGCTTCGTACCGACTGGATCGACTGCGCGGAAATCCGACTGTCGCCCATCGGGGTCGGCAGCGTCCATTGTTGTCCCTCGTAGCACAGGTCGAGGTAGGAGACGCATTCGATCCCCTGATCGGCGGCTCCCGACTCGCGAATGCGCTCTCTTCCTTCCAACTCCAGTTCCGCGAGGCTCCGATTGATCTGGTCCAACTCGGATTCCTCGAGCCGGTGCGGGCAGGTCTGGACAAGATCGTGCCGGATATCCGCAAGCAGCATGCCAAGCGCAGAAAAGCAGGCCGGCATCTGCGGGATGACGACATTGGGAATGCCGATCGCGCGAGCCAGCTCGGTCGCGTGCAGCGGCCCGCCGCCGCCAAAGGCGACGAGCGTGGTATCGCGCGGGTCCACCCCCTTTTCCAGGGTGATGCCGCGGATGGCCAAGGCCATGTTGGAATTCGCTATCGTGACGATCCCCGCGGCGGCCCTGATTGCATCGAGGCCGAGCGGAGCGGCGATACGGTCAATGACCGCCCGCCGGGCGGCTTCGAGATCCAGCGTCATCTGCCCGCCCAGATAATGTTCGGCATTCAGCCGTCCGAGCAGGGCGTTGGCATCGGTCACCGTCGGTTCGGTGCCGCCGTTGCCAGTACAAACCGGACCCGGAACCGAACCGGCGCTTTGCGGCCCGATCTTCAGCGCGCCCGTCCGGTCGAGCGCGGCGATGCTGCCCCCGCCGGTTCCGACCTCGATCACCTCGATCGTCGGCACCTGCAGCGGGTGCCCGTGCGCATAGCCGTTGACGTAATAGGTTTCCACGATGCGCGGGAAGCCATCCTCGATCAGCGATGCCTTGGCGGTCGTGCCGCCCATGTCGAAGCCCACCACCAGGCGTTTGCCCAGCGCTTCGCCGATCTGGCCGGCGCCGATCATTCCCGCGACAGGACCCGATTCGACCATCGTGACCGGAATTCGACGCCCAAGCGATGTGGACATGATCCCGCCATTGGAGCGCATGAGGAACAGGTTCCCCCTCATCCCGGCCGAACGGCTCCAGCTTTCGAAATCGTCAATATAATCATTGACCTTGGGACCGACGAAAGCATTGATCGCCACCGTCGAGCACCGTTCGAATTCCCGCCATTCCCGTGCGACCTCGCTGGAGGTCGTGATGTACATGTCCGGCAGCAACTCCTTCAAACGGTTGCGCGCGGCCTCCTCATGCGCGGGGTTGGCGTAGGAGTGCAGGAAGCAGATCGCCAACGCTTCCACCCGTTCGCGGCGCAGCGCGTCGGCGATATCGGCGAGCCCATCGCTATCCAGCGCCGCGATGACCGATCCATCCGGCCCCAGCCGTTCGACGATCTCGAAACGCAGTTCGCGCGGAATGAAGGGCTCCGGCTTTTGGAAAAACAGATTGTAGGCCTCGGGCCGGTTGGTTCGACCGATTTCCAGGATGTCGCGGAAGCCTTTGGTGGTCAGCAACGCCGTCTTCGCGCCCTTGCGTTCGAGCACCGCGTTGATGACGATCGTCGAACCGTGAAGGAGCGAGTCGACTTCCGCGAGATCGACGCCGGCCCCTTGGATGCATGACTTGATCCCCGATGTGAGATCGCCCGGATTGCTGCGTGCCTTGGCGAAAGAAACGCTCCCATCATCGGTGATGCACAAGAGGTCGGTGAACGTTCCGCCGATGTCCACCCCCAGGAGCTTTCCCATATCACTCTCCGTTTATCCAGCTTCTCGTCAATTTTTTACATGTATTCAAAAAATGGGTCAAGCGTCAATCCGGAGGGCAGCTTCCTGGAGAATATCCGCGAGGCGGTGGCGATCCTCGATCAGCGCCAGCCGAGCTTCGAATATGAGGGCGAGATGGCGCCGGACGTGGCGCTCAACCCACGCGTGGCCAAATCCTATCCGTTCAGCCGCCTGTCGGGGCCGGCCAATGTGCTGGCGATGCCCGGCCTGCAATCCGCCAACAGGAAAGGCGCTATCCCGCGGGTAGAGCGGATGAGATGCGCTGGGCGTCCGCCTTGGACAGTAAAGTGGCGAGCGCGGTGACGACTTGCACGTCGGCATAGGGCTTTTGCACAACCATGCTGTTAGGCACGCCTTCAGCCGGCCACAACGCGGCGCTGTCGCCGGTTGTGTATACAACCGGCATGTCTGGCCTCAGCCGCCTCGCTTCGCGGGCGATTTCCCAGCCGTTCGGGCCTGATCCAAGGCGGACGTCCGTTATGAGACCCTTGAGCTGGCTGGTGCGTTCGCTCAGAATCCTCATCGCCTGTGCTCCGTCGATCGCGGCGATGACGTCAAATCCGCCTTCCTCCAGCGCCTCTTGGGCGGCGGTCAAAATGAGGCATTCGTCCTCGACAAACAGGATCAACACGGCATCGCCCATTCGGAATCTTCCGGACGACTTCCCTGGGCAGATGCCGAATGGCCGCGCCCTGCCAGCCGTCGTCGCGCTGACAATCGTCAGTATCAACGGATTGGTGCAGACGCGAAATAAGGAATGTTCCTAGCGCTGTCGACCGCAGGCGAACGATCGATTTGGCGCCCGGGCAATGCCGCAGTCACCATTCGTCTGCCGGTAAAGAGCTGCACAAGGCCGACGATCAAGGCGCTCACCAGCAGCGCGTGGATCAAACCTCCTCCAACGTGGAATACAAAGCCCCAGAAGCCACAGCACCAGCAGGATCACGGCGATAGTCCAGAGCATGATTTCCTCCTCATGGAGGCTGGCCCGTCTTGGAACCTTTCATGCTCGCATGAGCCGAGTTCAGCGTCGAGATGAACCTTGCGCCGTTTTCAAGCTGGTGCGGTTCCGGCGACGCTCGTGCGGTGCCACCATCTTGGTTGTCTTCCGAGCGGGGAGCTGACGACGAGGTGCTGGGTGTTGATGTTGTCCCAGATCAGGACGTCGCCGGGTTTCCAGCAATGGCGATGGGTGAGGAACTGCTGGCTGCAATGCTGGTAGAGGAAAGCGAGCAGGGGCTGGCTTTCAGCCTCGGTCATGCCGTCGAAGCGGCAGGTGTACTGACTGTTGACGAACAGGCATTTTCGGCCCGTTGCCGGATGGATCCTGATCACAGGATGGACATGTTCCTCGGTCTCGCCATTCTTGAAGGCGACGCGATGCACAGCCCGCAGCGGATCCAGCAGACGCTTCATGCCGTCGCTGAGGAGGTCGTAGGCGGTGTGCTGGTTGGAAAACTGCTGATCGTCCCCGAACTCGGAGATCTCCTTGGCTGCCATGATGGCCACGCTCAACGGGCAGCGTGAGTAGCTGTCGTCGATGTGCCAGAGCTGAACGTCCACGGTCGCGCCGCCGGCCAGCATGACGCCGGGGTGATCCTTCATGTAGCGATCGAGCACCAGTACCCGGTCGTCGATCAGGATTTCGCCGAACCTCCTGGTGAACGCGATCTGCTGCTCGACCGTGATGTCCTGATCGCGAAAGCAGATCATCTGATGATCGCGCAAGGCGTGGCTTATCAGCCCGAACGCCCCGTCATCCAGCGGACCCGACAGATCCACATCATATATATACGCTCCCAGCGCCGCGCTCGCCCGCTCAATCCGAACCCCGCCCCCATCGCCATTCGCCCTTGATACCATCTTCCAGTCCTTCTCGTCCGGCCAGCGCATTGCTTATAGAGCGCCGCGATCAATATTGGTTCGATATCGAAATAATGATAAAGGGATCAAATCATTTTGGTCATAACGGCGCGCCAGGTAGGCGCGCGTGAGTCCGAAGCTTCGAATGCGGAAAGCATTCCGGCGCACAATGTCAGATCTGACCTGTCAACGCGCCGCAGGGTTCGAAATCAAGCTTTGTCGATCTTGTCAGCATAGATCAGGCGGCCCGGTCCCAATCGGCCGAGCACCCCATCCAAATCCGTTTCCGAAAATGCGAAACAACCCTCGCTTCGCCCGAGCTTGCCGTGCTGACGGATCATATCGGGGCCGACATACCATGCGGCGTGAACGACGATGCCGCGCGCTTCGGCATTACTGTTGTCGGGATCGAGCCCGACCAGGCGTCGTGATCGGCCGTGCTTGCCCTGATAGATTTCGCCGGTCAGATAAGCGCCCTGCGAGGAAGCCGCCGAGCCCGGCAGATTCGAGAAGCGTTCGACCCAGCCGCTGTGATCCGGGTCCGATCCACGGCCATGTGCTACGAGCAGAGGTCTGGTCTTGCCGCTGACCATGTCCAGAAGATGGAAACGGGGCACGCGCGACGGAGCTGAAAAATCGGCGATCCCGATATAATCGCGGACGCTCAGCCGATCGCGATGGCGCTCATAGGCCTCGAGCGCGCGCCGCAACAGCGCCGGATCGATCGGATTTTCGCTTCCGTCGGTGCGCAAGGCGCAGTTCGCCCGCGTGGCGGCAAGCGCCACGCCGGCGCCGATCAGGAGCACCCGTCTCGAATATACCGTCACGTAAGTGCTGTTTGTTTTCACCACGACACGGGAATAGCAGAATTATCCCGGAAATTCGACCTCAGTAGTAACCCGCATTGCGGGCGGCGCCCACGGCCTGGGAGAAATGCCGCCATGAAACGGCCTTTGCGCTTCATTTTCTGGTTCTTATTTCTGGTTACCGCAACCGCCAATGCCGAGCCTCCGCATTGGCAGCGCACCCAGGTGGCGCGTCTTATCGAGTGGCTCGATGCCGCAAAGGACGACGGGCTTGGACCGGCAGCGGCCCAAGCGGCGAGAGTGCGCGCCGTTCTTCAAACGGAAAACGTTCCAGGGCTCGATGCGGCGGCGACTGCTGCCGCGGTCAGTCTCTTGCGGGCGCATCGGGACGGCTGCTGCAACGCATCGCTTCGAACAGGCTGGCACATAGATAACGGCACGGCAGGGATCGATCCCTTGGCCGCGGTTGTCGAGGCCGTAAGCCGGGACCGGCTGGACGAGCTGTTTGGCGGGGCCAGGCCTTCGCATCCCTATTATTATGCGCTTCGCAAGGCGCTTTCGCGGGAGGCCGATCCGGAACGGCGCAAGATCCTGACCGCCAATCTCGATAGATGGCGTTGGATGCCCCGCGTGCTGGGCGAGCGCTATCTGCTGGTCAACACGGCTTCGTTCGAGGCAAGTCTATGGGAAGATCGAACCGAGGTCGGACGCTGGCAGGTAATCGTCGGCAAGACGGGTTCGCCAACCCCCGTCTTCGCCGCGCGGGTGACGGGCGTGATCTTGAACCCTTGGTGGGAGATTCCGGCTAGCATCGTCGATGAAAGCGTCGGGGCGCTCGTCCGCGACCGGCCTGAGGAAGCCTCGCGGCGGGGTTATGTGGTTCAGGACGGCCGTTACCGGCAACGTCCGGGCGCCGCCAACGCACTTGGGCGAATGAAGCTCGTGATGCCGAACCCCTACAGCGTTTACCTTCACGACACGCCGAGCCAGGGCCTGTTCGAACGCGACGTGCGGGCGTTCAGTCATGGTTGCATTCGGGTCGGAGACGCATTGGGCCTCGCTACCGCCCTGCTTTCCGCCGACTCGACCTGGGACAGGCAGCGGGTGGACACGGTGGTCGCCAAGGGCGCGACCGTCAAGATCGATCTCCCGCAGCCCGTGCCCGTTTATGTCACCTATTTTACCGCCGAACCCGATGGCAAAGGCGGCGTTCGATATTTTCCGGACGTATACAAGCGGGACAAAGGCGCCGCGACCTCAAGCGGTAGCGAGCGCTGTACGGAATGAGGACACAGGTCATCATCAGGCCGAGCGAAGCTTATTATATTCTCCGGGCGTGATGAAGCCTGGCTGGATGCGTTTCACCAGGCGCTGACGAAGGTCGAGAACGAATTGCGTGTCGAGTCCGGCTCGCGGGAAATGGACACGATTATCAAAGCCCTTGCCCGATACGGTTCCGCTTTTCGTTACCGTCGGCGCAAATGCGTGCGATCGAGGGGGCGACGCATGATCATCGTGCTAGCGGTCGAATGGCGGCTGCGGAAAATCGCGAAATTGTATTTCCTATATGCCGCTGGGCAGCCTCAAACCAGCCAAGCCCGCTTGACACTATAGCCAATCATTGACACGATAGGCAATTATTGCCCCATAGCCAATCAATGGTTCTGTTCAGCCAATGGGAATGTAGGAGAGTAAGATGAAACTGGATTTCGATTCGCGCCGAGTGATCGCCGCGGCGGGCGATGAATCCAAGCCGAGAGTCCTCCCCCCCATAACCCGCGCGAACCCGGCGGATTTGAATCGTCGCCGCAAGATCGGGCCGGTCGGCTTCTCGCATTGCGCGTTTCGATCGCACGATCTGGAGGCGACCCGCCATTTTTACGAGGATCTGATCGGGCTTCCGCTCGTCGTCGCGGAAAAGATGATACAGGAGCCCGACCCAGCCACTGGCAAGCTCATCGACGGAATCCATTTCTTCTTCGAGCTGGCGGACGGATCATCCATCGGCTTCTTCGGACTGGAAAAGGCGGCCGGCGAGCCGCATCAGCTTCCTCACAATCCGCTGGAGCACCATTTCGCGGTGCAGGTTGAAACCGAGGACTTCCTCCGCGAGATCGAGGATCGCGTGCTGAAGGCGGGATTCAAGTGCGCCTATATCGATCATGGATCGTGCCTGTCGCTTTATATTGACGACCCCGACGGGGTTACCTTCGAACTGGTCCACCATCGCGATGCCTGGTTCGCGAACATCGATACGCAAAAGGCGCGGGCGCGGCTGGACGAGTGGATCGCCAACGGCGAACGCTGGGTCAATCAGGACGAAGCAATGGTGAAGGTGCATTCCTGATCGGGACCAGTCGTCGCATGTCGCCGCGCCGTACCGAAGGTTTGTTTGTCTTATTGCACAACCATGCGTAAATCGAAGCGTTGAAGAACACATTCGCTTGTCAACAAGCGGAGTATTAAATGTATGACAACCTAGAGAACTGGTCTTTAACGAAAATAATTACTTTGCAATGATGAAATAGAACGGCGTTCTGCCGGATTTTTACAAAAATTTATTATATGATCTCCTGCTGGAAGCTTGAAATCAAATTAAATTCGCTGCTGTTTATATCGAGATAATGATCAAAGGGGGAATGAGATGAAGTATCTTTGTTTCTTGGCGAGTGCGTTGTCGGGCGTCGCCATGCCGGCGCTGGCGCAGTCCGCTTCGATGCAGGGGAGCGATCCGGCGCTGTCGGAGTCCTCGGGTCTTCCCGAAATCGTCGTCACCGCACAGAAGCGAAGCGAACGCGCGAACGACGTTCCGCTCGCGATCTCGGTCCTGTCCTCCGATCAGCTCGCTACCCGCGGCGTCACGGATCCCGTCCAGCTCGAGCGAGTCGTGCCGGGCTTCACGGTGCAGAAGACAAATCTTGGCGAACCGGTCTTCTTCGTGAGGGGCGTTGGATATTCGGACCCTTCGATGTCGATAAATCCAACCGTGAGCGTCTATGCGGACGAAGCTCCGCTGCCCTTTTCGGTGATGGCGAAGGGCGCGGCGCTTGACCTCGAGCGGGTGGAAGTACTCAAGGGGCCGCAGGGCACCCTGTTCGGCCAGAATTCCACCGGCGGTCTTGTCAATTACATTGCCGCCAAACCCGGCGATACGCTGGATGCGGGCATCGATCTCAACGTTGGGCGCTTTAATCAGGTCGATGCGACGGCCTTCGTGAGCGGTCCGCTCGCCGACAATCTGTCGGCACGCCTCGCGGTCCAGAACGAATATCGGGGCGACTGGCAGCGCAGCATAACCAGGCCTGGTGACGCGCGCGGAGAGCGTCGTTTCATCAATGCCCGCGCGAGCATCGCACATGAACTGGACGGTGTGAGGTTTTTGCTGACGGGGCAGGTCTGGCAGGACCGTTCCGATACGCAGGCGCCGCAATTCGTATTGGCGGCTCCCACCATTCCGGTCAGTCCGCCGGCTGATCCGGTCGTCCTCGCCGCCCTGCTCGCGCAGCAGCCAGCACCCGACAATCTGCGGCTGGCGGATTGGGATGCCGGCTCGCCAACGAAGCGAAACGACAAATTCCATCAAGTTGGACTTCGGGGCGAGTTCGATCTGAGCGATGCGGTGAGCCTTACGTCCCTCACCAGCTATACCGATTTGAAGTCCTACTCTCCTTTCGATCATGATGGCACTGCCTATCACAATGCCTTTTTCGACGTTAACGCGCGGTTGAAGACCTTTTCCCAGGAACTGCGGCTTGCCGGATCGATCGACGCGCTGCACTGGCTCATAGGAGCCAATTACGGGCATCAGAACACCCAGGAATCCAATGCCATCGATTACAACTCCACCAACGGCAACCCGTTGGGTCTGCCCATTGCCATCCGCAGCAATCGGCTGATCGACAATCAGAGAGTCGATACCTATGCGGCGTTCGGCAGCCTTGAATATAAGATCACCGATACGGTCACGGCGCGCGGCTCGCTGAGATACACGAAGGAAAACAGGGACTATAACGGATGCATGGCCGACAGCGGCGATGGCACGCTCGCGGCCACGTTCGCGGTCCTTTCCACGATCTTCAGCGGATCGCCCACGACCATAGCGCCGGGTACGTGCATCACCTTCGACAATGCGACGTTCAAGCCGCTGCCGATCGTCCGTGACTCGCTTAATGAGGATAACGTCTCATGGCGCGCTGGGGTCGACTGGAAGCCGCAACCGGCCATGCTGATCTATGCTACGGTCGCCAAAGGGTACAAGTCAGGCGGCTTCACGGTCATCCCGGCGGTTTTCGCGGCTCAAACCAATCCGATCACTCAGGAATCGGTGCTTGCCTATGAGACGGGAGCCAAACTGTCCCTCTTCGATCGTCGCGCCCAGTTGAACGTCGCGGCTTATTATTACGATTATCGGGACAAGCAGCTTCAGGGCTATGCGAACATTTTCCCGTTCGGAAACTTGCCGAAATTGGTCAATATTCCCAAGGCATCGGTCAAGGGGGTCGAATTCGATCTGTCGGCGAAGATCACTGATCATCTGCGCGTGCAGCTTGCCGGAAACTATCTCGACACCAAGATCAAGACCGACCCCGCCAACCCCGTCTGCCCGATCACCGCGCCGGGACTGCCTTGTTCCTTCGTCGGGGAACATTTTCCGAATGCGGCAAAATATCAGCTCACCGGCGACATCGAACAGCGCTTCCCGATCGGCGACGGGAAAGATGCCTATGTCGGGATGAGCGCGCTATATCACAGTTCCACGATATCGACGTTTGGCAGCCGTCAGTCGCCGGCCGCCCGCGCCGCCTTCTTCATTCCGGCCTACACGCTGCTCGACGTCCGTGCTGGGCTGAGTTTCAACGACGGGCACTGGCTCGCGGAGCTGTGGGGGCGTAACATCACGAACAAATTCTATCTCACCGGCGCCAGCCGCTCGTTCGAGGAGATCACGCGTTTTACAGGAATGCCGGCAGCCTATGGCATCAGGCTGCAATGGAGGCTGTAGGGGCGCGGCGGATGTTCCCCGCGCTTCCCCGCCATTGTCGGCGATGTCGGATCGATCGGCTCGGATCGACAGAAAGGCATTGAGGGATTGAACCATGAACAGCTTTAGACCCGCCAAGGGCTGGGGCCCTGAGGGCAAGCGAGCGGCATTTTGCATCACCTTCGACAATTTCGGCGAAGCCTTCCTCGTTGATCTGGGCCAATGGGGCGACAAGCCGATCGGGCAGCATTCGATCAGGGAATTCCTGCCGACCCTTATCGATGCGGTAGGCGACCTGCGCTGCACCTTCTTCATCGAGGGGATCAACGCCGAACTCTATCCCGAATCGATTCAACTCTGGCAGCGCTCCGGCCACGAGGTGGCGCTGCATGGCTGGCAGCATGAATTCTGGGCGGGACGCGATGCCGCGGAGCGCCGCGAAAGTTTGGCGCGCTCGATGGCCGTGATGAAACAGATCGGCGTTACGCCAGTCGGATTTCGTCCGCCGGGAGGGGACGTTCCTCCGGGTGGTTGGGACGAATTCGAGGCGGCGGGCCTGCTCTATTGCTCGGATGCGGGCGAGGACGGCGATATTCGCCGCGTCGGTGACATGCACTCGCTGCCGTTCAGTTGGACGGGCATCGATGCTTTCTATTTCGAAGAGATCGCCGCGCGCCGGCGCAAGGCACTCGGCTTCCGGGAAGAAAACTACTCAACCGGGGAGTGGGCCGGTGTCCTGGATGGCATTCTTGCCCGGATCGTCGAGGGAGGCACGCAAGCGACGATCATCTTCCATCCCCATCTCCTGGAATCGGATCCGGCGAAACTCGAAGTTCTGAGGGATCTCGTTCGCAAGGTCAGCAACCATCCGGACATTTGGGCAACGCGCGCCTGCGATCTAGCTCGGTTCGTGGCCGAGGAAACGCTCGAGCAAAACGGCTCAATCGAGACGAGTCCCTCGGCCTGTTGAGCCTGGTATCGAACCGCATCGGGGAGTTGCAGGTGCGAATGCCGGGCGAGGCAACCGACTGACGCAAGAACCTGTATTCCAAATACTTGGAACTCAGGTGGCGCCCCCGGAGAGACTCGAACTCCCGACCTGCGGTTTAGGAAACCGTCGCTCTGTCCTGCTGAGCTACGGGGGCGTGGGCGCGTGGTTACCGGGCGCGCCTCTCTGGGTCAATTGTCGGCGCCGGGCGGGCGGACCGGGAAGGGCAGGGGGGCGACCGGGACGCCGTCGTCCAGCAGATCCCGGGCCTGCTCGGCCGTGGTCTGGCCATGGATCGGGCGTTGCTCGATCTCGCCGAGGTGCATCGCGCGCGCTTCCTCCGCGAAGCGATTGCCGACCCATCGGGATTGTTTGAGCATTTCGGTCTGCGCTTCGGCCAACGCCGTCAGCATCGCCTTCACCTGTTCTGGCGCGGGCCCGGCGGTGTCGCTCGCCATTGGAACCGCCTGGCCTTTGGCGGCGGGAGCGGGAAGCGGCGCCTGCTGATTGCCCTTTCGGCCGACGCGCGGCGCCATCACCGCCTTGCCGACCTCTTTAGAGTCGCAGAGCGGGCAGCTCACCAGCCCGCGCTGGCGCTGTGCCTCATAATCCTCGCTGGAGCCAAACCAGGCTTCGAAGACATGGCCGTTGCCGCAGCCCAGATCGAACACGATCATGATGCGATCTCCACCGGACCAATCGGCCGGCGATGATCGAGAACGGGAATGCGGGAGCGGACGTCCTCGATCCGTGCCGGATCGATCTCGGCATAGCCGAGGCCTGTCCCTTCCTCCATGTCGAGGATCACCTGCCCCCAGGGGTCGATCGCCAGCGAATGACCATAGGTCGCGCGGCCGTCCTCGTGCCGTCCGGTCTGCGCCGCCGCGATCATCCAGCAGGCCGCCTCGATCGCCCGCGCGCGCAGCAGCACATGCCAATGCGCCTGGCCCGTCGGCACGGTGAAGGCGGCGGGCAAGGAGAGCATCGTTGCACCGGCGTCGCTGAGCGCGCGGAAGAGATCGGGAAAACGCAGATCGTAGCACACCGCGAGGCCGAGGCGGCCCCAAGGCGTGTCGACCGCCACCGCCCGTTCCCCCGGCGCATAGGCTGCCGATTCCCGCCAGCTCTCGCCGGTGGGCAGATCGATGTCGAACAGATGGATCTTGTCGTAGCGGGCGCGGATGGCGCCGCTGCCGTCGATCACGAAGCCGCGATTGACGAAGCGGCCGTCGCCGCCCCCGCGCAATGCCAGCGAGCCGAGATGCACCCAGATGCCGGCCTTCGCCGCGGCTTCGCGCACTGTCGCCAGCACGCGATCATCCGCTTCGGAAACAATCGTCGCCGCTGCTCGCTTGCGATCCCGGTCCAGCACGCCGCTCATCTCCGGCGTGAACAGCATATCGGCGCCCGCCGCCGCGGCCTCTGCGACCGCCGTGGAGAGCTGTGCCGCGCTCGCCGCCGGATCGATGCCGGTGCAGGATTGGAAAAGCGCGGCGCGCATCAGGCTTGCAGCAAGGCGTCCAGCTTGCCTCCCCGTTCCAGGGCGGCGAGTTCGTCCGATCCGCCGACATGCCGATCGTCGATGAAGATCTGTGGCACGGTCGATCCGCCATTGGCGCGTTGCAGCATCTCGACGCGCTTCGGGCCGCCGAGGCTGATGTCATATTCCTCGAATGCGATGCCTTTCGAGGCGAGCAGCGACTTCGCCCGCGTGCAATAAGGGCAGAACATTTTAGTATAGATTTCGACCTTCGCCATCCGGGTATTTTCCAACAATCCGATTACCCAGTTGTTATCGCGAGAGGCCGTTGTCAATGTCCCGGACCACGCGCGCCCAGCAGCAGACCCGCACGCTCGCGGCGCCGGCGCGCTTGAGCGCGGCCGCGCAGGCGTTGCTGGTGGCTCCCGTGGTGTAGACGTCGTCGATCAGGATCACGTCTCTCCCCTGGACGGCTCCGATGTGGCGCGGCGCGATACGGAAGGCGCCGCGTACCGTCTTCTTGCGTTCCGCCGGCCCGAGACCACGCAGCATCGGCGTCGCCCTGGTGCGGACCAGCAGGTCGGGAATGAAGATCTGGCCGGTCTCGCGGGCGATGGCGCGCCCGATCAGTGCGGCCTGGTTGTAGCCCCGCCGCCATAGCCGCCAGCGATGCAGCGGCACCGGCGCCAACAGGGCGCCCTCATTGTCCATCAGTCTGCGCATCTGCCGCGCCAGCGTGGTGGCGAGGCCGGGCCGGCCGCCATATTTGAGCCGCAGCGCCAACGTCCTCGCGATCTCGCCATAGGCGACCGCCGCCCGCATCCCGTCGATCTCGGGCGGATCGACGAGACAGGCGCCGCAGTGCGCGGGCGCGCCCGGATCGAGCACGAACGGTGCCCCGCAGGCGGCGCATGCGGGACCGTTGAGAAAGTCGAGCTTGCCCCAGCATGCGACGCAGAAAAGGTGATCGGCCATCGTCACCAGCCCACAGGCCGGACAGCGCGGCGGCAAGGTGAGGTCGAGCGCCAGCCGGAAAGGCCGGATCAGCATGCCGGAAAGATATTGCGCGGCCCCCCGCATGGCCGCTTGTCCCTCGCATCGCGGCGCGGCACAAGCCCTCCGATGTCCGCGCCCGAAATCTTCAGCCGCCGTCTGCGCCGGGTGCGGCGCGACCGGGCGGCCGCGCGCTTCGCCGATCATGCTTTTCTGATCGACCATATCATCGAGGGGCTGCTGGGCCGGCTCGATGGCGTCCGGCGGGAGTTTCGCAATGCGCTCGACCTTGGCTGCCACGACGGACGGCTGGGCGAAGCGTTGCGGGCGCGCGGGCTCGCGGTCGTTTCCGTCGACGCGGGCTTCGTTTTCGCCAGCGCCGCCGGCGGCGTCCAGTGCGAGGAGGATCGGCTGCCGTTCGCCGACGGCAGCTTCGATCTCGTTGTTTCGGCCGGCGTGCTCGATCAGGTCAACGATCTGCCCGGCGCGCTCACGCTGATCCGGCGGGTGCTGAAGCCAGACGGGCTGCTGCTCGCCGGCTTCGCGGGAGCGGGCAGCCTTCCCTTGCTCCGCAAGGCGGTGCTCGCCGCCGACATGGCGATCGGCGGGGCGGTGGCGTCGCGCATGCACCCCATGATCGATGTGCGTGCGGCGGGCGACCTGCTGGCGCGCGCGGGCTTCGCGCTGCCGGTCGCGGATAGCGAGCGGCTGAGCGTTCGCTACGCCAGTCCATTCCGGCTTCTGTCTGATCTGCGTGGCATGGCGATGACCAATATGCTGGCCGAACAGCAGGCGCCGCCCTATGGACGCTCGCGTCTGAATGCGCTGGTCGAGGCATTGGCTGCCGCCGCCGATGCCGACGGAAAGTTTGGCGAAAGCTTTGAGATCATCTTCATGACCGGATGGGCACCAGGCCCCGGCCAGCCGAAGCCGGCGCGACGCGGCAGCGGCGAACGGTCGCTGGCCTCGGCACTTTCGAGCTTCCCCGCAGTGAAACCATCCGCCGAATAGCCGCTTCCGCGGAACGGGATGTCAGCGCTTTACCCGCCCCATCGCGAGCAGCATCAGTTCGCCGCGCGAAGCGATTCCGAGCTTGCGGTAGATGCGATGGAGGTGGACCTTCACGGTGCCTTCGGTGATGCCGAACTCCTTTGCGATTTCCCTGTTGCGGGCGCCGTGTGATACGCGCTCGGCGATTTCCCGTTCACGCGCCGAAAGCGATTGGATCTTGCCCACGCCTCCGCCTTTGGCTGGCTCCGGCCGTTGCTGGTGGGCAATCAGCACGTCGATCACCGCATCCTCGAACCAGTCCTCGCCGCGCAGCATCGCGTTTATGCATTCGAGGAGCGATTGGGGTTCGTTGTTCTTGAGCACCAGGCCGTTGACGCCCAACCTTAGCGCCTCGGAAATATCCTCGCCGTCGATCCCGACGGTGAGGAAGATCACAGGCACGTCCAGCCCGGTTTCGCGAACATATTTCAGGACTTCGATCCCCCCGCCACCGGTCATGTGCACGTCGACCATGATGAGATCCGGCTTGAGCGATCGTAGCGTGGCGATCGTATCGCCCGCCGAATTGGTGTGCGCGATGACGTTGTGACCATGCGCTTCGAGAAAGGCCTTCAATCCTTGCAGGAAGATTGGATGATCGTCGGCAATCAGCAGGTCCGCCATTTTTATTTCCTTTCCAGCGGAATCTGGATCGAGAGGAGGCCCCCTCCGCTCACCGATTCCAGATATGCGCTACCGCCGAGCTTCTCGACGCGCTGCCGGAGCGACCGTGATTCCACGGGCATTCTTCCATTCGCGCGTTTGCGACCCGAGCCGGGCGGCAGTCCTTCAGTCCTGAGCGTGACCAGCAGCGTATTGTCGTCGAGCCCCATCGCCATCTGGATGTGCTCGGCGCCGGCATGCTGGGCCGCGTTGGAAATCGCTTCACGCAACAGGAACTCGCATTCTATCGCCGTCTCCTCCGAGACGGGCAGGGTCTCGTCGGGCGCGCGGACGGTGCAACGGATGTTCCATTGCCGCGCCAGCGAAAGCGCGCGCGCCTCGAGGTAGGAGAAAAGTTCGGCAGCAGTCTCGGCGTCCTCGCGGCTCCGCTGCAGGATCGCGCGCAGATGCTGCTGCTCGGCTGCGACGATCGTGTCCAGCGACTTCATCTGACCGTTGAGCGCCTCGGATGGCCCGGCCTCGCTGCCCTTCACCATAGAGCTGAGCTGCATGCGCAGCCCGGCTAGCGTCTGGAGGACGCTGTCGTGCATGTCACGGCTGGCAAGCAGCCGTGCCTCGGCGAGGGTCCGTTCGCGCCAGGATTCGAACCGCTCGAAGCGCAGAATCATGGCGCTGATGTCCTGGAAGGCGCGACGCAGCTCCAGATAGCTGCGGTGAGAAAGATCCTGCCCCGTGGCGATGTAGAGCCAGCCCCGCATCCGCCCCATCGCGATCGGCATCGCAACGCCGCGGGCGGGAGCGAACAGCGTTTTCCAAACGCGGGCAAAGGCGACCGCATCGAGCAGACCGACGCGGTCGCGACGATCCGCGCGCAACTGCTTCTCCGCGGTACTGTCGAACAGAAAGGGGCGGTTGTCCTCGACCGGCGCGTAAAGCATCTGCGCTATGGGCCCGTCCTCGATCTCCACCGTATCGGCCGTCTCGCCATCGGTGAACCTTACGACAATCGGTCGGTCGGGCGCGGGCGTGAAGACCAATACCGCCGAACCGTTCACGCCTTCCGCTACCATCTCAAGGAGGCGCTCGGCTGGGGCATTGCTGGCGAACGCGACATGGTGGGAAAGTTCGTCGTCGCGATTGAGGGCACTCGCCGGAGTCTTGCCCCCGCCCAATACGCCCGCGAACAGCGAAAAGACCAGTGCCGCGAACGCCTCGTCGATCGGGCTGGCGGGCGTGTGCATCATGTCTGGGGCAAACCGATGCCCCGCCAGCAGCGCCGCGCAGACGAAGGCCGCGACCAGCAGCGCCTTGAGCGCAGTCCAGCGGGTGATGTGGCGCAGATAGTAGCCGGGCATGAACATTGCCACCGCTGCCGCCAGGAAGGCCATCAGCACGGGGCCGCCGCTCGCGATGATCACTCCGCACAGGGTCAGTTCCACGGCGCGGCCGATCCCGGCGGGCATCGCAAAGACAAGCGAACCGTAGCGGGGCGGAAACAGCCCCACGATCGCCCACAGCACGTAGCAGCCGCATGCGATCATGTGAGCGGCGACGAGTTCCCCCCCATAGAGCATCATCGCCAGGTGAAGGCAGGAGATCGCGGCGGCCATGAACAGGCGGACGATATTGCGATCGACCGTCACGCCTTGAGGGAACAGATTGCCGATATTCATCGGAAGAAGGAGCGTCGTTTCGACCCTTAACTTTTCTTCCGGCCGAGGCATCAGCGTCCGCTCCCGAGCGTCGGGCGCCGATCCCTGATTCCGGTGCCCCTCACGCCCATGATGCCTGTCCTGCGTGCGGAGGCAAGCGCTCGCCGTCCAGCGATCCCGCGCATGGGGTTCCGCTGTTTCATCGAACGGCAATGTCGCTGACATTCCCCATGAATTCCCTCTCCGCGAACGATCGTCAAGCGCAAGTTGCGCTTAACATTTCATCAGAAAGGACAGATGTATATCCGAAGTTATACTTATTCCGGAGCAGAACGATCGCCTAATTAGAGACGATCTTCATTGGCATATTAACGATTGGCGCCCGGTTTTAATAATCGGGATTTGGGCGCGCCACGGAGATAGCCGGAATGCGATGACGATAGGTGAGATTCACGCGCGGTGATAGAAGTAAATAGGGGATCCAGATCGCCATGCTGATCAGCACCTTCTGGACGTTGCCGGAAAGCAGAGCGGCGAGGCTGGTTTGCACGGCGGCGGGGACGTGCGGCATCACGCTCATGATGCCGCCGATCGCGAACTGCACGCCGAGATCGAGCAACCAGACGCCCGCCAGCAAGCGCGGAAAGTGGGGAACCCGGCGGATCGCGAGTCCGACCAGGCCCGCATAGCAGGCTGGAAGCAGCGCCAGGTCGGCGAGCATCATGCCGTGCAGGCTGTAGTACCAGAGCGGTGCATGCGTACTCGGTGTCGGCATCGCGGCAAGGAACTCGAATGCCCGAACTGGGATATTGAGGAGCAGCCCGGCGAGCAACATGACCATCAGGCCGCCCGCGCCATAGTGCGCGAAGCCGGCACAGTCGATCGCGTCGATTTGCCGCCAGCGGCCGATCCGCGCCAATCGCAAGTCGGGTTGGCTGAAAAGCGCACCGTCACGGTAATGGCGCAGGATCGCCTGCAGGACGATCGCCGGCGCGGCGAGCGACAGACCAAGCAACAGACAATGAAGCATCGGCCCTACGCCGGAAGCCGCGCTTGTTCGCCATGCCGTCACGGTCGCGGCGAAAGCCAGCCATATCCACGCCAGCAAGGGCAGCAGCGCGCGAAATTTGCCGGAAAGAAGCCGCTGATGCGCGATGCGTTCGTCGAGGAAGCGGGCAAGCGTTGCGTACATTTATCCAAAGCCTGGTTAGCACCAGCCCGGAAATTGCTCTTCCCACGTCAAAAAATGGTTAAGCCGACGGCCTAACCGCCAAATCGCTCCTTGAGAGCAAGCATGGCAAGGGCCGCCTTTGTTGCCTCGCCGCCCTTGTCTTTCTCGGTAACGCGGGCGCGGGCAAGCGCCTGAGCCTCATTCTCGACGGTCAGAATGCCGTTACCGACCGCGATCCCATCAAGCGCCAGCGCCATGATGCCGCGCGCGCTTTCGCCCGCGACGATCTCGAAATGATAGGTCTCTCCGCGGATCACAACGCCCAGCGCCACAAACGCGTCGTAGCGTCCTGTTTCAGCAGCGAGCGCGATCGCTCCGGGCACTTCGAGAGCGCCTGGAACAGTTATGATCTCATGATTGTGCCCAGCCTCATCGATGGCGGTGCGCGCGCCTTCCAGCAGGAGATCGTTAAGATGATCGTAAAAACGTGCCTCGACGATCAGGATGCGGGCCATCAGTCATCTCCTCCGTCGATGGGACGCTCGCCGACGATCGAAAGACCATAGCCCTCGAGCGCGATCATGGTGTGGCGCGTGTTGGTGAGCAGCACCATGTCGTGGATCTTGAGATCCGCCAGGATCTGCGCGCCCATGCCGTAGGCGCGCTGGTCCATTTCGTCCGGTTTGCGTTCGACGAACCGGCTCAGGCGGTGCGGGTTGTCCGTCGGCGTGAGCAGGACGATCACGCCGCTCTCCTCTTTGCCGACTTCGGCCATGCAGCGCTGGAGCAAGCGTTTGCGCGGGCCGGGACTGCCCAGCACGTCATGGAACAGCGAGACATTGTGCATGCGCACGAGTGTCGGCTTGTCGGGCAACACCTTGCCCTTTTGCAGCACCATCGATTCGCTGCCGTCGAGCTTGTTGCGATAGACGATCGCGCGCCACTCTCCGCCATAGTCGGATTGAAGAAGTCGATCCGCCACGCGCTCGACAAGGTGATCATGCTTGCGGCGATAGGCGATCAGGTCGCGGATCGTGCCGATCTTGAGATTGTGGAGCTGGGCGAACGCGATCAGGTCGTCCAGCCGCGCCATGGTGCCGTCGTCCTTCATGATCTCGCAGATCACGCCGGACGGATTGAGCCCGGCGAGGCGCGCGACGTCGACGGCCGCCTCGGTATGGCCGGCGCGGATGAGCACGCCGCCCTCGCGCGCGACCAGCGGAAAGACATGGCCCGGCGTCACGATCTCGTCGGGGCCTTTGGAAGCATCGATCGCCACCGCGATGGTACGCGCGCGGTCGGCCGCCGAAATGCCCGTGGTCACCCCGGTGCGGGCCTCGATCGAGACGGTGAACGCGGTCTCGTGCCGCGTGCCGTTGTTGCGGCTCATCAGGCCGAGGCCGAGCTGGTCGACGCGATTCTTGCCGAGCGCGAGACAGATCAGGCCGCGCCCGTGCCGCGCCATGAAGTTGATCGCGTCGGGCGTCGCCATCTGCGCGGGAATGACGAGATCGCCTTCATTCTCGCGGTCTTCGTCGTCGACGAGGATGAACATGCGGCCGTTGCGGGCCTCGTCGATCACTTCCTCGGCGGTCGCGAGCGCGCTCTGGCCCAGCCCGCGCGCGAGCAGTTTCTCGAGCTTGATCAGCGTCTCGGCGGTGGGGTTCCAATCGGCATCGTCAAGCCGGCGCAGCGAGTTGGCGTGGAGGCCGGCGGCGCGCGCCAGCCCGGCCTTGGTGATATCCCCCGCCGCCACCAGCGCGCGGACTCGGTCGATCAGCGGTGTGCTCATGGCAGGGCTCTATCACATCGCGATGCGATGAAAAGCGAGAAATCACACTATTGTGTGATTTTTATGCGCCTGCATGCGGACGAGGTAGCGGGACAAGATGTCGATCTCGAGGTTGACCGGCTGCCCCCGCGCAAGATCGGCGAAGGTGGTGACGGCCGAGGTATGCGGGATGATGTTCACGCCAAAGACGGTGCCGTCCGCGCGATCCTCGACCTCGTTGACGGTCAGCGAGACGCCGTCCACCGTGATCGAGCCCTTGGGCGCGAGATGAGGCGCGAGCGCGTCCGGGGCGGAAATGAGCACCCGGCTGGAATCGCCCTCCGCATCGATCGAGACGATGGTGCCGACCCCGTCGACATGGCCGATGACGATATGGCCGCCAAGCTCGTCGCCGATCTTGAGCGCGCGCTCGAGATTGAGCCGGTTGCCTTTGCGCCAGCGCTGCGCGGCCGTGCGGGCGACGCTTTCCGCCGAGACGTCGACGGCGAACCAGCCCGGCCCCTTCTGCACGACCGTCAGGCAGGCGCCGGAGCAAGCGATCGAGGCGCCCATCTCGATCGTGTCGGTGTCGTAATGCGTCGCGATCCGCACGCGCAGGTCGCCACGCTTCTCGACGGCCTCGATCGTGCCGACATCGGTGATGATTCCGGTGAACATCTTATCCTCGCACGCGCTCGTAGACGTCGAGCCGGTCGCTGCCAAGCTGGCGCGTATCGACCGCGCGCCAACGGCCGTGCGCATCGGCCAGGTTGCTTAGCCCGAGATCGCCGATCGCGTCGCGACCCGTGCCGATCAGGATCGGCGCGGTGTAGAGCAACAGGCGATCGACAAGGTCGATCTCGAGAAACGCGGCAGCCGTCCGCGCGCCGCCCTCGACCAGCACATGATCGATCCTTTCAAGCTCCGCGACCGCGCCGGGCGATGGGATAGCCGTCCAGCCTTTGGGTGTCTCACCGCTGGTGAGCACCGCGCGCCGGGGCGAGCGATCCTCGAGGCCCGGTAGCCGGACGTCGAGCTTCGGCCGGTCTGCGTCCAGCGTGCCCCGCCCGACCAGGATCAATTCGGATCGCGCGCGTTCCAGATGGGCATGCGCGCGCGCCTCCTTCCCGGTAATCCAGCGGCTGTTGCCATCGGGCAGCGCGATCCTGCCGTCGAGCGATAGCGCAAGCTTGAGCGTGACATGGGGCCGGCCGGTCCGTTGCCGCATGAGAAAGCCGGCCATTACTCGTTCCGCCCCGCTTCGGCCGGGGCCGATCGTAACGGCGACGCCGGCCGTCTCGAGCCGGGCGGCTCCGCTGCCGTCGGTGCGCGGGTCGGGATCGCGGAGCGCGATCGCTACGCGGGAAATGCCCGCCGCGATCAACAGGTCGGCGCAGGCCGGTCCCCTCGGCGAGACATGCGCGCAAGGCTCGAGCGTGACGTAGGCGGTCGCGTTTCGCGCTGCGTCCCCCGCCTGAGTCAGCGCGCCCGCCTCGGCATGCGGGCGTCCGCCCGGCTGGGTCCAGCCCCGCCCGACGATGCGACCCTCCTTGACGATGACGCAGCCGACCGGCGGATTGGGCGCGGTGCGGCCGACCCCGCGCGCCGCCAGCGCGAGCGCCGCTCCCATCCAGCGGGCGTCGTCCCTCAGATCCCCAGCCGTTTTTCCAGCTCCTGATATTGGCGGCGCTTTTCGGCTGCCTGCTTGTCGCGCTTTGCCTGATCGATCTTTTGTTCGGCTTTGATCTGATCGTCCGTTCGGCTGGCGGGCCAGCTCTGGACATAGATGATCTGCGCCTCGGGCTTGATGTTCGAATCGACGTAAAAGCCGGTCACTATCACGGCCGGGATGGCAAGGGCGATCGCCGCGAACACGAATTTATGTCGTTCCTGCTGCGCCAGGAACGCCTTGAGATCGCGCCACGCGGCAAGCGGGGAAGAAGGTCGGGGCAGCGCCATGTCCGCCATAGATAGGCGGTGGCGAATGCAAGCGCCACCCCGGCTTCCGCTATGCCTCCAGCTTGAAGCGCACGGTCATTTCGCGCCAGCTTTCGATCGCAACGCCGTCGCGCGTCGCCGGGGTGAAGCGCCAGTGGCGCAGCGCCTGGCGTTTCGTGGCGACGAAGAATTCGGGATCGGTCGCCGAGACTTGCTGCACCTCCTTCACCCGGCCGTCGGTCCCGATCAGCACGCGCACGGTGACGACGCCTTCGATTTCCTGCCGGGCAAGCGAAGAGGGATAATCGGGCTGCACCTCGACGCCCTTGAGGAAGCGTGCCTCCACCATCACTGGCGCGGTTTGCGGCGGCAGCATGGGTATGATGGTGGAGTCCTTGTCGGGAAGGCTGGGCGGGAAGGCCGTTCCGCTATTGTTATTATTGGTCGCCACGACCGATTCCGGCTGGTCGATATTGCTCTTTTCCGCCCGTTTCGGCGGTGGCAGCCCCGCCTCAGGCGGAGGGAGCTTCTCGGCTTCGATATTGTCGACGGTGAGCGTCTTCCAGTCGACGTGGGGAATCACGTCCGGTTTGGCGAGCATCAGTGCGGCGATCGCCGCCCCGTGAAAGGCGATGACGATCGCGAGCCGGCTTGGGCTGGCATGGGTTACGGAACGGTCGAGATAGCCTCCTGAATGCATGACATCCTCCATCTCCCGCCGCGGCCCGTTGGCCGGGCATGGAGCGAGAATATACCCAGTCGGAGGTTCGACGAAGCGTTACTTATGGACGACGAATTATGTCCCAATGTGGGACAAGCCTTCAGGCCGGATCGGCCCCCTGCGCCTCGGCCGCATTTTCGGCGCGGCGCTCGAGCAAGACCTTGAGCATGGCCACGATCGGATCGGCAAAGGTCAGACCAAGGATGCCGAACAGCGCTCCGAACAGGAGCTGGGCGGAGAGGATCAGCGCGGGTGCGAGATCGACAGCGCGCTTGGCGACCATCGGCACGATCAGATAGCCGTCGACGGTCTGCACGGTGGCGTACACGCCGATCGCCCACAGGCCGGTATCGGTCCCGGCTGAAAACCCGACCAATATGGTCAATATGCCCGAGATGATCGAGCCGATGTTCGGCAAGAACGCGAGCAGCCCCGTCAGGACGCCAAGCAGAGCAGCCATCGGAACCCCGCCGAGGCTGAGCAGCAGCCACGTGCCGACTCCTTCCACGGCCATCCCGACCAGCCGGCCCGCCATCAGCCGCCGCATCATATAAGCCATGCGATCGGTGGTGACGTAGAAGTCACCGCGTTTCTCGACCGGCAGCATCCAGGCGATCCCGCGTTCGTAAAGGCGCGGGTCGATCGCGACGAAAATCCCGATGACGATGATCATCACGATGCTCGAAACCGCGTCGAGCGCGCTGCCCACCGCGGAGGTGAGCTTGCCGATCGAGCCCATGATCTGACGGTGAATTTCGCCGGTCGCGTCTCCGGTCGCGAAGCCCATGCCTTCGGCCCAGGCCAGCATGTTGTTGATCTGTTGCGTGAGCACGATGCGCATATTCTCGGCTTCGGCCGCGAATTGGGAGCCGGCGAGGAAGATCGTCCAGACGATGAACAGCACCGCCAATATGCAGACGATGGCGAGCCGCCAGCCGCGACCGATCGGCAGCACGCGGCCCAGCAGGCGCGTGCCGCCGTCAAGCATGGTAGCGAAGACGAGCCCGCCGATGATCAGCAGCAAGGGCTGGGCGAGCAGAGCGGCCAGCGCGATGGCGACCGCAAGACCGAGCCACACCGCCGCCTTGGCAAGCTCGCGCCGGATCAGCGGATCGCTGAAATCGGAAGGGCCGGGCGTCTCGACGGGAGAGAGTTCGGGCCCCTTCTCGATCACTTGTCGTGATCCGGGTGCAGGCTGGTGCCGGCGCGGCCGCTACGCAGCGCGGTGAACCAGCTTACCGGGTTCCACAGTTCGCTGGTGCCGTCGAGCGAGAAGGTGATGAACTCGGCCCGGCCGCCGAGATTCTCCCACGGCACGGGGCCGTCGAGGCCATTCGCAGCCGCAGGGACTCGGCTGTCCGCCGACTGGTCGCGATTGTCGCCCATCAGGAAGACATGACCGGCGGGAATGGTGATGGGCTCGAACTCGTCGGTCGGATATTCCCCGAGATCGATCGTATTGTAGCTGACCCCGTTGGGCAGCGTCTCGCGCACCAGCGGCAGCGCGCAATAGATGCGGCCGTCGGCGCCGGTAAAACGGCGGCCGGGCAGGCGATCCTCGTCGCAGGGCATGTTGGCGTCGACCGGAATCATGATCGGCGGCTTGAACTCGCGTTTCACCGGCTTGCCGTTGAGGATGACAGTGCCGCCCCGCATCGCGATGGTGTCGCCGGGCAGGCCGATCACGCGCTTGATATAGTCGGAGGACTGATGGACAGGCGTCACGATCACGATGTCGCCGCGCTCCGGCATCCGCCCGAGCAGCCGTCCGTGAATGAAGGGCAGGAGGTGGAAGCTCGGCGATATGTAGGACCAGCCATAGGCATATTTGGTCACCACCAGCCGATCGCCGGTGAGCAGCGTGGGCACCATCGATTCCGACGGTATGTAGAAGGGCTTGGCGATGAAACTGTGGAAACCGAGCACGGCCAGGACGAGCCAGAAAATGCCCTTGGCTTCCGCCCACCAGTCGGTTCCCTGCTTTTCGGATTTCGTCACAGGCGATGGCTCCGTCGCTGCGTCACTCTGAGGGTCGTTCACGCCTGTTCCTTCTCGATTGGGCGCGCATATAGGATAACAAAGGCCTGCGCCCAAGGGTGATCGTCAGTCAGTGTCAGATGTACCTCCACCACGTGCCCAGGCGGCGTCAGCACATCCAGCCGTGCGCGGGCTCCCCCCGTTAGCGCCAGCGTCGGCGCGCCCGACGGCAAATTGACCACTCCGATATCGCGCATGAACACGCCCTGACGGAATCCGGTGCCCACCGCCTTCGAGAACGCTTCCTTGGCGGCGAAGCGCTTGGCGTAGGTCCCCGCGCGGGTCAGCGTGCGCCGCTCGGCCTTGGCGCGCTCGATGTCGGTGAAGACGCGGGCGATGAAGCGCTCGCCGAAGCGATCGAGCGACTGCTGGATCCGCTCGATGCTGCACAGGTCGGAGCCCAGGCCGAGGATCATGCTGGTCCCAGCAGACCGTCACCCCAGCGAAGGCTGGGGTCTATGTCTGGTCCAAAAAGCGATGCGTTTAATTTCGAGAGACATGGACCCCAGCCTTCGCTGGGGTGACGGTGAGGAATTAGGCTCACCGCGCCGTGTCCATCAGCGCGCGCATCTGGCGGACGCTGTCTTCCAGTCCGATGAAGATCGCCTCGCCGATCAGGAAATGGCCGATGTTGAGTTCGGCGATTTGGGGGATCGCCGCGATCGGCATAACATTGTCGTAGGTGAGCCCGTGCCCGGCATGCGGCTCGATCCCATTCTTGGCGGCGAGCGCCGCGCCGTCGGCGATGCGCTTCAGTTCGGTCGCGCGCGCCGCGCCTTCGGCATGGGCATAGGCGCCGGTATGAAATTCGACGACTGGCGCGCCGAGCCTGATCGCCGCCTCGATCTGGCGCGGATCGGCCTCGATGAACAGGCTGACGCGTATCCCCGCAGTTCCCAGCGCCTCCACCATCGGCTGGAGATGATCGAATTGCCCCGCAGCGTCGAGGCCGCCCTCTGTCGTGCGTTCTTCGCGGCGCTCGGGGACGATACAGGCGGCGTGGGGGGTATGGCGCAGCGCGATCGCCAGCATCTCCTCGGTCGCCGCCATTTCGAGGTTCAGCGGCAGGGCGATCTCCGCCATCAGCCGGTCGATGTCCCCATCGGTGATGTGACGGCGATCCTCGCGCAGATGGGCGGTGATGCCGTCGGCGCCCGCGGCGGCGGCCATGATGGCGGAGCGCACGGGATCGGGATGGGGGCCTCCGCGCGCGTTCCGGATGGTCGCGACATGGTCGATATTGACGCCGAGGCGAAGCGGGCGGGTCAAGGCTTGGCCCGGCTTCCCGGCTTGATCGCCGGGATGGCGGCCAGTTCGGGCGGAAGCGCGTCCGCCTTATATGTCGGAACATCGAGCCGGATCAGCGGGAAGAAGGGCACGCCGAGATCGGCGGTGCCGTTGGATCGATCGATCAGGGCGGCCTCGGCGATGACGTCGCCGCCGGCATCGCGCACGGCCCGCATCGCCTCGCGGGAGGAGAGGCCGGTCGTCACAACATCTTCCACCATCAGCACTTTCGCGCCGGGCGCAAGCGCGAAGCCACGCCGCAGTTCGAACGTCCCTTCGGGTCGTTCGACGAACAGTGCATCGACACCCAGCGCGCGGCCCATCTCGTGGCCGATGATCACGCCGCCCATGGCAGGCGAGATCACCACGTCGATCGAATCGCGAACGTCCGCCGGAATGGTCGCGGCGAGCGCTTCGGCGAGTTTCGCCGCGCGCCTCGGGTTCATCAGCGCGCGGGCGCACTGCAGGTAACGCGGGCTGCGCAGTCCCGAGGAAAGGATGAAATGTCCCTCGAGCAGCGCGCCCGCGGCCTGAAACTCCGCCAGCACTTCCTCTTCGGTCATTCCTGCCTCGTCGCTCTTCATGGGGTTCGTGCCAATAGGCCGCGTGCGCCCCCGTCGCAACATCCGCTTTTTTGCGTTGCTTCTGCGCTTGAGACAGGTCTAGGGGCTCCCTATAAGGCGCTCGATTTTAATGGCCCGATATCGGTGATGCCGCCCGAAAGGCGGCTTTTGCGGGGGTAAGATGAAGACGTTGAAGACGATAATGATGGCGTTCGCACTCGCGGCGACTCCGGCGATCGCGCAGGAGGCGGTGCCCGCGAGCCCCGCTCCGGCCGCCGAGGCGGCCACCGTAGCCCCCGCCGATTCTGCTTCCGCCTTCCAACACGTCGCCCCGACGCCCGGCATTGGTATGCCGGTCGCCGGGAAGATCGGCCTGCAGCCGCAGGTGACGGAGATGGGCAAGGAAGGCCACTGGATGCACGATGTCGTGCTCCTGCCGATCATCACCGTCATCTCGCTCTTCGTGCTCGGGCTGCTGCTGTGGGTCGTTGCGCGCTATCGCGCTTCCGCCAATCCGGTTCCGTCGAAGACCTCGCACAATACGGTCATCGAGATCGTCTGGACGCTGGTGCCGGTACTGATCCTGGTCGCGATCGCGGTGCCGTCGATCCGCTTGCTCGCGCATCAATTCTCGCCGCCCAAGGCCGACCTCACCGTCAAGGTGACGGGCAACCAGTGGTACTGGACCTATCAATATCCCGACAACGGCGATTTCGAGGTCGTCTCCAACCTGCTCAAGGAAAAGGATCAGGTCGCGCCCGGGCAGCGTTTCCGTACCGACGCCGATGGTCCGCGCCTGCTGGCGGTCGATGAGCGCATGGTCGTGCCCGCCGGCGCCACGGTGAAGGTGATCGCGACCGCCGCCGACGTGATCCACAGCTTCGCCGTCCCGGCCTTCTGGGTGAAGATCGACGCCGTCCCCGGCCGTCTCAACGAGACGTGGTTCAAGGTGCCCGCCGACAAGACCGGCGTCTATTTCGGCCAATGCTCGGAGCTTTGCGGCGCCCGTCATGGCTTCATGCCGATCGCCGTCGAGGTGGTGACGCCGGCCCGCTTCGCCGAATGGGTAAAGTCGAAGGGCGGAACCATGCCGGGCGAGAAAAGCCCGGCGGCTGAAGCCGCTCCGATCCCCGGCGCAAATCCGGCCCCGCCCGCTGGCGGGCTGACACCGCCGACCCCGGGCGCCGCCACGCCCGCCACGACCTCGCAAGCCGCCACCGCGCAGAACTGAAAGCCGACCGATGACCGATACGACCGCCGACGCCCTGCATTTCCAGGCCGATCACGCGCACGAGCATCATCATGATGCCGATCACAAGCCCGGCTTCTTCGCGCGCTGGTTCATGTCCACCAATCACAAGGACATCGGTACGCTCTATCTGATCTTCGCGATCTGCGCCGGCGTGATCGGCGGCGCGATCTCGGGTCTGATGCGCATGGAGCTGGCCGAACCCGGCATCCAGTATCTGCCGATGTGGGCCGGCACCGACAATTTCGATGCGGCGTTGCATTTCTGGAACGTGCTGATCAGCGCCCACGGCCTGATCATGGTGTTCTTCATGGTCATGCCCGCGATCATCGGCGGCTTCGGCAACTGGTTCGTCCCGATCATGATCGGCGCGCCGGACATGGCGTTCCCGCGCATGAACAATATCAGCTTCTGGCTGCTGATTCCCGCCTTCACGCTGCTGCTCGGCTCGACCTTCGTCTCGGGCGGCACCGGAAATGGCGCGGGCGTGGGCTGGACGGTTTATGCGCCGCTTTCGACCAGCGGTTCGCCGGGGCCGGCCGTGGATATGGCGATCCTGTCGCTTCACCTCGCGGGTGCCTCGTCGATCCTCGGCGCGGTCAATTTCATCACCACCATTTTCAACATGCGCGCGCCGGGCATGACGCTGCACAAGATGCCGCTGTTCGTCTGGTCGGTGCTCGTCACCGCCTTCCTGCTGCTGCTGGCGCTGCCGGTGCTCGCCGCCGCGATCACGATGCTGCTGACCGACCGCAATTTCGGCACAACCTTCTACGATGCGTCTGGCGGCGGCAATCCCGTTCTCTATCAGCATCTGTTCTGGTTCTTCGGTCACCCCGAAGTGTACATCATGATCTTGCCCGGCTTCGGCATCGTCAGCCAGATCGTGTCGACTTTCTCGAAAAAGCCGGTGTTTGGCTATCTCGGCATGGCTTACGCCATGGTAGCGATCGGCGTGGTCGGTTTCGTCGTGTGGGCACACCACATGTTCACCACCGGCATGAGCGTGAACGTGAAGATGTACTTCACCGCCGCGACGATGGTGATCGCCGTGCCGACCGGCATCAAGATCTTCTCGTGGATCGCGACGATGTGGGGCGGTTCCCTCACCTTCAAGACGCCGATGCTGTGGGCGCTCGGCTTCATCTTCATGTTCACGGTTGGCGGCGTGACGGGTGTCGTGCTTGCGAACGGCGGCGTCGACGATATCATGCACGACACCTATTATGTGGTCGCGCACTTCCATTATGTGCTCTCGCTGGGCGCGGTCTTCTCGCTGTTCGCCGGCTTCTATTACTGGTTCGGCAAGATGAGCGGCCGGATGTACAACGAGTTGCTCGGCCAGCTCCATTTCTGGATTTTCTTCGTCGGCGTGAACGTGCTGTTCTTCCCGATGCACTTCCTCGGGCTGCAGGGCATGCCGCGTCGTATTCCCGACTATCCTTCGGAGTTCGCGGAATACAATGCGCTCGCGACCCACGGCTATGAGATCATGGCGGCGTCGATGGTGATCTTCTTCATCAATGTGTTCTGGTCGCTGTTCGCGGGCAAGAAGGCGGAAGGCAATTATTGGGGCGAGGGTGCCACCACGCTTGAATGGACACTCTCAAGCCCGCCACCCTATCACCAGTTCGAGACGCTGCCGAAGATCGACTGATAGAGGAGCGAATATTCTGTCATTCCCGCGAAAGCGGGAATCCATAGACCCTGAACCTTTGAGAATATGGATACCCGCTGAAGTTTATCCTGAGCGCCTGCCCCGCAGGCAGTCGAAGGGCGGGAATGACGGGAGAGCCGGGAAACAAGTGAAGAGTACATGACTGCGAGCGTTCAGACACAGCATCTCCCGGCAGATTGGCGCGATCTTCTCGCGCTCACCAAGCCGCGCGTCGTGACGCTCGTCGTCTTCACCGGGTTGTGCGGGCTGCTCGCGGCGCCCGCGCACATCCACCCGGTGCTGGGCTTCACGGCCATCCTCTGCATCGCGCTGGGCGCGGGCGCGGCGGCCGCACTCAACCAATGGTACGAAGCCGATATCGACGCGATGATGAAGCGCACCGCCGACCGGCCCTTGCCGGCGGGACGGATGGATCGCCAGTCGGCGCTCCATTTCGGCGTCGGGCTGGGCGTCTTCTCGGTGTTGCTCATGGGGCTGGCGGTGAATGTCGTGGCGGCCGCCATCCTGTCCGTCTCGATCCTCTTCTACGTGTTCGTTTACACTGTCTGGCTCAAGCGCCGCACGCCTCAGAACATCGTCATCGGCGGCGCCGCCGGAGCCTTTCCGCCCTTGATCGGCTGGGCGGCGGCGACGGGCCGGATCGAACTGCTGCCGCTTCTGCTCTTCGCGCTCATTTTCCTGTGGACGCCGCCGCATTTCTGGGCGCTCTCGCTGTTCGTGAAGAGCGACTATGCCAAAGCAGGTGTGCCGATGCTGCCGGTCGTCGCCGGGTTGCGCGTCACGCGAGGGCAGATACTCCTCTACACTTTTCCGATGATCGCCGTCGCTGTCGCGCCCTGGTATCTGGGGCTGGCCGGCGCGCTCTACGGCCTCTCCGCGATCATATTGTCGATCCCCTTCATGGCGCTCGCGGCGCAAATCTCGCTCAGCACCGAAACCGACCCCGCCTCGATGAAGCCGGAGCGGAGACTGTTCGCCTATTCGATCCTCTACCTGTTCGGCCTGTTCGGCATGCTGGTGGCGGATCGCATGGTGTTGGCATGACGCCCGCCGAGGAAGCCGAGGTCCGTCGCCGCCAGCGCTCCCGCGCGCTCGTTACCGCGCTCGTGCTGGGCGCGCTCGTGATCCTTTTCTACGCGATCGCGATCGCGAAGATGGCGTGACGATGGCCGCCGTCGCCGATCGCAACCGCAGGGTCGCGCTTGCTGCCGCAGGCATTGCTTTAGCGGCGCTCGGTCTCGCCTTCGCGAGCGTGCCGCTTTACCGCATCTTCTGCGAATATACCGGCTTCGACGGCACCACCCAGCGCGCGAGCGCGGATGCGGCGCCGATCCGGTCCACGGGAAAGCTGATGAACGTTCGCTTCGACGCGAACGTCTCGCCGACCTTGCCCTGGACCTTCGCGCCGGAAAAGCAGGTGGCGCGCATCGCGGTCGGCGCCCGCAATCTCGCTTTCTTCGTGGCCGAGAACAAATCGGACCAGACCGTCGTCGGCAGCGCGACCTTCAACGTGACCCCCGGTCAGGCCGGGCAATATTTCACCAAGATCCAGTGCTTCTGCTTCAACGAACAGACGCTGAAGCCTGGCGAGCGCGTGCGCATGCCCGTGATCTACTATGTCGATCCGAAGCTGCTCGACGATCCGGATGCGCGCGATATCAGCGAAATCACCCTGTCCTACACCTTCTACCCGGTGGATTCCGGGAAGGTGAGCGGTTAAGGACGGCGGAACGAACACAAGGGGCGAATAGATGGCCGGCGCGAAGACCCACGATTATCATATCCTTCCTCCCAGCATCTGGCCGCTGATCGGCGCGACGTCGGCGCTGGCCATGGCCTCCGGCGCAATCATGTGGATGCATGCGCAGCCCTATGGCGGCTGGCTCTTCATCCTCGGCGTGCTCGGCGTCCTGTTCACCATGTTTAGCTGGTGGTCCGATGTGATCAAGGAAGCCCATGCCGGCGATCATACGCCGGTCGTATCGCTTCATCTGCGTTACGGCATGATCCTGTTCATCGCTTCCGAAGTCATGTTCTTTGTCGGCTGGTTCTGGGCATGGTTCGATTTTTCGCTCTTTCCGGCGCCGATCGAGTTTTCGGAAGGAACAACGTCGATCATCCAGGGCGCGACAAGTGTCACCCACGGAGTCGGCATCTGGCCGCCCAAGGGCGTCGAGGTTCTGGATGCCTTTGCCTTTCCGCTGCTCAACACGCTGATCCTGCTTTGCTCGGGCACCACTGTTACCTGGGCCCATCACGCCCTGCTGCACGGCGATCGCAAGGGGCTGATCAACGGCCTGTGGCTTACCATCGGGCTCGGCCTGCTGTTCAGCAGCATTCAGGCCTATGAGTATATGCACGCGCCATTCCCCTTTAAGGGGCTGAACTATGGCGCCGCCTTCTTCATGGCGACCGGTTTCCACGGCTTCCACGTCATCGTCGGCACGATCTTCCTGACGGTGTGCCTGATCCGTGCCTATAAGGGCCATTTCACGCCGAAGCAGCATTTCGGCTTCGAGGCGGCCGCCTGGTACTGGCATTTCGTCGACGTGGTGTGGCTGTTCCTGTTCGTGTCGATCTATGTGTGGGGCGGCTGGGGCGCGCCGGTCCACGGCGGCTGATCCCGGACGGGTGGCATGAAGCCGCCGGCACCCTTCTCAGCGGGTCTCGGCGGCCTTTGCCCGCGCTGCTCGGCGAAGACGTTGTTTCGCGGCTTGCTCAAGTTCGAGCCGCGCTGCCGCGCCTGCGGTCTCGATTTCATGTCGTTCAATGTCGGTGATGGTCCCGCGGCCTTTCTGACTCTGCTGATCGGCACGCTGGTCACCGGCCTCGCCCTGTGGCTGGAACTCGCGACGGAGCCGCCCTTTTGGCTGCATCTGCTGATCTGGCCGTTGCTCACGCTGATTCTCGTGGTGGGCTCGCTCCGGGTCGCGAAGGGCGTGTTGATCAGCCTCGAATATCGCAACGCGGCGCGCGAAGGACGGATCGCCCCGCCGGACGGTCAGTGAAGCGGCTGCCGATCCTCGCCACTCTGCTGGTAGCGGCGGCGGTCGCTATGATGATCGGTCTCGGCATCTGGCAGTTGCACCGCGCCCAGTGGAAGGAAGCGCTGCTCGCGCGCTATGAGGCCAACAGTCACCCCCCGCCCGTCGCTTTCCCCAGCGTGCCGACGCCGCAGGACGAGCGCCTGCTGTTCCGCCGCACGACCGGCTTTTGCCCCAAGCCATTGAGTTGGAGCGCGCGTTCCGGCCGAAACCGGGCTGGCGATGCCGGCTGGCGCCATATCGCTCTCTGCGGGAACAGCGCCGAGGGGCCGGGCATCGCCGTCGATCTCGGCTGGTCGAACAATGGCGACGCCCCCAGGGGTTATGCCGGCGGTCCCGTGGCCGGGGTCATCGGCTCCGACCGCGATCACATTCTCATGCTGGTGTCGGATCGGCCTGCGCCCGGCTTGCAGCCCAGCGCCTTGCCTTCGCTCGACGATATTCCAAACAACCACATGGCCTATGCCATCCAGTGGTTCCTGTTCGCGGGCGTGGCGGTGCTGATCTATGTGCTCGCATTGCGGCGGCGGTTGCGATAGTGGCGCCACCCCGCTAATCCCCGCCGGTCATGCGCTATATCAGCACCAGGGGCGCGGCCCCGATCCTGTCCTTTGAGGACGTGACCCTGGCGGGCCTTGCGTCGGATGGCGGCCTCTATGTGCCGGAGACGTGGCCCAGCTTCTCGATGGCCGAGATCAAGGTGCTCCAGGGTCTTTCCTACGTCGAGACAGCGGTGGCGGTAATGCGGCCGTTCGTGGCGGGCTCGCTCGACGAGGCGGAGTTGCGGGATCTCTGCCAGGCCGCCTATGGCCGTTTCGATCATGCCGCCGTCACGCCGCTGGTCCAGCTTGACCATCGCCGTTGGCTGCTCGAGCTGTTTCACGGCCCCACGCTTGCCTTCAAGGACGTTGCGCTCCAGTTGCTCGGCCTGCTGTTCGAGCGCTTCCTGTCCACGCGCGACACACACATCACGGTTGTCGGCGCGACTTCGGGGGACACAGGATCGGCCGCGATCGACGCCCTGGCCGGGCGCGCGAAGGTCGACATCTTCATGCTGCACCCGAAGGGCCGCGTGTCCGAAGTGCAGCGCCGCCAGATGACGACGGTGCTCGCGCCCAATGTTCACAACATCGCCATCGAAGGCAGTTTCGACGACGCCCAGGCGCTGGTGAAGGCGATGTTCGGGCATCAGGCCTTCGCCGGTCGCTTCGCGCTCTCGGCGGTGAACTCGATCAACTGGGCGCGGCTGATGGCCCAAATCGTCTATTATTTCTACGCGGCCGTCCGTCTTGGCGCACCGGAGCGGCCGGTCGCCTTCTCGGTCCCCACCGGCAATTTCGGCGATGTCTTCGCGGGCTATGCGGCGGCCAGGATGGGCTTGCCGGTAGCCAGGCTGATCGTCGCCACCAACGTCAACGACATCCTCCATCGTGCGCTGAGCGCCGGCGACTATTCGGTTGGCACGGTCACGCCCACCGCCGCGCCGTCAATGGATATCCAGGTCAGCTCCAATTTCGAGCGGCTGCTGTTCGATCTGCACGGCCGCGACGGCGTGGCGCTCGCCGAAACCATGCGCGGTTTCGAAGCGACCAAGCGGATGGACATCCCGCCCGCGATGCGCGCCGAGGCCGCGAAGCTTTTCACCAGCGCCCGCGTCGACGCCGACGAGATGGCGATCGCTATGCGCTGGGCGTTCGAGGAGACCACACAAATCATCGATCCGCACAGCGCGATCGGCCTCGCCGCCGCGCGCGCCAGCGACCTTCCCGCTGACATTCCCGTCGTGACGCTGGCAACCGCGCATCCCGCCAAGTTTCGCGACGCGGTCGAGCGCGCGATCGGGCAGCGGCCGACCCAGCCCGCGCGGATCTCCAGCCTGTTCGAGCGGGCCGAGCGCTACGAGGTACTTCCGGCCACGCTTGACGCGGTCGAGGATTTCATCGCCGCCCACGCGCAGGAAATGGCGTGACCGCGAGGCTTCACCGCCTCTCCAACGGCGTTACCGTCGCGGTCGAGCACATGCCCGGCGTCGAGACGGTCGCGGCGGGGCTCTATGCCGATGTCGGCGCGCGTTCCGAACCCGCCGGCTTGTCCGGCCTCGCCCACATGGTCGAGCATATGGTGTTCAAGGGCGCCGGCTCGCGTGATGCCCGCGCGATCGCCGAGGCGATCGAGGACAAAGGGGGCTCGATCAACGCCTGGACGGCGCGTGATCATACCGTCTTCCATACCCGCATGCTCGCGGGCGACATGGCGCTGGGGCTGGAGCTGGTCGCCGATCTCGTCCGCGCTCCGCATTTCCAGGCCGAAGAGCTGGAGCGCGAGAAGGAGGTCGTCCTCGCCGAACTGGGCGAGGCGCACGACACGCCGGACGACATCATTTTCGATCATCTGAGCGCCGCCGCCTTCTCTGATCAGCCGCTCGGCCTGCCCGTGCTGGGGGATGAGGCGAGCATCGCAGCCATCGATACCGCCGCGCTGCATCGTTGGATCGACGGCCAATATTGCCCGGATCGGCTCGTCATCGCGGCGGCGGGTAAGGTCGACGAGGACGCGTTACTCGCCATTGTCGAACGGCGCTTCGGCGACCTTGTGCCGGTTACAGCCACACCGTTCGTGCCCGCGATCTTCACCAGCGGCACCCGCCATGACCGCCGCCGCTTCGATCAGCTTCATCTGAGCTTCGCCTTCGCGGCGCCGGCGAACCGCGACACCGATCTCTACGCGATGGCCCTGTACAGCTCGGCGGCGGGCGGCGGCATGTCCTCGCGGCTGTTCCAGGAGCTGCGCGAGGAGCGCGGTCTTGCCTACAGCATCTATAGCTGGGCGCAGCCTTATGCCGATACCGGCATGTTCGGCGTCTACTGCGCCGCCCAGCAGGAAAAGGGCGCGGAGGCCTTCACGCTCGCCCGCGATGTGCTCGCGCGCACCGCCGAGACGCTCGACGAGGCTGAGCTGGAGCGCGCCAAGGCGCAGGCCAAGGCGGGCCTGCTGATGGGCCTCGAATCGGTCGCCACCCGCTGCGATCATCTCGCCCGCCAGATCCAGATCCACGGCCGCATCATATTGCCCAACGAGACGGTCGCGCAAATCGACGCGGTCACGATCGAGGACGCCCGCCGCGCGGGGCAGGCGGCGCTGTCAGGCCCGATGGCGGTGGCCAGCGTCGGCGGCAAGCTTGCGAGAGTCGCTTAATCCTCCCCCGCAGGGGGAGGGGGACCGCTCGCGCAGCGAGTGGTGGGGGGGGATCGCCACTTGCGTATCGCCCAGCCTTACTCCCCCTCCACCAGCCTGCGGCTGGTCCCCCTCCCCGTGCCGGGGAGGATCATGAATCTCCAAACCCTGATAGCCGAGCCTTGGGCCGATTACGGCCTCGTCGACTCCGGCCATGGCCGCAAGTTGGAGCGCTATGGCCGCTTCCGCTTCATCCGGCCCGAGCCGCAGGCGATGTGGACACCGGCCTCCGATTTCTGGGATGCAGATGGCGAGTTTGTCGCTGCGTCTGATGAGGATGGCGGCGGCCGCTGGCAGCTTTCGCGCGACGTGCCGCGCGGCGGCTGGCATCAGACATGGGAGGATGTCCGCTTCACCGCGCTGTGCACGCCCTTCCGCCATCTCGGTTTCTTCCCGGACATGGCGCCGCAATGGGCCTGGATGCGCGATCGGGTCAGCGAAGGCGACGAGGTGCTCAACCTGTTCGGCTATACCGGCGTCGGTACGCTGGCGTTGGCGGCGAAGGGCGTCCGCATGGTCCATGTCGATGCGTCGAAGAAATCGGTGGAGGCCGGTCGCTCCAACGCATTGCTCGCCGACATGGCGGACAGACCGATCCGCTGGCTGGTCGACGACGCGGCCAAGTTCGCTGCGCGCGAGGTTCGTCGCGAGCGTCGCTATGATGGCATCTTCCTCGATCCGCCGAAATTCGGACGTGGTCCCGACGGAGAGGTCTGGCGGCTCGAGGAGCATCTCCCCGGTCTGATCGCCGACTGCCGCAGGCTGCTTGACGAGAAAAGCCGCTTCCTCGTCCTCACCGTCTATGCCGTCCGCATGTCCGCCCTCGCGATCGCGGAATTGCTCGCCCAGGCGACGCAGGGACTCGGCGGCACCGTCGAGGCGGGCGAGATGGCGGTGCGCGAGGAGGCGAGGGGGCTGCTGCTGCCAACCGCGATCTTCGCGCGGTGGAAGGGCGATTAGCGGCCAGTTCGAACGGCTCTCCGCGAAGTTCGTTTCTCCCGCGCGCGCCAATTCGATTCGTTGCCTGTCTCGATTATCAGGTTAAGAGGGCGCACGTTTATCCACGGGAGACCTTAGTTGCCCACGCTTGTCCTGATTCGCCACGGCCAGTCGGCCTGGAACCTCGAAAACCGCTTCACCGGCTGGTGGGATGTCAACCTCACGCCGCAGGGCGAGGCCGAGGCGAAGGCGGCGGGCGAGCTGATGGCGGCCCGGGGCGTGGATTTCGACATGACCTTCACCAGTTTCCAGACCCGCGCGATCAAGACGCTCAATATCGCGCTCGAGGCGATGGGCCGGCTCTGGCTGCCTGTCGAGAAGGACTGGCGCCTGAACGAGCGGCATTACGGTGGGCTCACTGGCCTCGACAAGGCCGAAACCGCCGCGCGCCATGGCGACGAGCAGGTCAGGATCTGGCGCCGCAGCTTCGACACGCCGCCGCCGCCGCTGGCGCCAGGCGGAGCGTTCGACCTTGCCGCCGATCGCCGCTATGCGGGCATCGCCATTCCCGAAACTGAAAGTCTCAAGGACACGATCGCGCGCGTGCTCCCCTATTGGGAAAGCCGCATCGCGCCCGAGTTGAAGGCGGGCAAGCGCGTGCTGATTTCCGCGCACGGCAATTCGCTCCGCGCGCTGGTCAAGCATCTTTCAAAGATTCCGGATGACGAGATCACCGGTCTCGAAATTCCGACCGGCCAGCCTATCGTCTACGAGCTGGACGACAGCCTCGCCCCGCTGGATCGCTATTATCTCGCCGAACGGAGCTGAGCCCGACCCGCATACATCGCGTCGTCCGCGCGCGCGATCAAAGTCTCGGCGGCATCGTCGGCGCCCAGCTCGGCAAGCCCGATGGAAATGCTCAGCCGAACATTCTTTCCGCCCAGCATGAGGGGCTGGTCGGCCACTGCCTCAATCAGGCGCTCCGCCTTGTCCCGCGCCGCTTCGGCGTCGATATGTTCCAGCAGCAGCCCGAATTCGTCGCCGCCGATCCGCGCCACCACGTCGGTGGTGCGCACCATCGCCTGAAGGATGTTGGCGACGTGAATCAGCGCGGCGTCGCCGGCGATATGTCCGTGCGAGTCGTTGATCTGCTTGAGCCCGTCGAGATCGACGAACATCACCCAGGAGGCCGGCGTCCCATAGCGGCGCCCATGCTGGACCACGCGCTCGACTTCGCGCACGAAGCGGCGGCGGTTGGGAAGCGGTGTCAGCGTGTCGGAATCTACCAGCTTTTCAAGCTCTTCAATGCGCGCGCGCATCTTCGCAAGTGCGGAACTCAGAAGCTGATTCTCATCAAGTTGCCGGTACAGAAGCTCGCGTACGCGCGGCGTCAGCTCATCGTCCGAAATGGCGGACAGCGGCCCCCTTGCGAGCTTGGCCAGCGGTATGAGTTCTGGTTCGTTCAATGCTCGGGTTCCATACACAAAACGATCCCGCGACGCACCTAAAGTAGATCATCCCCGCGCAATCAACAAGTTTGGGCGACCGACGTTGAGCCACGGCTGGGCGCGCACGTCTGGTCACGGACCAAGGTCGCCTTTGCATTGCCATCGCCTATCCAGCCGCATATGAGCGCTTTTTAGCCTGCTGGGGAGCGGACATGACAACGGCCGGACAGGCGCCGAAGATCGGAATCATCATGGGCAGCCGGTCTGACTGGGACACCATGCGCCACGCAGCCGAGATGCTCAAGGCGCTCGAGGTTCCGCACGAATGTTGTGTCATTTCGGCACATCGTACCCCTGACCGGCTCTATGATTATGCGCGCAACGCCGCGGGCCGGGGATTGGTTGCGATCATCGCCGGGGCTGGCGGCGCCGCTCACCTGCCGGGCATGACCGCGTCGATGACCCGCCTGCCCGTGTTCGGCGTGCCGGTCGAAAGCAAGGCGCTGAAGGGCATGGATAGCCTCCTCTCGATCGTCCAGATGCCGGCTGGCGTGCCCGTCGGCACGCTCGCCATCGGCAAGGCGGGGGCGACCAACGCGGCACTGATCGCGGCGGCGGTCGCGGCGACCGCCGATCCCGCGCTGGGCGAACGGATCGATGCCTGGCGCGCGCAGCAGACCGCGTCGGTTCCGCTGGAGCCCGAATGACGATCCCGCCGCTTTCCACGGTCGGCATCATCGGCGGAGGGCAATTGGGGCGGATGCTGGCGGTTGCCGCCGCTCAGCTCGGCTATAACTGCCACATCTACGCGCCCGACGAGCGCTGCCCCGCCGCCGATGTGGCGGTCGCCTGGACCCGCGCCGCCTATGATGATGCCGAGGCGCTGGCGTGCTTCGCCGGTCAGGTCGATATCATCACCTACGAATTCGAGAATATTCCATATGAGCCGGTCGCCGCGCTGGCTGGCATCCGCAAGGTTTCGCCCAGTCCCAGGGCGCTTCAGATCGCGCAGGATCGCGTGCTGGAAAAAAGCTTCGTCGACGCCCTCGGCGCCCGCACCGCGCCCTGGGCGGAAATCCAGACCATTGAGGATCTGGAAAGCGCGATCGCTCGAATCGGCGCGCCCGCGATCCTGAAGACGCGGCGCAACGGTTATGACGGGAAGGGGCAGGCGCGCCTTCTTACGTCAGCCGATACTGCCAAGGCCTGGGATGCCATCGCCGGCCAACCGGCGATTCTCGAAGGTTTCGTGGACTTCGATCACGAATTCTCGATCATCATCGCGCGCGGGCCGGACGGTCGGAGCGTGAGCTGGGATCCGCCCGAGAATGTCCATGCCGGGGGGATCCTCGATAGGTCGACCGTGCCTGCCCATCCCGTTATCCTAGCCCAGGCGGAGGAAGCCCGCATGCTCGCGCTGCGGGTGGCCGACGACCTTGACTATGTCGGCGTGCTGACCTTCGAATTTTTCGCGGGGGTCGATGGTCCCGTGTTCAACGAAATGGCGCCGCGCGTCCACAACAGCGGTCACTGGACGATCGAGGGTGCGGTCACCTCCCAGTTCGAGAACCATATCCGTGCGATCTGCGGCCTCCCGCTCGGTGCCACCGCACTAACCGCGCCGCGTGTCGAGATGCGCAACCTTATCGGCGAGCAGGCCAATGGCTGGGAGGATATCCTGAGCGATCCGGCCGCGCATCTCCATCTCTACGGCAAGCGGGTTCCCCGCCCCGGCCGCAAGATGGGGCATGTGACCAGGCTGGGGTAAGCCCGCATTGGGGATCGTCATCCCGGACCTGTTCCGGGGCCCACCAGGCAACACGCGCCGGACCCAAAAGGCTGAGTGGATACCGGAACAAGTCCGGCATGACGAAAATCATCTCTGGTCCGCTGGCGGTAGCGCGCTTTCTGCTTGATGTAACATTATATCGTCTCTAAGCCTGCACGGCAGCGCAAGGAGATGATATCACATGACTCTGAAAACCGCCCTTCTCCGCGATCTCGCATCTCTCTCCGCGGTCGCACTGCATGCGCCCCTGCTCGCCCAAACTGCCGCATCCGGCCGCGATTATCATGCCGCCCCGCCGACCGATATCATCGTGACCGCACCCTTTTCGCGCGATCGAACCGATCTGCTCTCGGGAACATCGGTGCTTCAGGGCACGAACCTCACGCAGGCGCTGCGCCCGACGATCGGCGAAACGCTCGATCACACGCCAGGCCTTTCCGCCACATCCTTTGGTCCCAGCGCCTCGCGTCCGGTGATCCGGGGCCTGCAGGGCGAGCGGGTCAGGGTGCTGACCGACGGGATCGGATCGATCGACGTTTCGAATACGAGCGTCGATCACGCCGTCGCGATCGATCCGCTGCTGGCCGAACGGGTCGAGGTGCTGCGCGGGCCGTCCGCCCTCCTTTACGGATCGGCGGCGATCGGCGGCGTGGTCAACGTGCTGGACAAGCGCATCCCCCGCAGCGTGCCGGACGAGCCGCTTCATGTCGGCGCGATCGCCGGCTATGGTTCGGCGGCGGACGAACGCAGCGCCGCCGGCACCATCGACGTGCCGGTCGGCAGGCAATTCGTGCTGCACGCCGACGGCAGCTATCTCAAGAGCGACGATCTGCGCATCGGCGGCCATGTGCTCACGCCGGCGCTGCGCGAACAGGCGTTGGCTTCGAGCCAATTGCCGCCCGACCCCGACGCGCCGATCGACTTCGCGGCCAACGCGGCGCTGAGGGGCCGGCTGCCGAACAGCGCGGCCGAGACCTGGACGGCGGGTGTCGGCGGCGCGCTGATTACCGATGGCGGCAGCCTGGGTGTCGCCTACAGTCATTATGACAGCCTCTACGGCATCCCTCCGCGCCTCGCGACCGCGCCCGGACAGGAGCAGGAGGAGCCGCGGCTCGACCTGAAGCAGGATCGCATCGACGCCCGCGCCGAGGTCCAGACGGGTGGAAGCCTGTTCGAAGCCGTTCGCGGGCGCTTCGCTTATGCCAAATATCGCCACTTCGAACTCGAGCAGGACGGCAGCATCGGCACCGCCTTCTACAATCAGGGCTTGGAGGGACGGCTCGAACTCAGCCAGGCGGCGCGCGGCGGCTGGAAGGGCGCGAGCGGCGTCCAGTTCTTCTCGCGCGATTTCAACGTGATCGGCGACGAGGCCTTCCTGCCGAAAAACGGCACGCGGCAGATCGGCCTGTTCACGCTCCAGGAACTCAATCTGGGCGCCCTCAAGGCGGAAGCGGGCGCCCGGTACGAACATAGCAATCTCAACGCCAGCCCGCTGGCCGACCAGCCGCAATTCTTCGCGGGCGGGCGCAGCTTCGACACCTTCTCCGCCTCGGCGGGGGTATCCTATGCCGTAGCGCGCGACTGGCGGCTGGGGCTCAATCTCTCGCGAACCGTCCGTGCGCCGTCGGCCGAGGAGCTGTTCGCCAACGGCCCGCACGCCGGCACCGAGGCGTTCGAAATCGGCAACCCCGATTTCGGGACGGAGCGGAGCTGGGGGGCCGAAGCCACGCTGCACGGCAAGGGACCGGGCTATACGATAGAAATCTCCGCCTATCACAACTGGTTCAGGAACTTCATTTACGACAGCGCCACCGGGGCGATCGAGGACGGGTTGCCGGTCTACCAATCCCTCCAGGCGGATGCGCGCTACTATGGCTTCGAGCTGCAGGGGACCGCGACGCTGGCGCGGTTGGGCGGGGTCGAGCTTCGCGCCGACGGTCTCGCCGACTATGTCCACGCCACGATCGTCGGCAGCGGCCCCGCGCCGCGCATTCCGCCGCTGCGCCTACTGGGCGGGATCGAGGCGACGAGCCCGCGCATCGACGGTCGCGTCGAAGTGGAGTGGACTGACGATCAGACGCGCGTCGCCCCGGTCGAGACCCCGACCGACGGGTTCACCCTGGTCAACGCCACGTTCAACCTGCGTCCATGGGGCGAGGCGGGGCCGCTCAGCTTTACGCTCTCCGCCAACAACATCTTCGATGTGGTCGCGCGGCGGCACGCGAGCTTCCTCAAGGATTATGCGCCGCTGGCGGGCCGCGACCTGCGGGTGACCGCGCGCTTCTCGCTGTGACACGAACATGACCTCGCGCTTAGGTGAGCGTAATAGGTTGAAGCTCACCCAAGGATTTGAACAGCGGGATAGTTCCGGCCTATGGCAGGGCTATGGTCCGCCCTCACCTGTTCGCTCCAGACGCCGACGCGATCGAAGCATTGGCGCGCGACGTGCTGGCGCGCCTGCCCGAGCCCTTCGCACTCCATCTCGACGGGGTCGTGCTGCGCGTCGAGGAGTTCGCCGAGGATGCGGTGCTCGATCAGATGGGGATCGACGACCCGTTTGACCTGACCGGGCTCTATACCGGCCGCCCGGTCGGTGAAAAGTCGGTCTCGGATTCGGGCGCGCTGCCCGACATGATCCACCTCTACCGCCGCCCGCTGCTCGACGAATGGGTCGCGACCGGCGTGACGCTCGAGGCGCTGATCGCCCATGTCGTCATCCACGAGGTCGGCCATCATTTTGGCCTGAGCGACGACGTCATGCACGCCCTGGAGGCCGCCGCCGGATGAGCGCCGCACGGCTGGTCTTCGAGCAGGTCACATGCCTGCGCGGCGAGCGGCTGCTGTTTGAAGGGCTGAGCTTCGCGATCGGGGCGGGCGGCGCCGCGCTGGTCACCGGCCCCAACGGCAGCGGCAAATCGAGCCTGCTGCGGCTGGCGGCTGGTCTGTTGCGGCCTGCGGCGGGGCGCATTGAGACCGGCGCCTCGATCGCTTATCTGGGCGAACAGCCAGCGCTCGATCCATATCTGACGCTGGCGCGCGCTCTTGCTTACTGGGCTTCGATCGACAAAGCCGGCGCCGGCGGGATCGGCGACGCGCTCGACGCGATGGGTATCGCCGCGCTCGCCCATGTGCCCGTGCGGATGCTCTCGACCGGCCAGCGCCGCCGAGCCGGGCTGGCGCGGGTGATGCTGAGCGCCGCGCCGATCTGGCTGCTCGACGAGCCCGGCAACGGCCTCGATGCGACCACGCTCGATCGGCTGGCGGCGGTCATCGCCGGTCATCGCGCGGCAGGCGGGATTGTCCTCGCCGCTACCCACCAGTCGCTCGGGATCGGCGACGCGCTCGCGCTGGAGCTTGGCACATGAGCGTGCTCGCAGCGATCGTCCGCCGCGACGTGGCGCTGGCGCTCCGCAGCGGCGCGCTGCTGCCGGTGGTCTTCTTCCTGCTGGTGGCGACGCTCTACCCGTTCGCGATCGGGCCGGACGCGGCGCTGCTCGGCCGTACTGGCGGCGGCATGTTGTGGGTTGCCGCGCTGCTCGCGGCGCTGCTGCCGGTCGACCGGCTCGCCGCGCCCGACATCGAGGCGGGCATGATCGACCAATATGCCGTGCGCGGGCTGGCCGACGAAGCGGTCGCCGCCGCCAAGATCCTCGCGCACTGGCTGAGCTTCGGCCCGCCGCTGATGCTCGCCGCGTTGCCCGCCGCCGCGCTGTTGCGGCTGGATGGCGCGGCGGTGCAGAGGATCGAGCTGGGCCTGCTGATCGGCACGCCGGGGCTGGCGGCGCTCGCCTTCGCCACCGCCTGCCTGACGGCGGGGCTGCGCGGCGCCGGCGCGCTCGCCGGGCTGCTGATGCTCCCGCTCGCCATCCCGCTCCTGATCTTTGCCGCCGGCAGCCTCGCGCCGGACGGGATGGGCGCGGTCAAGCTGCTCGCGGCGACCTCGCTGCTGCTGGTCGCGGGCGCCCCCTTCGCGGCGGGCGCGGCGCTCCGGGCGATGCGTGATTGAGGCGCAAGGTCAGATCAAATCTCGTCGATCATCTCCGCCAGCGTCTCCAGGCATTCCCTCGCTAGCGCCCGTGAGCGTTCCGGGGACCATCCGCGTTCGGGATCGGGCTGGTCATCATTGTCCTTGAAGGGCATTTCCAGCGTCATCGCCACGCAACCGAAGCGGTTGGCGAGCTGGTTGGTAGACATGGAGAGATTGGCCCGGCCGGGCGGCGCGATACCGTAGCCGTGGCGGGTCTGGAAGTCGGGGGTGCGTTCGGCGAGGCGGTTGCGGAAGCGGTGGTAGAGGTCGCCCTGGCGGTCGGTCCAGTTGGGAATGCCCTCGAAGCCCGCGATGAAGACATGCGGGATCGATTCGTCGCCATGCACGTCCATCGCGAAGGCGACGCCGGTCTGGTCCATGCGGGCGAGGGTGTGGAACACCTCGGGCGAGCGCTCGCGGGTCGGCGCGTGCCATTCGCGGTTGAGGTTCACGCCGACGGCGTTGGTGCGCAGATGGCCGCGCCGCGATCCGTCCGGGTTCATGTTGGGGACGATGTGGAAGGTCGCCTTGTCGCGCAGCCTCCGCGCGCTGGCGCCGGTCGGGTCGGCCAGCATATCGAGCGCGCCTTCCATCCACCATTCGGCCATCGTCTCGCCGGGATGCTGGCGGGCATAGAGCCAGACATGCTTGGGCCCGGTGCCCAGTTCCAGGCAGTCGAGCGGCTGGCCGTCCAGGGTCCGGCCGAGTTCGATCAGGCGCGCGCCGGGCTGGAGCGCGATGCGGGCGACGAGATCGTGGTGCCGCTCCATCGAGTAAGGCGCGAAATAGGCGAACCAGATTGCGTCAGCCTCGGCCTGATGGCGGATGGTCAGCACGCCGTCGGCATAGCTCGTGTCCGCCTGCCGCCAGTCCCGCCGGTCATGGCTGTAGCGGGCACGATAGTTGGGCCAGCCGTCGGGATAAGCCGATTTGCCGCAGTTGAGGATGCGCAGCGTCAGCATTCTGCCCTTCGCGCCGGCGACGCGGAAATGAAACCACTGATAGAAAGCCGAATCCTTGTCGTGGCGGATATTGAGGTCGGCATTTTCCCCATCGATGCCGACGATTTCGATATTGCCGCTGTCGAAGTCGCTCGTGATGCTGATCGTCATTTGACCGTGATAGTGCGGCCGGACTCGCCGGGGAAGTCCTTGAACAGGGCGGCGGCGAGCTTGTCGGCGGCAGCCGCCGTCGAGGCGTAGGGCGTGCCGTCGCGCGCCTCAAGCCGGGCGCGGCCTTCCCAGAAGACGGTGCCGTCGGAGCGCCGTTTGAGCTGGACGAAGAGATCGGTGCGAGTCGCCATCGGCACGGTCTTCTTGCCGACCGGGAAGCTCACCCCGCCGCCGACGCCCACACCGCCCCCATAGGTGCCGCCGCCTAGGCCGATGCTGAAGGCCGAGCGCTCCGGCCCGATCTGGCGCGACGCCTGCTGGAGATCGACCACGGCGACCAGCTCGGAACGGGGCAGATCGGAGGCGATGGTGAAGCCCCGCGCCTGAAGCTGGCGCGCAATGGGGGTGGCGATCGATTGGAACTCGAGGCTGTTGGCCTCATTGGCGTTGCGCGGCTCGACCGCGATCTGGCCCTGCGCGACCGGCTGGCCGAGATGGAAGCGGGTGACCTCGGCCGGTGGTATCTGCGCGGCGCAGCCCGCCAGCAGCGCCGCCCCGGCCAGAGCCGTCGCCGTCCCTATGATCCTCATCGCGGTCCTCCCCGGGCTTCTCACCCGCATAGTGCACCGAACGCTTCTAGGTTGGAAGCGCTGCATCCAGGGTGAACGGCGGAGTCGATGGCTTGACTTCGCGATGCGCGCCGCATAGGGGAGCGCCTCATTTTTCAACTTTAGACGATGAGACAAGGCAGGCGTTCGAAGCCATGAAGATCCGCAACTCGCTCAAATCGCTCAAGGGGCGTCATCGCGACAATCGCGTGATCCGTCGGCGCGGCCGCACCTACGTCATAAACAAGACCAACCGCCGCTTCAAGGCGCGCCAGGGCTGAGGCCCGACCTCACGGTCGCATCGGGTTGAATCGTCATCCCGGCGAAAGCCGGGATTTCTCTTGCTATCCGTCTGTCGAAAAGAAAACGGGATTCCAGCTTTCGCTGGAATGACGATATGTATCGCTCAGGCGAGTTGAGGCGCGGGCCGTCCCCGCGCGATCGGAAGGATTTTCCTGAGTTCGGCCACCAGCAGGGCCAGGCTCGTCGGCTTGCGCAGCACCGGGGAATGGCGGTAGCGGTTGCCGTGGCTGAGCAGTTCGTAGCCGCTGCAAAAGAGGAATGGCACCCCGCGCGTTTCGAGCAGGTCCGCGAGTGGATAGACCATCTCGCCATGGAGATTGACGTCGAGGATGGCGGCGTCGGGCGGCTCGTGGTCCGCCAGCAGCCGAAAGGCCTCTTCGAGCGTGGAGGCGGGGCCGACCACGTCCCAGCCGCTGTCCTGCAGGCCCCGGCTCAGTTCCAGCGCGATCAGCGTCTCGTCCTCGACGATCAGCAGGCGGCCCGGGCTCGCCTCCTGATCGCGAACCGGATCGGTCGCGGGTTGTCCGCTGAGCCCGTCGTCCCGGAAACTTTCGGGTGGCAGGCGCGCATCCACGTTGATGCCGCCGGGACGCCAGTCGATCGAGATCTCGCCGCCCAGTTGCTTCGCGCCCATAGCGGTGATCAGGGTCGATCCGAAGCCGTGGGAGGAGGGTTTGGTCACGGGAGGGCCGCCACTCTCGATCCAGCGAAAGCATAGCGCCCCGTCGTCGCGGGTAGCCCACGCCACGTCCACGCGCCCTTCCGGTACCGACAGCGCGCCATATTTGACGGCGTTGGTGGCGAGTTCGTGCAGGATCAGGCTGATGGGCTGAACGGCGTCGGAACCGAGCCAGATGCTTCGGCCGGTTTTCACGATCTGGCCGGGTTGGCCATATCCGGCGGTTTCCTCATCGACGATGTCGCCGAGATCGCCGCCTTTCCAGCGGTTCTGCGCGAGCAGGCTATGCGCGCGGGCGAGCGCCGAGACCCGTCCCTGAACGGCCGCGATGAAGGCTTCCTTGGTGGGGGCCGTGGTCAGCGCGACGAGCGCCTGAACCACCGCCAGCGCGTTCTTGGCGCGATGGTCCACCTCGCGCGCGAGCATCAGCCGCGCTTCCTCGTTGGCCTTGCGCTCGGTGATGTCGCGCAGGATCACCGTCGCCAGGTTTTCGCCCGAGACTTCGACCTGCGAGATCGAGGCCTCGACCGGAAATTCATTCCCGTCCGCCCTCAACCCGCTGATCGCCCCCAGCGCGCCCATGCGGCGGCCGGTGACGCCGGTGTTGCGAAAGCGGCCGATATGATCGTCGTGATCCTGCCGATAGCGTTGCGGGATGAAGCGCGAGATCGGCTGGCCGAGCGCCTCTGCGCGGGGCACGCCGAACATGCGCTCGGCGGCCGGGTTGAAGAGGATGATGTCGTTCTTCGCGTTGATGGTGATGATGGCATCCATCGCGCTGTCGACGATGCCTTCAAGTCGGCGTTTGGATTCGATGACTTCGCGCGACGTTTCGGCAATAGAGATCGGCTCGTTCATACCGCCCCCCGAGAGCCCGCCGATGCTCGACAGGCCCTCTTTCAGTAAGCTTCAACAAGCGGCCCAGTTTTCTCTATAGCTCATCTAACATAGCGGAATGACGTCAACAACAATGGACTTGCGCGCTATTTGCGGCCCATTGATCTATGTTTGGATGTCGTGACGATACGTGTCCGTACCTATCAGCGTTTGATCGCGAGCGCGATCCCCATGCCGCCACCGATGCAGAGCGTCGCGAGGCCCCTCTTCGCGTCGCGCTTGCCCATCTCGTAGAGCAGGGTGGTCAGCACGCGCGCGCCGGAGGCGCCGATCGGATGACCGATCGCGATCGCGCCGCCATTGACGTTGACCACGTCCGGGTTCCAGCCAAGCTCCTTGCCGACCGCCAGCGCCTGCGCTGCGAAGGCTTCGTTGGCCTCGATCAGATCGAGGTCACCGAGCTTCCAGCCCGCCTTTTCGAGAGCGATCCGGCTGGCGGGGGCGGGGCCGATGCCCATGATCGACGGATCGACGCCGCAGGTCGCCCAACTCGCGATGCGGCCGAGCACCGTGGCGCCCCGCCGCGCGGCTTCGTCGGCCGACATCAGGACGAGCGCTGCGGCGCCGTCGTTGATGCCGCTGGCGTTGCCGGCGGTGACGGTCCCGTCCTTCTTGAAGGCGGGCTTCAGGCCCTGAAGCGCCTCGATGGTAGCGCCGGCGCGGATATATTCGTCATCCTCGACCACGGTGTCGCCCTTGCGGCCCTTGATCGTGACGGGCGCGATCTCGTCCTTGAAGCGGCCAGCCCCGCGTGCGGCTTCGGCCTTGTTCTGGCTGGCAACCGCGAAGCGATCCTGGTCCTCGCGCGTGATCTGGTATTTCTCGGCCAGATTCTCGGCGGTTATGCCCATATGATAGTTGTTGAACACGTCGGTCAGGCCGTCGTTGATCATGGTGTCGACGAGGCCGACATTGCCCATTTTCGTGCCGCCCCGAAGATGCTGGCTGTGCTGGGAAAGCGACATGCTCTCCTGGCCGCCGGCGACGACGATCTTCGAATCGCCGGTCTTGATCGCCTGTGCGCCCAGCGCGACCGCGCGGAGGCCTGACCCGCACACCTGGTTGATTCCCATCGCGGCCGCTTCCTTGCGGATGCCCGCGTTGATCGCGGCCTGGCGGGCCGGATTCTGGCCTTGCCCCGCCGTAAGCACCTGGCCGAGGATGACTTCGGAAACGTCCTCCGCCGCGACACCCGCCTGCGCCAGCGCGGCCTCGATCGCAACTCGCCCGAGTTCATGCGCCGGCGTGCCGCCGAACGCGCCGAGGAAGCTGCCCACCGGCGTCCGTTTGGCCGCCACGATTACGACATCGGTCATGATTCTTTCTCCTCAGAAGGCGTCGCCCTATCAATTCTACCGCAGTTGCGAAAGCCAGCTTCGTAGGGGTTCCCAAAGCGTCGCCCGCGCCCGCCTGCCGATGATCATCCCCACATGCCCCTGGTCGAGCACGAAACGCTCGCCAACGTCGGGAGCGCTGGCCGCGGGAACGATCCTGTCGGTGGTCGAGATAATGTTGAATGTGGGGCAATCAAGCGCGGCGGGATCGACGGTATGGCCCTCGATCCGCCATTGGCCCTTGCCGGTCGCGTTGTCCGCGTACAGCGCAAACAATTCGCGCGCGGCCGCAAGCGTCAGCGGCGGCCCATCGTTGGCCCAATCCTCAAGCGCGACGAACGCGCGCGCTTCGGCTGAATCGGGCGCCATCTTCCCGAAGGCCGCGAACTTGGAAAGCGTGCGTCGCGGGTCCAGTCGCCAAAATCCCGCTTGCAGCATTTCCATCGGAAACAGGTTCAAGGCTTCGGCCGTCGGTCTTCCGGCCTGCCAGATCGCTGCCAGGGCTGTGCGCGTATCGGCGCGATATCCATCGAAATTCCAGGGCGCGGCGATGACGGC
>Ga0081455_10000221_pt1 | contig 73556 bp, 68 predicted proteins | sample TabmetS3T2R1_FD_70207 | JGI IMG/M metagenome (GOLD analysis project Ga0081455, IMG submission 70207) | Tabebuia heterophylla rhizosphere microbial communities from the University of Puerto Rico - S3T2R1 | ecosystem: Host-associated > Plants > Roots > Rhizosphere ...
GCTGGAACAGTTTCTGGCCTGTGTTTCTGGACGTTTCGCCGAAGGCCTCGGTGCGACCGATGAGGCGGCGCCAGCGAGTGCAGCGTTTGCCGCGGATGGCGACACCCGGTTCGATGAGGCGGACACCGAGCAGACCATCGAGCTCGAGACTGTGCCCGGCGCCGCAGTGCCATCCGATGTCGGGAGCAGTTCGCGTGCCGACTTTCCGCCACCGTCAGCTGAAGCGGCGCCTGCCCCAGCCGCTCTGACCTCAGAACCCGCCCGCCTCAGCTCGGCTCCGGGCGATAGCGGTCAAGGTGAGCTGAATCTGTTCAGCACCGTTGTACCGGTTATTCTGAAACGCTACGGCCCGGTCATCGCCGTCGTCGGGTTGCTGCTGTTCATCGTGATCAAGATCATTCGACGCAAGTCGTGATCCATTGGTGGACAGCGAGCTTTATGCAGTCACCGTCTGTGTCCTGATCCACCGTGGCGGTACTTTCCTGCTCGTCGCCCGGTCACCCGGTGTCGGGTACGCGCCAAACATGATCGGAATGATCGGTGGTCACGTTGAGGTCGTCGATCCCGAGCGCGATGTGCTGGAAGCGACCGCCCGACGGGAAGTAGCTGAGGAAGTCGGTCTTGATCTTTCCGGTGTGCTGTTGACATATCTGGAGTCGGAATTCTTCATCACTGACAGTGGCGAGCGGCAGATCACCGTGACTTTTGCAGCCCCAGCACCATCCGGCCAAGAGCCGTACGTGAACGCCCCGGATGAACTGACCGAGGTCGGCTGGTGGACTATTGATGATCTTGAAGCCGATCCTCGTTGCCCGCCCTGGCTGCCCGCACTCATCCGGAGGGCGGCGGTCTCGTAGCGACAGGAATGTGCCGTGAGCCCGTCGAGCTATGTGCCTGAGCCGTCGAGTCATGTGCCCTGAGCCTGTCGAAGGGCACAGGATCGCGCTTCGACAGGCTCAGCGCGCATCAGCTAGTTCAGCGCCCTGAGGCGTACGGTCTCCGGCATGCTCTGAAGCTTGTCGATCACCTCAGCCGTCACAGGGCCGGCGACATCGGTGATCACGTAGCCCAACTCCCCGCGGGTCGACAGCACTTGGCTCTCGATATTGACGTGGGCGTTCGCAAGTAGCCCGTTCACCGTAGCCAGCACGCCCGGCACGTTGTGGTGGACATGGAGCAACCTGCTCCGTCCTGCCATGGTGCCAGTCTGGACCTGCGGCAGGTTGACAGACATCGTGGTGTGCCCACTGTCGGCGAAATCCCGCAACTTGCCGGCCACGAACCGACCGATATCGGTCTGCGCCTCCTCTGTGGAACCGCCGATGTGCGGCGTCAAGATCACGTTCGGGATGCCTTGCAGGCTGCTGGCGAACTGGTCTCCGGCGCTCTTGGGCTCTTCAGCGAAGACGTCCAGCGCCGCACCCGCGATGTGTCCGCTGAGCAGGTGCTCCCGCAACGCCTCATGATCAACAACAAAACCGCGACACAAGTTGAGGAACAGGCTGCGCCGGCGCATCCTGCCGAATTGCTCGGCACCGAACAGACCCGCGTTCCCGGGTCGACCGTCCACATGCAAGGTGACTGTCTCGGCAACGTCCAGGAGCTCGTCGAGGGTCTCGCAGCGGCGCGCGTTACCGAGCGCCAGCTTGTCTGCTACATCGTAGAAGTAGACCCGCATGCCGATCGACTCGGCCACCACGGATAGCTGGCTGCCGATATTTCCGTACCCGACGATGCCCAAGGTACGGCCGCGCACTTCGTGTGCGCCCTTGGCCGACTTGTCCCAGACCCCATCGTGCATCTTGGCGTTCTTGTCGGTGAGATGCCTGGCGAGAGCGATGATTTCCGCGATCACGAGCTCCACCACACTGCGGGTGTTGGAGAAAGGTGCGTTGAACACCGGGATGCCCAGCTTGGCAGCGGCAGTCAGGTCGATCTGGTTGGTGCCGATACAAAAGGCGCCGATTGCCATCAAGTCAGGTACTGCTTCGAGAACGGTTTGGGTGACGTTGGTCTTCGAGCGGATGCCCAGCAGCTGCACGCCGTGCAAGGCGGCGATCAACTCGGCCTCGTCGAGCGCTCCCTTGGCGGTTTCGACCTCAGTCCCGCGTTCAGTGAGCAGCCGGACACCCTCGGGATGGATGTTCTCCAGTAATAACGCCTTCATCGTTCCTCGTTGGTCACGCGCTGGATTGCAGCCACCAGTGTAGGAAGCCACCCAGGAAGCGGACGATATCTCAGCCGACTGCGGAGGGCGCAAGGTCGGCGTAGCTCTTCCAGGCCCGCCGTCCGGTGGCCGACAGAACGCCGTCGAGGCAAGCGTCGGCGAACACGTCAGCGGCCGCTGCGAGCAACTCGTTGAAGGCGAGCAAGGCGTGAATCTGATCTTCCGCGATCGGCCACCGCGCGGTGGCAAGGCAGAAGACGGTGTCGCCATCGAACATCGAGTGCACTGGTCGGATGGCCCGGGCCATCCCGTCGTGGGCAACTGCGGCGATCTTGGTGGCTTGAGCCTTGCTGAGAGTCGCGTCGGTCATGATCACACCGATGGTCGTGGCAGCGGACCGCCGGCCTGCGGTGTAGGCGGTTTCCAGCGCCTCACGCTCGGCTTCGCTCGGCGTTGCGAGGAGCTGCATCCGATCAGCCCATAGCCGTCCTGTCGCGGGATTGACCGGTGACCCAGCTGCGTTCACGATGACGGCCGCGGCGACTGAGACGCCCGACTCGAGCTCGGTTTCGGCGTACCCGAAGCCTCCCTTGATGCCTCCGCATACCGCGCCGGTGCCACCTCCGACACATCCGCTCGCGGGTCGGTCTGCGGTGGCTGCAGCCAGCGCGGATCTTCCGAAGTCCGCGGTCGGCCGATTGCCGAAAACACCACCGCGACCGAGGTCGAAGATCACCGCCGCGGGCACGATCGGAACGACCTGGTGCGGCTCGAGACCCACCGGCCAGCCAATTCCAGCCTCCTCGAGACCGGCCATCACGCCGTTGGCTGCTGCCAGCCCGTACGCGCTGCCGCCGGTGAGCACCACAGCATGGACCCGGTCGATCGCTGTCGTCGGATGCAGTAGGTCAGTCTCGCGTGTGCCCGGGCCGCCGCCGCGAACGTCCACTCCGCCAACCGCGCCACCGCGAGCGAGCACAACGGTTGTCCCGGTCAGCCAATCCTCGGAGTCCGCGGTATGGTGCCCGATCTCGAATCCTTCGATCACTCCGCTCATTCTGCCGACATGTCGGCATCCAGTTGAGCTTCGGGTCAACCGCGTTATGCCAAGTCGGCGATTCAGGTCGGGTTTTCCAACACCGTGTAGAGGGAGGAACGCAAGCCGAACATGTGCTGGAAGGGGGTCCCGGAGACGGTCGCGGTCCGTAAGCTTCCGATGATCTTGATTGTTTTGACTCGGCCGCCCCAGGCACCAGCCCCGTCACGGCTGATGATCTGTAGCCGCTGCACTGTCCCGACTGAGGGCCACGCCCGGCCGATGCTGCTCGCGCTGAGTGTCCGAGTCCATGCTTGAGACTTGATCAGTCCGTCGTACGGATCGCGCTGCGCGACGAGGTACGGGTAGTCACCGCGGGCGCTGTGTCCGCCGTTGGACGAGGCGAATTGCGTGAGCGCCACCACACCTCGATAGGTGACGATCATTCCGGTCGTGGCCTTCACTGCCGCATTGCCGCCACTGGTCTCCTGAGCCATGCCGCGATAGACCTGACACGCAGTGGTATCGCAGATGTGATACCCGGCGTTGCCGGCAAACTTTTGCAGCCGCACCCCGTAGGAGCGGGCCGCGACCGCTTGCGCCCGAACCGCGTTCGCCGCCCACGAGGTCGGCATCTCGGCTGGCACGACCCCTTTGACGTAGTCCTCCAGGAGCACGTTGTTGACCGTCCGTCCGCCGCTCCCCCGCTTGATCAGCGCCACGGTGCCGCGGTAGGGACGCACCGCACCGTTCGGCAGAACGACCTTCACGATCTTGGAACGGGTAGAGAACGACCAGCTGCCGGTGGTGAGCCCGGTCGACTTCGTCACATAGCCTCCGCTGCTGGTCCGGTAGCTGAGCCGGTAGCCGGCGCCGGAGCGACTGACTCGCCACGAGGTGTACTTCGCTCCAGTGGGCACGGTGTAGCGATGACCAGCTGTGTCACGGACGACGAGCCCAGGCGCCGGCAGCACCCGCAGGCTGTTGTCGTTGTCGGCGGTGATCCAGACCTTGATCTTGGTTCCACTCGGCAGCTTGTTCAGCCGGGTCCCCCGGTAGTAGAAGGCGAGAATTTGCTTCCAGGACAGGCCTTTTCGAGCGGCCCCGTACGCGCCGTACTGCGACATGCCCCAGCCGTGGCCCCAGCCAGCGCCTCGGATGGTGAAGCTTCCTGATCTTGCTGAGATCGCGGGCTCGGCATGTGCGGGAATCATCGTCAACACAGCCGCGGCCAAGATCACAATGAGAGCCGTCGTGGCATTGAAAGATCGCCTGATCCAATTCCAGGCGGGGGTGCGGCCGCGTATCGGGGAAGGAGCCATGACCCGTCCGTTTCATGAGGAGGTGGCCATAGCCTGCAGCATGTCAGTGGCGACACGCAAGTGAAAGAAAGAGATTAATGTTATTGATGTGACCTCTGAGTTGGCGGTCAGGATTCCAGCGTGACCTCTGCGCCCTTCTCGGCAGAGGTATAGCAGGCATCGATCACCACGGCCCGGGCCAGTGCTTGCTTGCCTCGGTGGTTGGTGTAGTCACCGGAGCGCACCTTGTCGATAAAGTCCACCACGCACTCGGTGTGCAGGCCGTCGGGTGGGATGTTCGGATGCAGCGTCGCCGGCACACCCTCCTTCTCGGTCCAGATGTTCAAACCGCGATGCGGGTCATGCGGCGCACCCCATTCGATGCTGGCGCCACCGTCAGAGCCGTAGAGGGTCACATAGCACTGATCTTTCGGTATCCACTGCGCCCAGCTGGACTCCAGCAGCAGGGTCCCACCATCCTGCAATCGCAGAAAGGCAGTCGAGAGGTCCTCGACATCGAAGGCACCTGGCTGCAGTCCGGTCTTGCGCATGAACGACGAACTTCCCTTGCCGCGCGGACCGAACTCGGCGTACGTCGCAGCAGTGACAGCCCGGACCGGCGGCTCATCCAGCAGGTAAAGCGCGATGTCGAGCATGTGCACGCCCAAGTCCATCAGCGGTCCTCCACCGGCCGTGGCCCGATGGGTGAACCAGCTGCCGAGCCCTGGAATGCCTTCGCGACGCAACCAGCCAGCCTTGGAGTAGTAGATCGGGCCGAGCATGCCGGCGTCGATCATGTTCTTGAGTACTTGGACGTGGCCGCGTCGCCGATGGTTGAAAGAGACATCGAGGACCCGGTCATTGCGCTCGGCCGCCTCAACCATGAGTCGCGCAGTGTCGCCGTTCTCGGCCATCGGCTTCTCTGAGAGCACATGCATGCCGGCATCCAGCGCCGCAATTGCTATCGGGGCGTGCAAGGTGGTGGGTGCCGCGATACTCAACAGATCAAGCTGCTCATGATCAACAAGATCCCGCCAGTCTGGGTAGCGGTGCTTGTCCGGGATGTCGTACGCCGCGGCAAACTCCTGCAGCGCGTCAGTCTCCATTCCCGCCAGTGCCACAAGATCAACATCGGCTGCGTCGGCATACGCCGTCATATGCTGCTGCCCGGCCCATCCAAGCCCGATTACGCCAGCCCGCAAGCGCTCGTTGGCGCTCATGCGCCTACCCCCTCTGCAATACCGCCTCTGTTGAACTGGGGTGCTGGCTGGTTGATCACCGCAGGCGCAACGAATTCAGCAGTATCTTCGGGCCGGGCCCACAGCACGGCATTGGCCAGCACTCGCCTGATGTCAGGGTGGCGGTAGATCGGATATTCCTGATCACCGGGTGAAAAGTAGAACACCTTGCCCTTGCCGCGCCGCCAGCAGCAGCCGGATCGAAAGACTTCACCGCTGCTGAAGGCGGAGATGAAGATCAACTCATCTGGTGCCGGGATATCGAAGAACTCGCCGTACATCTCATGCTCATTGATCACGATGGGTTGCGGAATGCCGGCTGCTATCGGATGGGAGGGATTGACCGACCAGACCAATTCCGTATCGCCGGAATTGCGCCAGGCAAGGGAGCATGTCGTGCCCATGAGTCGCCTGAAGATCTTGGAGAAATGGGCGGAGTGCAGGACCAGCAAGCCCATGCCAGCCAGAACGCGCTCCTGCACTCGATCTACAACGGCATCGTCGACGTTTGCATGAGTCGCATGCCCCCACCAGGTCAGCACATCGGTCGCATCCAGGACCTGCTCGGTTAGGCCGTGCTCTGGTTGATCTTGCGTGGCCACGGTGACCGCAACGGAATCGCCCAGCAACTGACTAATTCCGCTGGCAATGGCACCGTGCATGCCGCTTGGGTAGCGCTCGGCCATGCCGGCACGATCGCGTTCGGATTGTTCGTGAAAGTTCTCGCCCCATACAGTGACGCGGATCGGTGAAGTCACGTCTGCCAAGTGTGCCTGACAGGACAAGAATCCTGCCACGCGGTCGCCGCCTCTGGTACGCCAGCACTGACCGGGTGAATCATGAGGCATGGACTCCGATGCCTTCTCCGTGAAGCGGCTGGAACTGCGGGCATTTGACCTCAGTGAGCGAACAATCCGGCGCGGTGAGGCATCCGCGGTTCGCCGTATCGAGCGCTGGCGACAGCGAGCGTTCATGATCGGCCAGTGCTCGGTGACGGCAGGTGCCGCATGGTTGATCGCGAGCCTGCTGCTCGGTCATGAGGTGCCCTATTTCGCTGCGGCGGCGGCCATCCTGGTCCTCGGATTGGCGTACGGGCAGCGCCTCCGCCGTGGTGTGGACGTGGCGATCGGTGTGACACTCGGCGTCGCCCTTGGTGATCTCTGGTTGGTCTTGTTCGGAGCCGGAGTTTGGCAAGTTGTGCTGGTCTGCGCAATCGCGATGTCCGTCGCAACATTGGTCGGAGCAGGCCCGCTGATCACCACCCAGGCCGGCACCAACTCCATCGCGGTGCTGGTGATGGCGCCCAGTCCCATTTATGGATTCGATCGCTGGGTCGATGCAGCGATAGGCTCCACGCTCGCGTTGCTGGTGGCGACTCTGGCACCGAGTGGGCCGCTCCGCAAGCCAGGTGAAGTCGCGGCCAAGGTTGTCGCTGGGATTGCTGACACGCTGGATGCGGCAGCCGATGCGCTTGCTGCAAAGGATGAGCACGCTGCTAGTGCGGTGCTGGATCAGGTGCAGACGACAGAAAAAGATCTGGCCACCTTCGACGTGGCCGCTGCCGAGGGCCTCGACGTGGTCCGCCACTCCCCGTTTCGCCGCCGACAATTGGGCATGGCAATCGCACTGTCCGACTTGCACCAGCCGCTCGATTCTGCCGTCCGCAACCTTCGGATACTGGCCCGAAGGTGTGTTGTCGCAACATGGCGGGGTGATGAGGTACCTGGGGCCTATCAAGATCTGGTCCGACGGCTGGCCGGAGCGTGCCGATTCATCGCTGATGAGTTTTCGGAACACCGGCTTCCCAGCGCCGCAAAGGATCGACTGCGAGAGATCGCCGAGGCCACTCCGCATCTTCAACTCGCCCACTCCATCTCGGCCGTCGTGATCTTGGCTCAGATCCGCTCTATGGTGAGCGACCTGATGGAGCTCGCCGGCATGGAATACGAAGAAGCGCGGGAGCTCATTCCCGGCATGGACTGAGTCGATTTTGCTTGATTTGGCTTGTCTCGGGAGCTGACGTAAGGTGGTGCACTGCCGACGCGGGGTGGAGCAGCTCGGTAGCTCGCTGGGCTCATAACCCAGAGGTCACAGGTTCAAATCCTGTCCCCGCTACTCTCAGAAAGCGCTCTTGACAAGGTGAATGCAGTCAGGAGCGCTCTGCATCTCTGTCGCATGCGATTTGCATGCAATATCGCTTCAGAGCCAGCTTCGGTCGAGGTGTGTGGCTAGAAACCAGGAATGCCGCCGAAGGCGGGGTCGCAGGCAGCTCTGCGATCGTCTCGATCATGTGACCAATTACTTCTCCGGCTACCGATTGCCGAGGTGGCCGTGACCCGGAGCGCATCCCGGCGGTGTGTCGTTACCGCTGATGATGAAGTCATTGCAGGTGAGGAACCGGCTGTTGAACTGGCCGAGCCCAAACGCCGCGATGGCCACAGTCCCAACAACGGCGGCGGCGACGAGCCGACGCCTGGACGGTATCTGCTCATATCCCGCAATGGTCACTCGCAGTAGCAGCGCGGCGAGGAAAGGGGCTCCGGCGAGAGTGAGCACTACAGCCACAACGAACAGTGCCCGTGACCACGGCCTGGCCCCACCTTCGGGAAGCGCAAAGGCGAGCAGCAGCCAAAGAGAAGGAATCAGGAGCGCCAGCCGCCGCGCCCACGACACCCGAGCGCGATGCCCAGCCGTAAGACTCACCAAGAAAATGGCGGTGGACGCCGCCCAAAGCGACAGGAACTGATTGAAGAAGAGGACACCGTACGCACCCAAGTCGAATGCTGGCCACCACACAACCAGGGCCGCTGCCACTACGGCAACCGATGTTGCCTGCGTTGCCCGATCAGTGCTGGCTACGACTATGTCGCTGTTCTCGGCTGGCCCGCTTATCTCACCTGCTCCCATATCACCAGCACGTTAGCGGCTGTTCTCGCAGCAGTGACCCGACGCAGTGATGCCGTAGAGAATGCTCCCGTCGTCACCCTGGTGTGGCGGCAAGAAGCTCATCCCGGACAGTCGACTTCCCCTCCGCGATTTCACCCTTTCTCGCGGATATGTGCCCTCACATGACGTCGAGTCGCATCGTCCTGTGGCCTGAGCAGCCAACGCGGCCAGCGGAAGCACGCCAGCCTCTCGCCCGCCGGCCGATGTTCGGCCGGGACTGGCCATCCGCCAGGCTCGGCCGGACAGCGACCCCAGCCCTTTTCAACGGTCTCGAACGAATCGTTTCGCAGGTGCTCCTCGTCCGTCTTCGCCGGTCCAACGACCTGGCACGCACCCGCATGGCGGTTCGTTGATCCAGTTGGGGACAGTAGAAGAAAAGGAGTGGGGTCCCATAGTTGTTTCGACCTCGGGGCAGCGGGCGGGGCTACTGGCGATCATGCTGGCCCTGGTCTTCTGGAGCTGCCAAATCAAGGCCGAGGCCGACCCCAAACCCGACGATCCTCGCGGGAACACCCCCGCTGGTCGCGCCGATCGTGAATCCGAGAACGGAGACGACGACGCTGAAGCGACGGGCGCGAAGAGCGGGTCTGTCACGCTGGCCTTCGTCGGGGACGTCCACTTCGAAGGTCGAGTGGCGGCTCTGCTGGACAGTCGGGACGCAACTCTGGGCCCGATGTCATCGGCTCTGCGCAGTGCCGACGTGGCCGTGGTCAACCTCGAGAGCGCCCTCACCTCGGGCGGATCGCCCGCACCGAAGGAACTCGAGGCCCCCTCTCGCCGGTACTGGTTCCGCAGTCCGCCATCGGCCCTCGCCCTGCTCGATCGGTCTGGCGTCGACGTGGTGTCGCTGGCCAACAACCACGGGGCCGACTACGGTGCCGCCGGGCTGCGTGAAACCCTCCGCGTAGCCCGGAACAGTCCGGTTGCCGTAATCGGTGTCGGCCGCGATCCCGATCAGGCGTTCCGGCCCTACCAGACCTCTGTCGATGGCGTCGAGGTGGCCGTCATTGCCGCCGATGCCTCACCACTGGAGAGCAACGACCCGATCTGGGATGTCGGACGCGGGGGTCCCGGCCTGGCGGCGGCCCGTGACGACAGTCGGCTGCTGGCTGCCGTCCGTGCAGCCAACGCCTACAGTGACGTCGTCGCGGTGTACCTGCACTGGGGTGCCGAGAACCAGCGATGCCCGACCGCCAGACAGCGCCAGCTCGCGCAGAAATTGGCCGACGCCGGAGCCGATGTCGTCGTCGGCACCCATGCCCACGTCTTGCTCGGCGCGGGCATGCTCGACGACACCTACGTCAGCTACGGCCTCGGCAACTTCCTCTGGTACCACGGCAGCCAGCCGGACACCGGCGTGCTCCGAGTGCAGATCGTGGACGGCAAGGTGGTTCGCGACGACTGGGTGCCAGGGGAGATCAGGCCCTTGGGGGGTCCGCCCCGCCCCCTGACCGGTTCGGCTCGCCGCGCCGCGATCCGTGAGTGGCGCAGTCTGCGCGGATGCACTGACCTCGCGCCTGGACCTGGCGAGAGGACGGCTTCGGACGGCTCCGACGCCGGCGACAGCCGAGCACCCGCGTACACCTCGTCCATCGAGCGCATTTCGAGCGCGCTCGGGCGTCGGATGACCGGCAGCAGCCACGACCCGGCCGGATGTCCGGTCAAGTTGGCCGATCTGCGGCTGCTCACCATGCGCTATGTGGGCTTCGACCGTCAGCCGCATATCGGGCAGATGGTCGTGCACCGCCGCCATGCACGCGACATCGTGGACGTCTTCCGGGAGCTCTACGACGAAAGATTCCCCATCCGACGGATGCAACTCGTCGACGCCTACGGCGGTGACGACAACCGCTCCATGGCCGCCGACAACACCTCCGCCTACAACTGCCGCAAGGTAGCGGGCACGAGCAGCTTCTCCGATCACGCCTATGGTGCGGCAGTCGACATCAATCCGGTCGAGAACCCCTACGTCACCGCCGACGGCGTCCTGCCCCCCAACGGGCGCAAATTCGTCGATGTTGACCGCTCCCTAAACGCCGACGCCCCCCGCGGGGTCATCGTCGACGACGACGTGGTCGTACGCGCCTTCGCCCGGATCGGCTGGAAGTGGGGCGGTGTCTGGAAGGAGCCCGACTACCAGCACTTCCACGCGCGATGATCGACGTAGCGCCGAGTACGCCAGCCGCGAGGTCGGCCGGCTGACCGGGGCCAGCGCTGAGGAGACGCTGCAGAGACGCGTCATGTGGCGGAGTGACGACGACGGGCAGGGGACGCGGCCGACGTGCCGGACAACGAAAGGATCATCGATGCACCGCGAGCCTCCGAGGCAGGGATTGCTCTATGAGGGTGAACGCGCGCGGAACCCTGCTCACGTTGCAGCTGGCAGCCCGGATCCTCAACGACGGCGGCCGCGACCCAGCTCGCTGACGACCGGCACCCGATCGGCCACAACGCGCCCCAGAGCCTGGCCGAGGTGATGGCTCAAGTCAGGGCGGCGCGGGAACGGGGATGGGCAATCGTTCGCGACAGCGTCGAGGAAGGCATCTCGGCCATGGCAGCGCCCGTGATGAGCCCGCCACAGCACTATGCGTCGGGCATGGTGAGCATTGCCGGGCCGACGACGCAGCTCCACGAAAAGCTCATGCACGAGTTGCTCCCGAATCTGCACGCACTTGCAGCCGAACTGTCCGAGCTAACTGCAAGCTCTCGTAGCGGAGGCACGGTCCGCGTGCCGGCAGCGGCGTCTCCTCGGCCGGGGTGCGTTTGAGCCGACCGAGGTCTCGGCCTCGCGATTGAGCCGCCAAGGTCTCGACCTTGTCGCTGAGAACCGACAGCTTCACCGCAAACGACCCGGGCCGTGCCGAGCCCTCGGTCAAAGTCGACGAGCATGCGACCAACTGCTAGGTACTGCCGGCCAACACCTCGCCGCCCAAGAGCCGGTTCGCATAGACGAGAATGCATTGACATGGCTGGCCGAATACGAGGTGGCAATGGACTCTCTTACTGTCCATACGCTGCCTTCATTCTGTTATAACGAGGCTCTTCTCGATTGCGTATCGGCGTGTGCGGTGACGCTGAGCTTGCAATAGCCATAGCCGGATGCAGCCGAGCGCGGCCCTCGACGGTCCCCCAGACTGATGAAGCCCTGTGTTCAGTCGTTGTCGAGAAAGACGGGTGGGATGTCGTCGGGGTGCGTGCCGTTGCCCAGCCCGAGCCGCATGCGCGGGAAGATTCGTCGTCCGTCGACGCCGACCTTGACGCGTGCGCCGCTGGGTGGGTAGCAGCCCCGGTCGAAGGGCTGTTCTCCGGTGGCATCGGCGTACATCTGCTGCTGGTCGGTAGGCAGGGGGGCCACGTTGAGCTTGCCCGGGCTATCGCTTCGCAGGCGGAAATCGTCGCCGTGCCGTGGCATGCCGGTGACGGTGTCGAACGACTTGAACCTCGGGTCGGCGAGTACGCTGGAGTTCTCGTAGCCGCCCGTTCCGTCCGGCGGCCACTGGTCAGTGCGATAGTCGTCCAAAGTGGCGTACTTGGCGCTCTCAACGACCTCGTCGTCGATCTTGACTCGTACCTCGAAGTTGATCGACCCGGGATCGCCGGCAGGGATCCGGAAGTAGATGTTCCCGTCGGATTCGGTGATGAATGATGCTGGCGCAAGGAACGCGATCGGGCGCACGTGCTCGGGCGAGGTGTAGACGGCGACGAGAATGTTATTGAACGCTCGCCGCATGTCGCTGTGCGCGCCGATGTTGATGAAGTAGGCGTAGCCGGCGTCGGTCAGATCGAGCAGGTTGTCTCCCTTCGCTCCCGGGTCAAGGACGACGCAGGTGTTGTGGGACAGTTCGATCACGCCTTCGTCGACGCCGTCCTTGAAGAAGTGCCCCTGCCGCAGGGAGTCTGGCGCGCCGGTCCCGGTGGGTCGCCTACCCATGGTCGGTCGGCGGAGGTCGATGAGGTTGCCGATGATGTAGACCGGCCCGACCGCTCTGTTCGAGGCGAAGCTCAATGCGGTGAGCGTCTGCGTGACGACGTTGCCATAGATCTTGGCGTTCCTGGTGTCCGCGTCTGCCGACAGGGCAATTCCGTCGTCGTTGAGGTTGTGCACCCAATTGTGATGGAACTCCATCTCATCGCCGAAGATATAGCTGTCGTGTGCGTTGAAGATCTCGCAGTGGTGAACCCCGACCCGCTTGTTGCGTGAGGTGCCGGCAATCTGGACGCCGCTGGTCGATGCGCCGAGACGGTTGCGGAAGGTCTCCGACTTGTCCGCCCGGTCCTTGTCGGTGGGTCCCATCAGGTACTCGTCCTTGCGGTCGCTGCGGAAGAACCAGGTGGGGATGCCGCCGTCGATTACGCAGTGCTCGATCCGGATGTCCTTGTTCCACGAGTCTGCGGCGTTCCCGGTCAGCAAGTTGAAGGCGCGGGTGCCGGAGCGGATTCGGCAGTGATCGAACGAGATGTCGCTGCACGTGTTGAGCCGGACGGTGTCGGGGTTGCCATAGCGCAGCTCGAGATCTCGGAACGTGATGTGGTGACAGTTCGTCGCGAAGATAGCGAAGTCCCCCTCGCGGCACAGTGCCAGTCGGATGTTGTTCGGGTCTGTCTCGCCGGCTTCGTAGTCTTCCCAGCCGGGGATGTTGTTGTTGGTCGGTGCGAGCCGGATATGGACTCGCCGCTCGCCCGACCTTTCGTCGAACCAGACCCCTGGCCCCATGTAGACCGAGGGCCGGCGGTGGAATCGGCCGTCCCTGGTCTCGGGGATGTATGTCCCGTTCGCCTCCGGGGCGTCGTCGAGACGCCATACCCGGTTGCCGTCGGCCGGGCCGGGCTTGGTGTCGGGCCAGACCTGATTCTCGGCGAGCAGGTCGATGTGCTGGCTGTAGCTGACCAGGCGGACGTGGACCGGCTCCTCGAGCAGCGCACCACCGCCGACTCCCCTACGGGTCAGGTCGGCGCCGGGTGCCGGGTACTGCTTCTGCCACACGTACTCGCCGTGGAACTCCCCGTCCGGGGCAGTGACCGGGTCCCAGCGTTCGTCGGGCTGGGTGGGGTTGAGGAATTCAGGGAGCATCGAGTCGATGAAGACCGCGCCGTCTCCGAAGGGTTGGATAAGGATCCGGTGGGTTTCTTGCCCTGCGATCTGTTCCAGCCGGACCGACTCGACGTAGTGGCCGGCATGGAGGTGCACGGTGCCGCCGGACTGCGCGGCCGAGATCCCTTCTGACACGGACGTGAACGGGTCCTGCTCGGTGCCGCTGCCGGTGGGCGGCTCGCCTGGCACCACGGGTGGGGTGACGTACACGTGCGGTCCAGTGGCCGGGCCGGGTCCGTTCATGCTGCCCTCCTGTGCGGGGCGTGTGGTCGCGGGGTTTGGCTCGCGGGTCTGCCGCGTCTAGAGGCCTTCCGGCGGGAGGGCAGTGTCGAACTTGAGGCCCGACGCGCCCTCTCCCTGGCCGGCGTGCTTGCGGGCGAGGACTCCAGGCGGGAAGAGCCGTTGGGTGGCGGGGCTGCTCGCGGAGTGTCTGCGAATGGCGTGTGCTCGGTGAAGGTTGGCGCCGGCCGGCCGCAACCATCCCAGGCCGTAGTGCCCGTCGCTTCGTCCAGTGGCCCATTCATGATTCCGACTCTCAGCCCTCCAGGTCGTTGAGTCTGGGGACCATCGTGCCCCTTTACAGCACGAATGCGCCACCGCAATGTGCTCTCCGCTTCTCTTCCCGCTAGGTCAGCATCGCCATCTGCCGCTAACAACAATGACCAACAAGACTGTCCGGAAGCTGGCTCGGAGGATCAGATCAGTGCCGCGACTGGCGGAGTGGACTGAGGGTAAATGACGCCTAGCGGAGAGTCTACGAATTGCAGCCCGGTCAGTGGGGCTGCGTGCGCCGGCCCCAGCGGGTTGGACTCCGCAACCAAGATCGAGATCCTTGGCTCCGGACGCTCGCCTCGGCTCGGCGGCTACTGATGCTTCCCGGCCAACACCACGCCCACCCAAGAGCCGGTTCGCCAGTGCTATGCAGCGCGTCCGGCGGACATGGTGATGTCGACGTACTGGCGCAGGACGTCTCGCACGCGGGCCTGGCAGCCGCTGAGGATCTTCATAATGTCGTGGGAGTCGGGGTTCTCTGCGAGGCCTTCCTCCATGCCCTTCTTGAACGCCACGTGGATAGCAGCACCGACGTTCATCTTGGCAACACCCATACCAATTGCCTTCTGGACCTGGTCTAGCGGAATTCCTGAGCCACCATGCAGTACCAGTGGCACCTCGGTGCGCCGTCGGATCTCGGCAAGGCGATCGAAGTCGAGTTTGGGCTCGGCGATGTAAATACCGTGTGCGTTGCCGATCGCTACCGCCAGTGCGTCGATTCCCGTCTCTCCCATCGCCTCGCAAGCCGCCGGGTCGGCGAGGTGAGGGTTTTCGATCTCCCCGCCGTATTCAGCAGTCGTGCCGATCGTGCCCACCTCGGCTTCGACGCTGACCCCGGCCGCTCGGGCGACTCGGACAACGTCACGGGTGAGCTGCAGGTTCTGCTCCAGCGGCAGGGTAGAACCGTCGAACATGACGCTGGTGTAGCCCTCGCGGATGCACTCCACAACCTTGTCGAAGGTTGGGCTGTGGTCCAGGTGGAGACCGGCGACGACGTCGCGGCCGCGGACCACGGAGGAGATCAACGCGACCATGTTTTGGTTTCCCGCGTAGGCAGACTCGATCGGGTGCACACCGAAGATGACCGGCGTCTTCAGCTCCTCAGCGACGTCGGCGACGGCCAGCACAGTTTCCAGGTTGCAGACATTGAAATGCGGCACCGCGTAGCCACCTTCCACGGCGGCCTTGATCATTACAGCGTTGGGCACGAGTGGCATTGGCAGTCAATTCTCTTCCGGTCATTGAGAGGGCTCTATCTTGCCGCAGTCTTCAGGCTAGACGGTTCTGATATCGATTACAAATTCGTCACGTCGGGTTGACCGCGGACCACAGGCGTGCCACGCTGCATTCTGTAATCGTTTGCTATTCGTTGCGCGCGAATCAGAGTCGGAGCGAAGATGCCGCAAAACATCCTCATTACTGGCGCCACAGACGGGCTCGGCCTCGGTGTCGCACGCAAGCTCGCCGGGACTGGCAACCGGGTGATCCTCCATGGGCGGCGCGACCAGCGGCTGCAGGAAGTTGCCGACGAGATTCATGACGAGACCGGCACGCGACCGGACACCGTGACCGCAGATCTCTCGAGCCTGGAGCAGGTCCGCCGTCTCGCGGCCCAGGTGAATGAGCTCACCGATTCGCTGCAGGTCCTGATCAACAACGCCGGTATCGGAACCGGCGAGCCGGACGGGCGCCATCGCAGCACTAGCGCCGACGGCTACGAGCTCCGCCTCGCAGTGAACTATCTGGCACCGTTCGACTTGACCTTGCGGCTGCTCCCGCTGCTGCAGGACGGCAGTCCCTCCCGAATCGTCAATGTGGCATCTGACGGCCAGTTGCCGATCCGATTCGACGACCTCATGCTGACCGAGGACTACTCCGGCGAGGAGGCCTACTGCCAGAGCAAGCTGGCCCTCGTGGCGTTCGGCTTCTCCCTCGCAGGAGTGCTGGATGGTGTCACCGTCAACAGTCTGCATCCGGGCAGCTACATGCCGACCAAGATGGTCTTGGCGAATGGCGCCGACGTCGTCCAAGATCTCCAAGGTGGCGTCGACGCGGTCTGCGAACTAGCCACCGATGACCGCTTCGCCGGGGTCACCGGCCGCTACTTCGAGCGGGTTCGTGAGTCGCGTGCACATGAGGCCGCGTACGACCTCGGCGTGCAGGACCGCCTCTGGGACGTCAGTCTGAAGCTCACCGGCGCTCCCGACCCACGGCCAGCTCCGATGGCCAGCTGAGTCGACGACAGCCGGCTTTGGCCTATGACAGCTGTTCTGCGACCAGGTGAGCGGTGGTCCGAAATGCGAGCGCGAGGATGGTCAAGACTGGGTTCACACCGCCGTTCGTGACGTGCACCGAGCCGTCAGTAACAGCGAGATTGGGGTGACCCCAGACTCGGCCCCACGGATCGACGACGGACGTCGCAGGATTGTCCCCCATCCGGCAGGTGCCGGCCTGGTGCTGGCCAGCGCTGGGGCCAATGGGCCGACCGAGGAAGGGGACGACCCTGGTCGCTCCGGCGGCGGTCAGCCACGCCGCCGCGCGGTCGGAGATAAGGTCGCGGCCGCGAAGGTCCTCAGGATGCGGGCCTCCGCTGAGTCGCGCGACCGGTATCTGGTACCGGTCCTGGACTGAAGGATCGACTCGGACACGCGCGTCCGCGGTGGTGACCTCGTGAAACGGCCCCATGATGCGCAACATCCGCCGCGTGAAGTGCCGCATGCCCGATTTCGCGTCCCGGCCAAACCGGGTGAGCAGTCCTGCGTCAACCAGGTAGCGGTAGGTGTTGGAGGGGGTCGGGACGAATTCGTTGACGATGATGCCGCCACCGACGACACCAAGATTGTCGTGCTGGTAGTCCGTCGTAGCGATCGCCGGGCCGGGACCGACCAGGTCTTCTACCTCATCTGCGAAGACACCCACCGCGCCACCGTAGGTATGACCCTGCAGATGCCGACCGACCTGGTCGAGTAGGTTCCCGATCCCGGCAGGTTCCTGCGCGGTGGGGCTATTGAGCAGCAGCCGTGCAGTCTCGACCGCTCCGGCAGCGAGGACGACCTGGCCGGCCAGGACGGTTCGACGCCACAGCTGGCCCTGATCCTCGCCGGCGAGGTCGACGCCGATCACTCGGCCGCGATCGTCGGCCGCGAGTCGAACGGCGCGGGTGCGGAGGATGATGGCGCAGCGGCCGCTGCCGAATGCGCGCCGGAACATGGTGTTCTGGCTGTCGTTCTTGGCATCGACTGGACAGGTGAAACCGACACAGGCCCGGCAGCGCGCACAGCTGTGGCGTCCGAGATAAGGAACCGAGTTGATCAACAAAGGGACGGGGCGGGTTGACATGCCCAGCGCTTGGGCGGCGAGGGCCAGCCGGTCCCGAGTCGGACCGCCGACCAGCGGCGGCATCGGATAGCCGCTGCTGCGCCAGCCCTGGTACGGTCCCGGCTCGTCGCTGCCGCTGACACCGATCTCCCACTCGGCTCTCCGGTAGAACGGCTCGAGGTCGTCATAGCCGATCGGCCAATCCGCCAGACTGCTGCCGTCAGGCACCCCGTACGTGGACGCCATTGCGAAGTCGCGTGGCGAGAACCGCCACGCCTGCGCGCCGTAGACGCGAGTCCCGCCGCCGACGGTGAAGGCGTTGTTGCTCCACGCCGGGTCGCCGGGCCGAAGCCGGAGCTGGTCCTGTCCGATGTCGAGGATCCGTGTCTGGTCGACGTCGGTCGGCCCGGACAGCGGCTCCAGGCCCCAGGTGGAACGTGGGTTGCGGAGATGGTCGTGACTCAACTCCGCGATGCTCGGCCACCCGCCGGCTTCGACGACCAGAACCGTCCTGCCGGACTCTGCCAGCACACCCGCAGCGACTCCTCCCCCGGCGCCGGACCCGACCACGATCGCGTCGTACCGATCGAGCAGTTCCGCAGCAGTCACCTCCGACCGTGGCGGCTCCGATACCGGAACCGACACCGGCCACCCGCCGGCGGGCGCAGGGTCCCAGCCGACCATTGCCCAGGATGCCCCCGATGCGTTGCCGCCGTTTCCAGGGTCAGCGTAGAAGCCGGCGTTCACGATCTCGGCGAACCACCGTCCGTCAGCGCCTTCCGCCATCGCGGCCAGCACTGCCTCGCGTTCGGGCTCGTCGAGGTCGGCGAACCGTCGTGGAGCGGCTAGCTGCTCGGCCAGATCCAGAGTTCGGTCAACCCGCGGAGCCCAGTCCGGGCGCTCGGCGAGGAGCCTTGCGAGAAAGGTGATCCCACCGGCCTCGGCGGCGGAGGGGTAGTCGTCGCGGGGCACGATGGTGTCGAGGACGGCCCTGAGGAGGCCCGCCCGACGAGACAGGAATGTTGTGTCGGGATCAGTGGTCGCCACAGCCCGCCCCTGCGATCGTCGTCGGGCCGACTGCCGGAGTGGACAGGGCGGCTCGTACAGCCGGGCGGCGCCACAACAGTGACAGGCCCACGACCGCGACCGCGGTGAACACCGCGGGAATGTAGAAGACGCCGGGCAGACCGAGCATCGTGACACCTAGACCGCCGACTGCCCCGCCCACCGCGAACGCGAGCATGATCGCCCCGGTGAACAAACCGGACGCAGTGGCGACGGCGACGGGATACAGCTGTTGAGCGATGCTCACACCCAGCCCGGCCAGGCAGGCCCACATGATCGCGTTGAGGATCTGTCCGGCGAACATCGCGGTCGCCGTGCTGCCGGTGGCGAAGGTGACGGCCGCGGCCACACCGAACGCGGCTCCGACGACGAGGACGATGAGGGCGTCGTAGCGGTCGGCCAGCCGGGCGGCGACCGGCATCAGGGCCACCTCGAGTAGCGGCTGTACCGCAATCACGAGACCAAGCGCCAACGCCGAGGAGTGCAGCTGCTCGGTCATGAAGATCGGGAGGTAAGCAAACTTGATCGTGTCGCCAGACATGGCGAATACCGCCAACCCGGTAAAGATCAGCAGCGGAGCTATGCTGATCCGCTGCGCAGGCTTGGCTTCCGATGTCGGCACCGGGATGTAGCGGAGGATCTTCTGCCGCCCGATCGGGATGAGCTGGGCCCAGGTGAGGACCGCAGTCAGCATGATCAACGTACGTGGGCCGAAGGCGGAGCCGACCCAAGTACCCAGCACAGGGCCGACCACCCAGCCGCCAGAGAAACCCATCCTGACCATGGCCAAGATCCGGTTCTCCGCCGTGGTCGGTCGCCGGCTCAGCTGGTCGCGGACAGCTGCCAGCAGTTGCGCCATGATCGAGCCGGTGAGGCTCAGCACGACGGCGCCGATCACGAACGGCATCCACAGCTGGGTGGAGAGTCCGATTGCCAGCCAGCCGGCCCCGGCCAACCCAACACAGACCCGGAAGATCAACAACCGGTCCCTGCGACGATCCGAGAGGGCGCCGATCGCGACTCCCGCTAGGGGCGCCACCAGGTAGGTCAGGAAGTAAGAGCCGGCCACACTGAGCGATGCGCCGAGTTCTCTGGTGAGGAACAGAGTCATCTGCGGCAGCGTCGCCGAGACGGCGATGCCGTACAGGAACAAAGCGATCGTCGCCGACCGATAGAAGCGGTCGCTGAAGACCAGCCTCAGTGCCGACTCTTCGCGCGTGGGGATTGCGACTTTCCTCGACGTCAACTAGCTCGGTTCCGTTCTCTCTACTGGGTTGTTCAAGGTGTCTGGCTGAGGTCAGGAGTTGGTGCGGATGCTGCCGCCCTCGGCACGCAGCAGTGCGCCGCGGGTGGCAGCCGAGGCTGGGCTACACAGGTACAAGATCAAGTTCGCAACCTCGTCAGCCTCGGCAAACCGGTCGAACAGCGACGTGGGCTGCGCCACCGGTAGGAACTCCTTGGCGAACTCGTCGAGCGGCTTGCCATTGGCCACCCGATAGAGCCAGTCACTGATCGTCGGCCCAGGCGCCACACAGTTCACCGTCACGTTCGTACGCGCGAAGATCTCTGCGATACATCGGGACAGGCGAATCACCGCCGCCTTGCATACCCCGTAGTCGACAACGTCCGGTGGCGTGACGATGCCGGCCTCACTGGTCATGAAGATGATCCGTCCGTAGTCCTTTTGTTGCAGCAACGGTACGTAATGGCGGCACAGTCGCACACCGCTCATCACATTGAAGTCCCACTGGTACTGCCAGTCCTCATCCGTCAGCTCCATGAAGGGGACGACCCGGTCGGTGCCGCCCGCCATGTTGATCAAGATGTCGAGGTCGACGACCGTGTCGGTGACAGCGCGAACACCCTCGACGGTGGCAACGTCACCGACGGCGGTGTGCACATCAGCGCCCGGGATCCGCTCGCGTACGATCGCAGCCGCGGCGTCGAGCCGTTCGGCGTTGCGGCCGTTCATCCAGACACTGGCACCTAACTTCGCCAGGCCCTCGGATGTTGCCAGGCCGATGCCGCTCGTCGAGGCCGTAACGAGGGCCATTCTTCCGGTGAGATCCATGTCCAACAACGTCATGCGGTGCAATCTCCTTGACAAGCTCAGTAATCGATTGCAAACCAGCCTACAACGTCGGCCGCAGCGCGGCGAACCCGTCGGTAAATCGATTACAGAATGGGTTATGGTGAGTGCGCTTACTCCCGTTGTCCAACTCCCGGTTCCAGCCCACCCACATGGAGGTTTTTCATGCAGCTAAGCAATTCAGTCGCCGTCGTCACCGGCGCGGCGTCTGGCATGGGACGCGCGATCGCTCTCGGCTACGCCGCGGAGGGTGCTCGGGTCGTCGGGACCGACATCAACGAGATTGCCCTGGCCGAGGTGGTCAGCGAGATCGAACGAGCTGGGGGTACGGCCGAAAGCGTCGTGCTGGACGTGAGCGATCCGGCGGCGTGCACGCGTGCCATCGAGGGAGTGGTCGAGCGGCACGGACGCCTCGACGTGCTGGTCAACAGTGCCGGCATTGGTCTGGTGAAGCCGTTGGCCGAGGTGACAGCAGAGGACTGGGACCGGGTCTATGCGATCAATGTCCGCGGTCTGTTCTTGCTGAGCCAGGCGGCGATGGCCGCGATGAAGCGTCAGAAGTCCGGGCGCATCATCAACTTGGCGAGCATCGCGGGACGGCGTGGCGAGGCAATGGTGGCGGCGTACTGCTCCTCGAAGGCGGCGGTCATCTCGATCACCCAGGCGCTGTCGGAGGAGGGCGCCGCGGACGGGGTGACGGTGAATGCGATGGCCCCCGGGATCGTCGACACACCGTTCTGGCGCGAGTCGGATCGACGGTTTGCCGAGTTACTTGGCAAGCAGCCTGGACAGCAGTTCGCCGAGGTCGTCGCCAAGATCCCGCTCGGCCGCGCCGAGCAGCCTGAAGATGTCGTCCCACTCGCGGTGTTCCTGGCCGGCGAGGGGTCTGCCTACATCACCGGTCAGACGTTCAACATTGACGGCGGCATCACTTTGTCCTGAGGACAGACCTCTTACCCGATGTGCGGTGCGCCTGTTAAAGCGCGCCTTTCGACAGGCTCAGGGCGCAACAAATGCCGCATTCCAAGCAGCGAGATCGTCAAGGATCTGCGCTGTCTCGGATGCGCCGAAGCGGCGGGCACCGGCCTCGTAGTAAGCCAACACAGCGTCGAGGCTGTACACGCCACCGGACGCTTTGATGATCGTGTTCGGCTGCAGCACGGACCGCAGAAGCCGGACGGCGTGGGTGACGTCGTCCTGCCGGTCCGGCCGGGTGCCGGTGGAGGTCTTGATGAAGGTCGCACCCGCCCGTTCAGCGGCCGATGCGGCGGCGACAATCTGCTCGTCGTTGAGGAAGTACACCTCGATGATGGCCTTCACCGTCACGCCGTACTGGGCGGCCAACTCGACGATGCTGGCGACCTCGCGCTCGACGTAGGCGATGTCTCCGTCCAGCAGCGCGCTGATATTGATCACCATGTCCAGCTCGTCGACTCCGTCCTCGAGCGCGAGCTTGGCCTGCAGTTGCTTGACTTCGGGCTTGTCGTTGCCGTGGGGGTAGCCGACGTAGGTCTGCAGCTTGATGCCTGTGCCCTCGAGCAGCTGCTTGGCGTCGGCGACACGGAACGGCTGGGTGGTGAACCGGCCGGTGCCGCGGGCAATGGCGAGCTCGATGCCGGCACGCATATCGGCATCGGTGTGGTTGGGATCGATGATCGAGTGGTCGATCATCGCGGCGAGTTCTGCGGGTTGAAGCATGTCCAGGGTCCTCTCTCGATGGGCGGCTAGCTCTAGGTCGCCGTCGACTCTTGGAGCAGGGCCAGGCGGTGGACGATAGGTTTGGTCGCTGGGTAGAGGTCGACGTAGTCGCGGTACAGCTCGTCGTAGACGGCACGGTGGTCCGGGTTCGGCACGACATCGCTGCCCCACTCGGTCCAGTCGGTATCGGCCGGGACCAAACCAACACCGATCGCGGCCATCAGCGCGTCGCCGTAAGAGGCACCGATGGTGTGCCTTGGCACATGCTGAACGCGGCCAGTCACGTCGCTAGCGATTTGCGTCCACAGCCCGCCCTGAGTGCCGCCACCGACGGCGACAAGCCGCTTCACTGGCGCCACCTCGCTGTCCAACAGCTGGAGGATTTGCCGGACGCCGTACCCGGTGCCCTCGTAGACGGCGCGGAACAGATGCGCGGCGGTGTGTTGCAGCCGGAGCCCAGCAATGACCCCCCGGGCGCGTGGGTCGAAGATCGGCGTTCGCTCGCCGGCGAAGTAGGGCAGCAGCAACAGTCCGTCTGAGCCGGCCGGGATGTTACGAGCCTCAGTAACCAGGTCATCAAAGGATTGCCCGCCGGTCAGATCGGCCACCCATGAGGTCAGGCTTCCGGAGGTGGCCATGCCGGCGGCGAGGGTCTTGCTTCCGGGGTCGACACCTGCCGTCGTCCACAGTTGCGGATGGGCCGCGAACTGGTCGAGTACCTGGACGAAGAACAGCGTGGACCCATACATGATCATGAGGTCGCCGGGGCGGCGGACCCCGGCGCTGAACGCTTCGGCCCAGGCGTCGATCGTGCCCAAACAGACCGGAGTTCCCTCGGGCAGACCGGTCACTTCGGCCGCGGCTGAGGTGATTGCGCCGATCACTTCAGTCGGCCACGCGAGCCGCGGCGCGGCCAGGTCGCCCATCACCTCGGCGTACCAGGGCTCGTACCACGCGGCGGCATGGATGTCGTACAGCGGGTTGGATTGGCTGGCACTGTGATGGTCCAGGACGTACTCCCCAGTGAGCTTCTTGACCACATAGGAGTGGGAGTTGTACCAACCGGCGGCGCGGTCCCAGGCCTCGGGCTCGTTGCGCTGGACCCACAGCGACTTCGGCCCGACCGCCTGGGTCGAGAGTGCAGTGCCCCCGCGGGCGAAGATCTCCTGCGCGCCGAAACGTCGCGTGAGCTCGTCGATCTCGGCAGTGGCCCGCATGTCGATGCCGTACAAGATCGCCGGCCGGACCGGTTTGTCGTCGGTGTCGCACAGCACCAGGCACGGCCCGACACCGCTGATGCAAACACCGGCGAGCACTCCCCCGGCCGGCAACTGCGCCATCAGATCGTTGGTCAGGCTGGTCACATCGGCCCACCAGACAGCCTCGGGGTCGACCTCGGCCCAACCTGGGCGTGGCACGCTCACCGAGTCGGTGCGGCTCCGGACAGCTGTCGCCATGATCTGCCCATCCGGGGTAGCCAGTACTGCCTTGCTGCTGCCGGTGCCCAGGTCCAGGCCGAGCAGCAGTTGCTGCGTCCCGCCGGGTTGGATCTGCTCAGACGGCGACGACATCGAGGACTCCGGCGTCGGCGAGGATTCGGCTCACGTCCTCGGTCTTGTCCAGGGAGGAGCGTTGCATCGGGACAGACACCTGGTCGGTGCTGATCACACCCTGCAGCTTCAGCGCAGTCTTGATCGAACCGAGCTGCGTGGAATTGAGTCCAGTACCCGGATCAGAGGTCGTGTAAAGGTCGGTCAGGGTGACGATGCGGCGCTGCGCATCTGCGAGTTGCCCTGGGTCCGCGTCGCGGTGGGCGCGCAGCGCGGCAACGAACAGCTCTGGGGCGACATTGGCCAAGCCAGCGACCGATCCGTTGGCGCCGATCTGGAGCGCGGCGTCCAGCAGGCCGTCGGAGCCGCTGAAATAGGCCGCATCGCTCCGTCCGCCCCCGGCGAGCACAAGCTGGCGGAGCCCGGTCAGATTGGTGGAGCTGTCCTTGATGCCGGCGACCACGCCCCGCTCCACGAGGTCGACCACCACCGCGACTGGCAGTTCGTAGCCGACGTTGGAGGGAATGTTGTACGCCAGCACGGGGACGTTGACGCTGCGGGCGATTGTCTCGAAGTGGGTGACGATCTCGCGCGAGCTGGCGGCGGCATAGAACGGCCCGGTGGCTACCAGTACGTCGACGTCGGCGCTGATCAGCACGGAGGCGGCCTCGACGACTCGCTCCGCGGTCGGCTCCGCCACACCTACCAGCAGCGGGACCTCGTCCGCAGCCGCGAGCGGGCCGAGCAGCTCGACGACCTCACGCCGGGCCGCGTTGGTCAGATAGGAAGCTTCTCCCGTCGAGCCGAGCGCGAACAGACCGGCCACGCCGCCGTCGACAAGCCGTCGACGCAGCTGCAGCAAGGAGTGGGCATCTACGGCCCCTGCCTCCGTCAACGGCGTGCACATTGGTGGCACAACCCCGCCGATGCACCGCTCGAGCGCCGTATCCATCGTCGTCCTTCCTCGTGGGATTGCCAGATCCGGCCCAACATAACCAAGCCCTCTGGGCGGCGGACTACGCGGCCGAGTGCGCCGCCTCGACCTGGCCCCGCAGAAAGCGAGCGGCGTGCGCAGCCAACGCGTCGGTGTCGTCGTAGAAGGGCCGCCATACCGCGAGCAGGCCGGCCAGGTCAGGTTCGAGTTGCCTGCTGGAGAAGGTCTCGAACGTAATCGGACCGGTGTAGCCAGCGTCAGCCAGGCCGCGGAAGAAGTCTCCGAACCGAACCCCCCCGGATCCCAGGTAGCCGCGGGTGCTTTCGCTGACGTGGGCGTAGCCGATCAATTCAGCCACCGCGATCAGAGGCGTGTACAGATTGGTTTCCTCGATGTTCATGTGGAAGGAGTCCACATGCAGCTTGACGTTTGGCTTTCCGATACCCGCGACGAAGTCCGCCGCATCGGCGACGGTGTTGAACACGTTGGTCTCATACCGGTTGACAACCTCCAACGACAGCCCCAAGCCGAGCGACTCCGCGTGGTCGGCGACCCGCGCCAGGACACGTTGAGCTTGTCGCCGTCCGGCCGGCGTAACGGGTGCGGAATACCGCTTCAGCTGGCTGTACAGCACGCCCACCACCTGTGAGGCACCCAACCGGGAGGCCTGATCAATGGCCTGGATAAGCAGCTTCTCTCCTGCCGCGGCGGTTGCGGCGTCCTCTGAGCTGACGTCAGTGTCGGCCCGATGGCCGACCGACAGGGTCACCTGCAGGTTGTTGGCTCGCAACGCGGCAGCGGCCCGCTCGGCGTCGAATCCCCATGGGTCCATCAGGGGAACCTCGAACAGATCGAACCCGGCTCGGGCGATTCGCTGCGCGACGTCATCGAAGCGATCGGGTCGGAAGTCGCTGGTCCACACCAGTCCGTGGCAACCGAGGGGGTTGATTTTCTGGCTCCATTTACGCACGGCGGTCGTTGGCCCGGTCCAGGCCGTGCCGAACGATTTCCATCACACGCACCCAATGTGGCTCGCGCCCAATTTCGCCGCGACTCGGCGCAGGTCGATGCGGCGCGCAATATTCCTGACCTGGCTGAAGATTCTCGCGGCCGGCGACCGCGGCTATCCAGCTGCCGTCGGATCCGCGCCGCAGATAGAAGCCCATCGGTGAGGTTCCCATAGCGATCCTCCTTCACGAGTCGGCGTGCCATACCTACGAACTGTAATCGGTTAGCTGTAATCGATTACCGTAGATTAGCAGATATCACAGCCCGACCGCTACTCGACGTCCTCAGCAGCTCACCAGGCTGTGCACCCGCCGTCCACACGTAGATCGAAGGCGGTGACATACGACGCTGCATCGCTGAGCAGAAACAGCACTGGTGCGGCGATCTCGTTCGGCTCGGCCATCCGTTGCATCGGTACGTCGGCGCAGAATGCCGCATTGATCTCGGTCGGGTTCTTCGCCGTCATCGCTGTGCGGGTGTAGCCGGGGCTCAGGGAGTTGACCCGGATATTGCGAGTCGCCCACTCAACGCCCAGCCACCGCGACAGATGAGTGACTCCAGCCTTGGCAGCCATATAGCTCGACGACGGATCACCACCACGGTTGATGATGCTGCCCGACATCGACGCAATGTTGACGATTGCTCCGCCGGCGTCGGCCATAGCGGCGTACTCAGCCTGGCAGGAGTAGAAGATCCCGCTCAGGTCGACGTCGATCAGGCGCTGCCACTGACCGGCGCTCATCGTCTCCGATGGAGCGGAGTCGTGGATTCCGGCACTGTTCACCGCGTAACGGATCGTGCCCAGCGACTGAGCCTGGTTGACGCCGGCGGCCACTGCCGCCTGGTCGGTAACGTCGAGGGAAACCGTCAGGTGCGGAACGCCGTGACGTTCGCAGAGCTCGGTGAACGCCGATACATCGGTCGTCGGGTGCTCCAGGCATGCGATCGCCACGCCCTCCTCGGCGAGGGCTTCGCAGATGGCGAGACCTATTCCGCCAGCAGCGCCGGTGACGACCGCTACCGATCCTGGCGTCAGTATGGCCAACACGTGCTCCTATTGGTCGAGGAGTCATCTCGATCTTCACCAAGTGAGGCGCGTTTTGCGTCTCAAGACGGCCAAAGAGTGTTAGATCACTCAACTGGACACACGTTGGCCATCTTGAGACGGCGAACGTGTGGACCGGGTGTTCACATCAAGATCGTTGGCGCCGCAAAGATGCACCGACACGCCCAGACGCTGAAAGACCGCGGCCTTTGCGAGCAGCGCACGATCGGCGGTCTCGGCATCGGAGGCATAGGCCACCTGGACGTGGTTGGCCTTGTGCCGAGCCATGAACTGGTCTCGGGTCACTCCGTCGAGTACGGCGTGCATGATCGGCCACTCGTACGTCGTCGCGCGCCAGCGGCGCTCGGTCTCTTCCTCCGGCAGTCGCAGAGCGCGACCGCGTCCGATGTCGAGGTGCAGCCCGAGATCGGCGATGTAGAGCCGGGACCAGACGATCTCGCCGGGCCGCGAAACACCGCGCAGCGTGCCGCCGCCGGCCGGGAAGTACACCGGGGATTGCCGCATGCTGACTGCGCTCGCGTAGCCGTTCTCCAGGTGGGAGGCCGGTACTGAGCCCGAGATCTCGAAGACCCAGACGAACTGGCCCTCGTAGTCCTCGCCCCAGCGGACGTCATGCAGGGTGGTCGCCGGGTCCAGGCCCATCGCGGTCCACACCCGATTGGTCACCAACGCGTCAGCGGCGACCCCCTCATCGACCTCGTTGAAGTTGATCACCGGTTGATCCTCGAACAGCACCCGGCTGCCGTCGCGCGAGGTCACCGGCGGACGCTCGACGTTGTTCAGCAGGCCTTCAACAAGATCAGAAGCGGCCACTAAGTCCTTCAGGCCTTGCTGATATTGGATTCCGACCGCGTCGAGGCCGAAGTCGTCGGACAGCCGCACCGCGGCGACGTACATAGCAAACTGCTCGTTCAGCTGCTTCTCGGTCAGCTCGGTGGCCTCGTCGGTGCCGAGCCGGAACTGTAGCCCCGCGTCGTCAAGCCAGCTGCGGACCGACTTGATCTCGGTTTCGGTGACCTTGATCATCTCCGCGTACAACGCGCTCTGGGACAGGCGCTCCTTGTAGATGCCGAGCGGGTTCAGCAGTTCGTCGTCGATCACTGCGTTGTACATGCCCATGCAGCCTTCATCGAAGACACCGATGATCGCCTTGTCCGCAAGGAGCTTCTCCGCGATGGCGCGACCGAGCTCGGCCTCTGGGGAGTTCTGCAGTTCCGGAAGTGGGTGGACGTGGGAATCGTCGTGGCTGACCTTGCCGGTCGTGAGCCACTCCTCCAGCCCTTTGTGAAACCACTCGTCGGTGAAGTCGACACTCCACAGCGTCGAGTACGCCTTGCCCATTTTCGTCAGGCCGGCATTGAGGCCGAGCAGGCCGACCAGGCCGGGCCAGGTGCCGTCGAAGTTGGCGACGGTCAAGATCGGACCCCGGTGGGTGCGCAGACCCGCCAAGACGTGGTGGCTGTACTGCCACACGCCCTCGGCCACTATCAGCGGCGCGTTGACCGGGATACCGCTGAAGACAGTCAGCCCCATCCGCTGACTGTCGATGAAGCCGTGCTGCTTTTCCTCATCGAACGGGTGCGCTCGGCGGATCCGCCAGCCCACCCCGGCCAGCGCCTTGCCGACCGCCTCCTCCATCGCGACCTGCGTCGGCCAGCCTGCGGTGTTAGCGAGCGGCCGCGAGTCACCGCTGGCAACCAGCCAAACGGTCGAGTCCTCCAGCACCGGACGCGGATAAATTTCAGGAAGAGTGTACGCAACCACAGGAACTCCAAGAGATCGATTACTGATCTTCGCATCATTTCAGAAATCGTTTACAGTTTCAAGGTTAAAAAATGCGCCATGAGCCTGTCGAAGGACGCTTCGACCAGCTCAGCGCGCATACTGGCTGGCTCAGCTCTCGTCGTTTTCGGCGATGAAGTCGTAGTCCAGGTCGAGGCCGAGGCCAGGCTTGTCGGGGATAGCCATCATGCCGTCGACGGGTGTGGGGATGTCCTTGAAGAGTTTGGAGGTGATGTCCTCGAACATCAGCAGTCGCTCCAGGACCGGCGCGTTGGGGACAGCGCTGACCAGGTGGGCGTGAATGTTCTCCATGGCGTGTGGAGCGAACTTGACGTTCCAGGCCTGAGTCAGAGCAGCGATCTTCAGCATCTCCGTATAGCCCCCGCTGCGAGCGCCGTCGATCTGCACGATGTCGGCTGCTTCGTTCCAGAGCAGGTCACGTACGCCGTACTTGGTGTACTCGTGCTCACCGGTGGCCAGCGGAATATCGGTACCGCGCTTGAACCGCGCCAGTCCTGGCAGGTCGTCGGCTGGCACTGGCTCCTCGAGCCACATGATGTCGTACTCGCGGACGCGGTTGGCGAACTGTACGCCGGTGGCGGCATCCCAGCAGTTGTTCGCGTCCAGCATGATGCCGATATCGGGACCGACGGCATCGCGGACAGCGGCCACCCGCCGCACGTCGCGGCGTAGGTTGGTGCCGCCCTCGACCCCGACCTTGAACTTGACCTGGGTGTAGCCGGCCTTGACCATGCCGGTGATCTCGTCGACGAGCTCGTCGTCTTCGTACGAGGTCCAACCTCCGCTGGCATAGACGGGAACCTCGGTCTTCGCGCCGCCCAACAGCCGATACAGCGGCAGGTCGAGGATCTTGCCCTTGAGGTCCCATAGTGCGATGTCGATCGCGCTCAGGGCGCAGAACATTATGCCCTTGCGACCGATGCCGCGCAGGTAGCCGACCAGGTCGGCGTAGATGACCTCGGTCTGCAGCGGGTCGCGACCGACCAGGCGGGGGGTCATGTTTGTGTTGATCAAGACCTTGGTGGCCTCCCCACCAACCTCGTGGTAGGTGACGCCGATCCCTTCCAGTCCTTGGTCAGTAATCACCCGGACGACCGTGAAGCCGACGGTCTCCACCTTGCGGGTCGCGTCCGCGTAGGACCCGGCGACCGGCGCCGAGACGAGGTGGACCTTGATGTCGGTGATGCGCTGATTGTTCACGTCTGACTCACTCCAAGATGCAAAGGCGGGATGGGGCATGGGTTGCTCAGGTTGCGACGAAAGGGTGCAGCTTGCCATGGTTGATCATCTGCTGCACCGAATCGAGGCCGTCGACGCCGCCGTTGGCGCCGATGTGTTGTACGGACAGGGCGGCGGTTGCGGCCCCGCGCTGCAGGCACTCCTCCACCGGCAGGCCGGTTGCCAGGCCAGAGACGAATCCGGCCACAAAGTTGTCACCGGATCCAGTGGTGTCGCGCACGGGCACGTCGTAGCTAGCTACGTGCCAGCTCTTGTCGCCGCCAAAGGCTGTCGCCCCGGCGGCGCCTTCCTTGATCACGACAGTGCCGACGCCGTAGCCAGCGATGATCTTGGCGGCCGCAGGCAAATCACTCGTCCCGGTGTAGTGCTCGACCTCGCCGAGGCTCGGCACTAAATAGTCGAGCTGCTGCAGGACCGGCCGGAGCTCGCCGAGGGTGGCTTCGAACCGATCGGCGACCATGTCGGCGACGGTGACCGCGCCCAACTCGCGTGCCCGGGTGAGCAGCGGGGACAGCGCGTCGAGATCGAGCTCCGCACTACACATCAGACTGCCGACCGACAACACCTTCAACCCGGTGCGCAGCCGGTCTGGGCTCAGATGACGCCTGGCGAGCTGATGAGCACTCCCCTGCCGATGTGCCAGGAATCTGCGCTCGCCCTCCTCATCGATCAACGCCACGGCCATCGAGGTCACCAGGCTTGGATCCTCTGCGACGCCGGTGACGTCAACCCCGGCGGCCGATGTGAGTTGGCGGACCAGCTGTCCGGCGTTGTCGCGGCCAACCACGCTCAGCAGTGCGGTGGCATGACCCAGCCGGGACAATGTGATGGCCTGGTTCAGTGCGTCTCCGCCGACACCCATACCGATGGTGTCGACGAAGGCTACGCCTCCCGTCGACGGGGCGGCGGAGAAGCCTTGGACCCACACATCGACGGTGGACATGCCCACACAGACGATCTCCGGCCCTGCGGCGTCGGCGGAGGATGCCACGGTTAGGCCACCTGGATAACGGCTTTGACCATCGTCTGTTGCTGGCTGATCGAGTCCTCGAAGGCCTGCTGGGTGTCTTCGAACGGAAAGATGCTGGAGACGATGTTGGTGATGTCGATCTGGCCGGAGGCGACCGCAGCGATGGCGGTCGGGAAGATGTTGCGGTACCGGAAAATCGAGCGGACTTGTAGCTCCTTGTTGGTGAACCGCTGGAAGTTGAACGGAGTCTGTCCGACGACGTTTCCGACCATCATGATCGTTCCGCCGCGCTGGACCATGTCCACCGTCTGGGAGGCGGTTACTCGGTTGCCGGCGGTCTCGAATACGAACTCCGGCCCGTAGCCGCCGTTCAGGCTGGAGACGGCTTGCACCGGGTCGAGCTCTTGGGCGTTAACGACTCGGGCGGCGCCGAGCTCGAGCGCCTTCTTGAGGCGGATCTCGTGCAGGTCGACGACGGTGATGTCGCGTACGCCGGCAGCACGTAGCGAGAGCAGGGTGACCAGCCCGATGCAGCCGGAACCGAGGATGGCCACCGAGTTGCCGACGGTGGCACCTGAGGTTTGCACGGCGTACATGCCGACGGCTAGCGGCTCGATCAGAGCGCCTTCAAGATCGGACACGTTCTCCGGCAGCAGGTGACACAGCGCGGCCGGGTGAGCGACGTAGTTACGCATCCCGCCCAACGAATGGGGGTAGGACAAGAACCTCACGTTCGGGCAGAGGTTGTACTTGCCGGATGCGCACCATTTGCAGACCCGGCACGGGATGCCCGGTTCGACCGAGACCCGGTCACCGACCTTCAGGGTGGTCACGTCGGCACCGGCCTCTACAACCTCACCGGAGAACTCGTGGCCGATGATGAACGGGTACACGTCGGGGAACTCGGGCTCGCCGTGGGAATAAAAGTGCACGTCCGACCCGCACACCCCGCAATAGAGAACCTTCAGCAGCACCTGGTCCGAGGCGGGTGAGGGCATCTCAGTGGGTCCGAGCTCGATCTTGCGGTTTTCGAGCACGAAAGCGGCTTGGTTGATGGACACGGTCCCTCCTGAGGGGAACGGCTGGCTAGGAGAGGGAAATTGTTACCGACTCGCGTTAGGCGAGGTAGCCGTGCTTGACCTCATTCTCGGGGTTCTCGGCGTCGCTGAGGACGTAGCGAAGGATGACCGACTTGCGCTGAGTGACTTCCGACATCACCGCGGACAGGCTCTCGCGGCTGTTGCCGCTCTTCTTTTGCCCACCACCGAACGGCAGCTCCGCGGCGCGGAAGCCGCCTGAGCCATTGACGGCCACGTGGCCGGTCTTCAGGCCGCGGACGACTTTGAACGCTGTCCGGATGTCACTCGTGATCACACCGCCACCGAGACCGTAATGGGAGCCGTTGGCGATTTCAATGGCTTCCTCTGCCGTGTCGAAGCCAATGATCGGCCAGACCGGGCCGAACACTTCCATGTCGCGGGCGATGTCCATCTCTGGCGTGACGTTGGTCAGCACGGTCGGCTCATAGAAGGCACCGTTGCGGTTGCCGCCGAAGAGCACGGTCGCGCCGGCATCCACGGTTTGGTTCACCTGGTCTTCGACGCCCTTGGCTGCCGCGTCGGTGATCAGCGGGCCCATCGTGGTGGACTCCTCCATAGGGTCGCCAAGGACGAGCGGCTGGAGCCGCTCCTCGATGAGCCGCCGCACGAATTCGTCCTTGATCGAGTTGTGCACGATGTAACGCTTGGCCGCGCTGCAGGCCTGGCCGGAATTGCGGGACTTGTCACCCGACTCCGACACCGCCAGATCGAGATCAGCGTCGGCGAAGATGATCAACGGGTCGTTTCCCCCCAGCTCGAACTGGTATCCGGTCAAGTTGTCTGCGGCGGACCGCGCGATGCTGACGCCGGTCTCGCTGCTGCCGGTGAAGTTGATCGAGGACACCCGCGGATCGGAGACCAGCGCTGCGCCGGCCGTTTCACCAGCACCGGTCAAAATCTGGACTACCTCGGCCGGGACGCCGGCTTCCACGAGCAGCTCGTGGCAGCGCAGCAGCGCCATCGGGTTCTGCTCAGGCGCTTTGACGACGATCGCGTTGCCAGCGGCCAGCGCGGCGCCAGCCTTGAACGACCAGATCGCCGGCGGGAAGTTGAACGGAATGATGCAGGCGATGACACCGAGCGGCTCGTTCAGCGTGAACTGGATGTCCTCGTCGTAACCGGGCTCGACCCCGATCGGCATCGACTTGCCGTAGTGATGCTTTGCGACTTCGCAGGCACCCTCGAAGACGTAGGCGACCGAGTCGAACTCCCAGACTGCCTCGGCCATGTAGGGCTTGCCCGACTCCAGCGACAGGATCCTGCCTAGCTCGAGGCGACGCTCGATCACTAGCTCGGCGAATCGCCGGAGCTTCTCCACCCGCTCGCGGACCGTGAGCGCCGCCCAAGCGGGCTGGGCAGCGATGGCGGTGTCCACGGCACGCGCAACGTCCTCGGCTCCCGCCGACGGCACGGTGTCAATGAACTTGCCAGTCGCCGGGTTGATGATGTCCATGGTCTTGCTGTCGGCGGCATCAACCCAGCCGCTTCCTACGAGCATCTTCATCGTTGTGAAGTCTCCTTGGTCTAAGCCGTCCGCGGCTTGGTACGTGCGATCTGCGCGCTCTTAGCCATCACAACGGTAATCGTTTACACTCTTGCGAGTCAACGTCGGCAGAATGGCAATCCATTCCACACGACAGGTCGGCGTCGCTCATGGTACGAACCCAGAGTGTAATCGTTTGCTATGGTTTGAGCCCTAGGGTCGACCCGGTAGGAGTAACCCACGTGGTTCGGATCAAAGAAGTCGCAGAGCACGCGGGCGTGTCCACCGCGACGGTGTCACGCGTGATCAACGGCAAGTCCGTGAAGCCCAGACTGCGCGAAGCCGTCGAGCAGTCGGTGCACGAACTTGGCTACCATCCCGACCGGCAGGCTAGATTTCTCCGGCTGCAGCGCAGCGACGCGATCGCACTCATTCTTCCGGACATCGAAAACCCCTACTTCACCGCATTGGCACGAGGTGTGGAGGACGTGACTCAGGAAGCCGGCTATTCGGTCGTGCTCTGCAACTCCGACGAGCTCCCAGATAAGGAAGCCACCTATCTAACGGTCGTCCGTGGCGAAAAGATGGCCGGCATCATCATCGCCCCGTCCACTCCGTACCCGCAGATTCAGAAACTGATCGAAGACGGACGTGCAATCGTTGCGGTGGACCGCTCTGTAGACGGCGCCGTTGATTCCGTCACCGTCGATAACGTCGCGCTCGGTCGCCGCGGCACCGAAGACCTGGCGTCGCGCGGCTACCGCCGGATCGCCTGCATCACCGGGCCACCCACCGCAAGCACGGCAGTTGATCGGGCCGACGGCTGGCGCAAGGAGATGCGTCGCAACAAGCTCGGGATTCGAGGACTGCTGCAGCACACTAACTTCCGCGTTGACGGCGGTCGTCAGGCGGCCGCCGAGCTGATGGCGCTGTCGGAACCACCAGAGGCGGTCCTCGCGTGCAACAACCTCATTGGAGTCGGGGTGCTCCAGGTCCTTGATGAGATGCGCGATCATTCGATCGGAGTCAGCGTGATCGGTGAGCTGCCCTTCGCCACATCTCGTACGCCGAATACCACGATCATCCCGCTCAACCCTCGCACGATCGGTGAAAAGGCCGCACAAATGCTGATCGAACGAATCAACGGCATTTCGGCGGCGCCGCGAGCGGTTGTTCAGCCGTTGGCCGACCCCGCACTGGTCTGGTAACGGTCTGCGGCCCTGCTGAACATTCCCAACAACGTGCGGTGAAGCGACGCTTCGCGCCGTCGAACCCGACCTAGCGAAACCCACCGTCGGCGGCAGCAGCTGAGCCGATCACAATCGCAATCGAGGTCGATTCAAGCGCGCCTCGGCCAGTCCAGAAGGCCGCCCACCACAAACCTGATAACGATTTTAGTTTTGGCTCTTGCCAAGTTAGTAATCGATTGCTGTATAGTCCGCAAGGTGTGCTGAGTAATCGATTGCTGCATTTGCGAGCAACCCAACCAACGGACATGCCAGATCGAGGCTGATCGCATTGGGCGACTGCCATGAGGTGGGGCAATCCGTAGCCAGTTGATCAGTGAGGAGAGTTGGAATGAGTGAACCGAGAACTTCGCGACGGGGCTTTCTCAAGCTGAGTGGGATTGCCGCGCTGGCCATCGGCGGCAGTGGATTGGTGAGCGCCTGCTCTCGCGCCGACACCGGTTCCAGCGAGGGCGGCGTGACGACATTGAAGTTCTGGGATCAGCCGTGGGGTGAGGCCGAGTACGTGGCGGCCGCAACCGCGCTGGTCACCGAGACCTACCAGAACCCGAAGTACAAGTGGACCTACCAGCAGGTCCAGTGGAACAACTTCTACCAGACCTACTCTGCCGCGGTCGCGTCCAAGACGAATCCGGCCGCGAGCACCGGCGGCGGCTTCCAGGCTTATGGCCTCGCCGACCTAGGTGGGATCCACTACGCCGACAAGGTCGTGGAAAAGTTCAAGGCCGACGGCACCTACGACGACTTCATCCCCGGCATCATCGACGCGATGAGCGACGGCAAGGGCCTCACCGGCATCCCGTGGGCGGTCGATGTCGCCACTCTGTATTACAGCAAGCCGCTGCTTGAGGCCGCCGGGCTGCAGCAGCCGAAGAGCTGGGATGACCTGTACAACAACGGGCTCGAGTTGAAGAAGAAGGACATCGCCGGCCTGATCGCCGGCAGTGGTAGCGGCAACCACAACGGTCACCAGACCATCCTCTCGTTCATGATCAACAACGGTGGCGGCATCTTCAACGAGGGCCAGGAGCTGGACCTGCTCTACGAACCCAACGTGGAAGCCGTCGACTTTGTCATCAAGCTCGTCCAGGAAGGCATTACTCCTGCGGGGTGCGAGACCTTCAACGAGGACAGCATGAACGGCGTGTGGAAGGCCAAGAAGGGTGCGGCCGGCTTCCGCCCGCCGAATTATGCCATCCGGCTCGGCCCCGAGGGCACCATTCTGGTCAACTCCCCGCTCACCGCGCCGAACGGAAAAAAGGGCTCACTGCGGTTCATCAACTCGGTCATGATGTACAGCAACAACCCCTCCATCGAGGGAACCGAAGACTTCGTCGCCTGGTACACCACGCACAACGACGAGTTCTTCCTGAAGAGCCTGGCCTCTGGCCTGCCTGTCCGCAAGGCGATCCTCGCCGACCCGAAGATGCAGGCCAACACCGAGCAGCAAAAGGTGTACGACGAATGGCTGCCAGTCGCCGGCTTCACGGGTTCTCGGTCCAAGACTGCCTTCGCTGACCTGGCTCTGATCGACGGCGCCCAGCCGTTCTTCGAGTTCTCTCAAGCGGTGCTCCAAGGCAAGACCCCCGCCAAAGATTGCCTCTCGAAGTTCCAAGATCAGCTGGCAGGCATCATCAACAAGTAGGTATCGCGAGCCCCGGGCGCAGCGAACCCACCCTGCGCCCGAAGCCGTCGGCGAAACCTGACAGTTCATCGGCAACATCTTGCGGGTTTCGGCCCCCAACGCCGAGGAAGAGAGCGAATGTCAACCCAAACGTCGGCTCCGACTAAGCCGAAGAACAAGCAGCGGCCGCTCGTCCTAGTTCCACATGAGCACAGGAAGGGCGGGCCCGTTCGAGGTGAACGGCTGACCTACCTTGTCCTGTCCGCACCAGGTTTGCTCCTGCTCCTCCTGGTCTTCGCCTACCCGGTGATCTTCGCGGCCTGGCAGTCGATACACGACGGCAACTTGATTGACACCGGCAGCTTCATTGGACTGGAGAACTACACCGACGCGCTCACCTCAGCCGACTTCTGGCGCGCCACCCGATTCACCCTGATCTTCACTTTCGTCGGTGTATTCGGCAGCTGGATTCTCGGTCTCGCCGCCGCCTTGTTGCTCACGCAGAAGACCCCGGCCCGCACTCTCTTCAAGGTGCTGCTGCTGCTGCCCTGGATCGTTCCGGTGGCGGTCTCGGCCATGGCGTGGAGCTACCTCCTCGGTACGCCCACCAGCCCCATCCCACAGCTGTTCACCGTGTTCGGGATGCAGGCCCCACTCTTCCTGGCCAACCCGACCCTGGCCGTGATCACCGTCTGCATCTTCAAGGTCTGGATCAGCTTCCCATTCATGATGTTGATGTCCAGTTCTGCTCTCGCGGCGGTCGACCCGGGCCTCTATGAGGCCGCTGCCGTGGACGGGGCAAGCCGCTGGCAGCAGTTCAGCCACATCACTCTCCCGGTGATCCGCCCAGCGACCCTCATCAGTTGGGTGTTGATGGTCATCTTCTGTGTCAACGACTTCCCCACCATCTACCTGCTGACCGGAGGCGGACCCGTCAACGCGACCACCAGCCTCGTCGTCCTCGCCTACGCCAAAGTCTTCCTGAACAACGAGATCGGCGAAGGCGTCGCCATCGCGTTCCTGACGACGGCCGCATTGTTCGTCTTATCGATCTTCCTCTTCCGATTCATCAAGAAGGCGAGTGTGGCCGAATGACCGAGCCCCAGACCGAGACCGCTGTCCAGACCGAGACCGCTGTCCATACCGAGCTAGTCACCCTAGGCTCCACAAGCGGCCGATTCCAACGGGCGGCAGCATCCGACCCGCGCCGCGGCCAGTGGTGGCGATTCCTCGCCTTACTCATCATCACCGCGATCGTCCTCATCCCGATCGCAGTCGTTGTCCTCATCGCCGTCCAGCCGCGAACCCTCGGCGAGGGCTACAGCTACCCCTTCGGCAACATCGCCTTCGTCCTCCAAGAGACCAATGCCGACTACTGGCTCGAGAACAGCCTGATCGTCACGCTCGCCAACACCCTGCTCGCCGTTGTGGTCGCTGCGCCCGCCGGCTACGTCCTAAGCCGGGCCCGGAGCAAGCTGGTGGCGGGCTACTCGGTCTCGCTGTTCATGATCCAGGCAGTGCCTGTCATCACCATCGCCATACCGCTGTTCTTCCTCTTCGCCGCGCTCGGCGCCGTCGACACCCTCGGCGCAGTCATCGTGATTTACGTCGGTAGCACCGTAGCCGTAGCCACCTGGATGATGAGCGCCTACTTCGACACCATCCCCACCAGCCTCGAAGAAGCGGCCTGGATCGACGGAGCTAGCCGGTTCGGTAGCTTCCTCAACATCGTCCTGCGCAACTCCCTTCCCGGCATCCTTTCCGTGGCGATCTTCTCCTTCCTGCTTTCCTGGAATGAGTTCCTCATCGCCCTGATCTTCCTGCGCTCGACCGAGAACTACACCTCTCCCGTCGGAATCCTGACTTTCTTCCAGCAGTTCACCACCGACTGGGGAGGCGTCATGGGCCTCGCCGTGCTGATGATGATCCCGCCCGTCCTCATCTTCGCGTTCCTCAATCGCTACTTCAGTGTCGGCGGAATCGGCGGATCACTCGCGGGCCGCTGAATATCGAACCAGCAAGGGACTCTGCCACGAAGTGGCTCCTGGTCTACTACGGCGTACGACCAGCGCGCACGCTCACGCCGTCTGAAAGTTGCGATTCAGGCACGTCAAGCGGTCGCGTACGGCTGAGCTCGATCTCAACCAGCAGCAACGCTGCGTCCTCAGTTTTTGGCGCGATGGTCCGGCGCGTTCATCGGCTCGGTCGGGCGTCAATCACACGTAACGCGCGGCACAGCGGACGCCACTATGGCCAACTGAGCGCTTTCGGATCAGCCACCGGCTGGACCACAGCGCGCGGCCGGGCACGGAGACCGTTGATCCGCTCAATTAACATCTGGGCCGCCGTCTCACCCAAGGCGCGCGGGTTGAGTGGAATGATCTTGGTGTTCGGCGGGCGGGAGGTCGCGAAGGGAAGATCGCCGATCACGCTAAGCCCGATCGATCGGTCGCCGAGCTCGTCAAGGACCTGAAGCACACCAACGGCGATGAGGCTGTTGGCGGCCAGGATGGCATCGGGAGGTTCTGGCAGTGCCATCAGCTCCTCAACTGCGGTGCGGCCGCCGTCGACGCGGGCGTTACCGCGCCGAAGCAGGCCACCGGCGAGGAGCTTGTGTCGTCGCATCTCCTTGCGCCAGCCGTCTGCTCGATCGACCGCCGTGCGGGCTGTCGTCGGGCCGGTGATGCAGGCAATCCGTCGATATCCGCGCGAGACGAGGTCAGCCGTCCCCCGTCGACCGAGCGCAACGTTGTCCAAGGTGACCGAGTCCACCGTGAGCGCGATTGGTCGGTCCACTGCAACTATCGCCCGACCATCGGCCATTAGGTCCTTGATCTTCGGGTTCGGGGTGGACGCCACAATGATGGCGCCGGCGACATTGTCGTCACGGATCGCCGAGAGGTAGGCGTCCTCTTTGTCGGCTAAGTCATCGGAGTTCCACAGCCCGGCCGAGTAACCCGCGCCCCGAGCCACATCGATCACCCCGCGCGCGAGTGTGGTGTAGAAGGGGTTCTCGATGTCGGGCAGGATGAGCGCGACCTCGTTGCTGCGCTGCAACCGAAGCAGCCGTGCTTGCCGATTGGGACGGAAGCCGAGTTCCTTTACCGAACGCTCGACGGCCTCGCGGTAACGCGGCCTCACAGACTTGCCGTTGATAACTCTCGACACCGTCGCCGTGGAGACGCCAGCGTGCTCCGCGACGTCCTTGATCCGGACCATTTCGAGCAACCCTCTCGTCCTCTTGGTCTTGGCATACTGCCCTTGACGGCAATCGAGGCTCTCCGTTGCGGCCGAGAAACAGCTGACTCGACGGCTACGACGTCGGGCGGCGATCGGGCGCGCATCGCGGACCCCTGATGCGCGATGGTAGCGGACCAACCGCCTACCAACGCCTGGCGTCGGCACAAGGTCGCGTGAGGTCGGCAAAATACGCCTAGCCGATCGGAACGGTGATCACTCGACCGGTTACACGAACGCGATGGCGGTGATCTTCCTGACGCTCACCAGACGCTTGTCGGTGGACTTCATCTCTGAGGGCCAAATCAGGCTTATTGGCGTGACGCGCTCCAGCGCAGCAGCCTCGCGGCCGGACTGGTATTGATCACGCGGTCTTCGGTGACACCACATTCGGCGGCCCGGTCGCAGCCGATGTACTGCCATTCGAGCTGGCCCGGCGCATGTGCGTCAGTGTCGATTGAGAAACGGCAGCCGATATCGGCGGCCAGCTTCAGCAGATTGCGAGGCGGGTCTTTGCGCTCCGGGCGGGAGTTGATCTCGACCGCGACGTCGTTGTCTTTGCACGCGGTGAACACGGCCTCGTGGTCGAACTCCGACTGCGGACGTCCACGGCCGACGACGATGCGCCCGGTGCAATGTCCGAGGATGTCCATGTTCGGGTCTTCGATTGCCGTGAGCATGCGCTTGGTCATCACATCGGCGGGTGAACGCAGTTTGGAGTGCACGCTCGCGACGACGATGTCGAGCGCCGCCAGCACGTCCGGGGTTTGATCAAGAGTTCCATCCTCGTTGATGTCAACCTCGATTCCGCTCAGAACGCGAAAAGGGGGCGCTCCGGCCGCCGCCTCAGCGGCAAGTTGACCGTTGACGCCCTCGATCTCTTCGAGTTGTCGCATGAGGCGCTCAGTCGAGAGTCCGTTGGCAATGGTGAGATTCGGGGAATGATCGGTCGCGACGATGTACTCGTGGCCCAACGAACGTGCAGCGTACGCCATCTCGATGATGGGACTGCCGCCGTCGGACCAGAGTGAGTGCGTATGACAGTCACCTCGCAGCGTTCTCCGGAGCGCATCGCCGGCAACAGCGAACGGTTGCGGCTCGGCTTCCAACTTCGCAAGGTACCCAGGAACTTCACCCGCCAGCGCTTCCAAGATCACGGCCTCGGTTACCGCACCGATTCCCTTCAGGGAACGAAGCCGCTCGGTGCTGGCCATACGTTCCAATTCGCCGGGTTCGAGCGCGGAGATTGTCTCGGCGGCGCCACGGAATGCAGCGACCCGGTACGTCGGCGCCTGTGATCGCTCCAACAGGAACGCAATTCGTTTCAGCGCCTCCACCGGATCCATGAGTTCTGAGCCTAGGGCGACCAGTGCGATTGACTAACAAATAGAAGGTTCGAGGAACTGACGCCTAGCCAGGCAAGCCCTTAGCTGCTGCGGGACAGACCCGGCAATGTCGTGCTGCACCTAGGAGTTGTCCGCAGTCGAGGTCCTCAACGGTCGCTCGTGAGGATGACGAGCTGCTGGGTCGCGCGGGTCATCGCGACGTAGCGGTCAACGGCTCTCTCGATGCCTGTTCCAAACGTCTCTGGGTCGACGAGGATCACGAGGTCGAACTCGAGGCCCTTGCAGAGCTCCGGAGTCAGCGACTGGACACGCGACGTCGGTTGGAACGTGGCGTCGCCAACGACGCAGGCGATGCCGTCGGCGTGCGCAGCGAGCCAGGTGTCGAGAATCGAGCCCAGTTCGGAGGTCGATCCGTGACCGACCGGGACACCGCCCTTGCGGACGGAGGTCGGCACGCTGGCGTCGGGGAGCACGGCCCTGATAACTGGCTCGGCTGCTGCCATCACTTCTTGCGGCGTCCGGTAGTTGATGCTCAGGGAGGCCATGGTGATGTCGTCGAACCCGATTCGCTCAAGCCGTTCCTGCCATGACTCGGTGAACCCGTGCCTGGCCTGGGCGCGGTCGCCGACGATGGTGAAGCTCCGGGACGGGCAGCGGCGCAGCAGCATCTGCCACTCGGCGTCGGTCAGCTCCTGGGCCTCGTCCACGATGATGTGCGCAAATGGGCCGGCAAGCAGATCCGGCTCGGGCGTCGGCAGTGCGGCCTCGTCGACAAGGGCATCCCGCAGGTCTTGTTGACGCAACGCCGTCACCAGCCCCTCACCGTCGTCGTCCGCTGCGATCAGGTCGTCGACGACTTGATCCATGTAGTCACGTTGGGCAGCGACTGCGGCGTCACGCCGACGCTTGCGCCGTGACGCCTCCGGGTCGCCGAGCCGCTGCCGCGCTGCATCCAAAAGCGGGAGGTCGGACACCGTCCAGGCCTGGGCATCCTCCCGCTGCAGCTTCTGAGCCTCCTCGGGGCTGAGCCAGGGAGCGCACTTCCGCAGGTAGGCGGGCACCGACCACAGGTCTCCGACGAGATCAGCTGCCTCGATCAGCGGCCACGCTCTGTGGAAGGTGTCGGCCAGCTCCTGGTTCTGGAGCAGCGACCGGCGGAGCAGATCAGGTGATACGTCATCATCTTCCTCGTCGCCACCGTCGTCGCGATCATCGACCAAGATCGACAGCAGCTCCTCCCAGACCTGATCGCGAGCCTCGTCGTGCGGAGTTCCCGGATCTGGTGCGTCGAACGCCTCGGCCCAATCGGCAGCGCTGAGCCAGATGTCGGACCATTCGGTCTCGACCAGCAGGCCCTTTGCAGGGGACTCCTCGTACAGCCTCACTGCCGGCTCGATCGCCTGCACCATGTCCGCGGACGACTTCAGTCGGGCCACCTCCGGGTCGGTCTCGACTATCGCGCTGGATCCCTCGCTGACGAGGTCGCGCAAGGTGCAGATCTGCACGCCTTCCTCCCCAAGACTCGGGAGAACGTCGGCCACGTAGGCCAGGTACGGACGATGCGGGCCAACGCACAGCACCCCACCGCGGTGGCCGCTCAAGCGTGGATCGGAGTAGAGGAGATATGCGGCGCGGTGCAGGGCGACGACGGTCTTCCCCGTACCGGGACCGCCGTCAACGATCAAAGCCCCGTGGGAGTCCGCGCGGATGATCGCGTCCTGGTCGGCCTGGATGGTGCTCAGGACATCGCGCATGCGGGGCGACCGGCTACTGCCGAGGCTGGCGATGAAGGCAGAGTCATCGTCAAGCGCGACATGTCCTTCAAGACCGTCAGAGGTGAAGACCTCGTCCCAGTAGTCGGTGACCCGACCACGGGTCCAGCGGTACCGGCGGCGGCTGGCCAGACCCGTTGGGTTGGCGTGGGTCGCGGCGAAGAACGGCTCGGCAGCGGGGGCACGCCAGTCGATCAGCAGCCGACGACCTGCGCTATCGGTGAGGCCGAGCCGTCCGACGTACGCCGGCTCAGAGCCGTCGGCGTAAATCATGCGGCCGAGGCATATGTCTAAGCCGAAACGACGCAGAACGCGCAGCTGAGCAGTCAGCCGGTGGATCTCCAGGTCTCGCTCTACCGCCCTCCGGCCCGCGCCCCCGGGAGCCTTCCGTTGGACATCGAGCCGGTCGGACAAGTCAGCGATCTGCTGCTCGAGGCTGTCCGCGACAGCCGCGAAGTGCTCCTCATCGCCAGCGATCAACGCCGGATCGGCCTTGGCCGCCAAGTGCTCCGGAAGGTTGAACACAGTGGCGGTGACCGGATTCATGTCATCATCTCCAAGATCAATATCTGATTCCGTGCGGTGGTTGCACGAGGGAAAATGCTGGGCCGCACAGTCGACTGGGACGCGCCTGCGAGGCAGCAGCTTTGCCTTCGAGGCCACGATTCTGCTCCGCTATAGGGGTCTTGCGGCAAGCCCCCTATGGCGCTATACGTTAGAAATGGAAGGGGTGTCGGCTCCCTGTCCTAATCAGGTGCAAACTGATCACGAAAACTGGTAAGTAACAACAACCAATCACCGATTTGCCTGTTGTTGGCGACCAGTTTCCGCATCGCAGTCACCGCCGGTTTCGACCGGGTTGGCCCACGCCGGCGAAGCCTGCTTTCAGGGTGAGTCCGACAAGGTTGTGACGAGCCCCGCGAACGCCCGCTCTACGTGGGAGGCTGGGGCCCGTGACCTCAGCTCTCCGGCGTGCCGTACTCGGCTTCGGCTGTCTACTGGCCGTGCTTACGACCTCCGTCGTCCTCGCTGTACCGGCCGAGGCCACGACCTTCACGACCCGGTGCGTGGTGGCTCGCGAAATGCGGATCTACCACACGTCCACCTCATCCAAGCCCGGCCGAACCAAGCTCTACTTTGGCACCACGATCTACACCGACAAGAAGAGCCACCACCGCTATCGCGCCTGGTGGTGGACCCTGACTGAGGGTTGGCACCGAGGCTGGATCTCGGCCAAACCGAAGTACACCCACCGCGGCGCCTGCGGCCAGATCACCTGAGGTCTTTCAACTGGACGCCGCAACGGTCGGTCAGCACCTTGGTCTCGGAGACGACCACCGGGCGTGGCTTGCAGAGCTGGAGGCGGCCGGTCGGCCGGCAACGCCTCTCGTCCTGCCCAAGGCCGGTGAGGCCACCTTTCACTTCGAGCACCTCGGCATCGCCGATGCAGACATTGCTGACCTCACGAGCGCATGGCTGTCTCCCGACCTCACTCCGGAGCTTTGGTGGCTGCTCGAGCGCTGCCACCGCTGCATCGTCACAGATCTGGGCAGAACCTCGGAGTTGACACCGTGGCCCGCCCTTCCGCGGAGCCTCGGTGCGGCTGGCCGGTTCTTCTACGCCTACGTTTTCCTGGCCGCAGTTCCTGACGTCCGCCGTTGGCATCGGCAGCGCAACATCCCCGACGAAGTCTCATGGGCGACCCTCGCAGACATGGGCCGTCACCTCGCGGTGAACCGGCGCCTTCACGGCGAAGGTGGCCTGGACCAGCCCTTGTGGCTGCGATCTCACTTCCGCGGGGCCCTCTACCAACTTGGACGACTGCAGTTCTGCCGCTCGCAAATCTCCTACGAGCCAGCCATGTTGGAGCGCCTCAGCGTGCCGTTCCAGCACGGAGACCCGGTGCTCGACCTCCACATCCCAGAGCAGGGCCCGCTGACACCCGCGGCGTGCGACCATTCGCTGGGATGGGCTCCTGACTTCTTCTCGAGGCACTTTTCTGACAAGCGCTATGGCGTCGCAATCTGTACGTCGTGGTTGCTTGACGATCAACTCGCCAGCTACCTCGAGCCGGACTCGAACATCATGCGGTTCCAGCACCGGTTCAACCTCCTGCCCGGCGGCGGTGACGGCGACGAAGACATGCTGAGGTTCGTCTTCCGCGAGGTCTCGCCCACGCTGGAGGAGCTGCCGCAACGCACGAGGCTGGAGCGCGCCGTCGTCGGCCACCTGCAGGCCGGCCGTCATTGGAAGGTCCGTACAGGCTGGCTCGACCTCTGACTCCAGGCAGTACCGGTGGCGTACGCGGGTCACTGGTCAGTGTCAAGCGACGGCTCGGAGACGTCCTTGTTCTTGAATCTGGAAGCTGTCAGTGCGAGTACGACGCCGGCGATGCCGAGCAGGGTGACGCCGATAAATGCTGCGGCGTATCCCCAGGCGGCTGCGGTGCGAGCAGCTAGCAGGTACGGGCTGAGGAGTGGATCGAACAGCTTGGGTTTCAAGCCGGTGGTCTCGGCGGCGACGATATCGGCGCGGAGTCGTGCGTACTCGGCGTCGGTGAGATCGGCAAGGGGTCCGCGGTCGATGATGGCGTGCAGCTGAGCAACGTAGGTGCTGTGGAAGATCAAATAGAGCACAGCGATGCCCAGTGCGCCGCCGAATTGTTCGGCGGTGGCGGAAACGCCGGCGGCTTGGCCCTGGTCGGCGTCGGAGACGTCGCTGATGCTGACCGGGTCGTTGACGGTAAGGACGACTGCTAATCCTGCGCCGTACGCAAGCAATCCGGGCAGCACGAACCAGTAGTGGAACGAGAAGCCGCCGAGGGCGAGCAAGACGCCCCCGACGGCTAGCAGGGCGTATCCGGTGAACATTGGCGGCCTGGCGCCGGCGCGGTCATACCAGCGACCGACAAGAGGAGCGATAGCGATCAGCGGGAGGCTGGCAGGCAGCAGCGCGAGCCCGGCGACGCCAGGGCTCATGCCGAAACTGAGAATGAGCAGCAGCGGCAAGATAACGCCGAGGCCCATTTCCGCGGAGCCGGCGAGGCCCTGGCTGATAACTGCTGTGCGGTAGTTCGGTGATTTGCCGAACAGCTGAAGGTCGACGAGCGGCTGTGCGCGGCGTCGTTCGACCACAATGAAGACACCGCCAGCCGCTATTGCTAGCGATAGAAACCCCCAGACGATGGGGGACGTCCAGCTCAAGTTCTGAGATTGGGTCAGTCCGACGATGAACGCCGTGATCATGATCGCCAGCAGGCCGGCACCGGCAAGATCAATCCGCGCATGCTGAGCAGGTGCCGTGTCTGGTGGGATGGCCACGAAGGCAACGACTACAGCGACGGCGGCGAGCGGCACGTTGACCAAGAACACTGCGGGCCAACCGAAAACGCCGGTGAGCACGCCTCCGATGACCGGACCAGCGGCTCCGGCCACGGCAGCTATGCCGCCCATCGTGCCGAGCGCAATTCCGCGTTGCCCGCCGGTAAAGGCAGCGCTGACCAATGCGACCGTAGCGGGCAGCATCGCAGCCCCACCGGCGCCCTGGATCGCGCGGCACAGGATCAGCAGGTAAAACGTCGGAGCCACGGCCGCGCACGCAGAGGCGGCGGCGAACACGATGGTTCCGACAACGAAGACGCGGCGTCGACCCAACAGATCGCCGAGCTGTCCGCCGAAGACAAGCAACGCGGCCAAGGACACCAGACTGGCATTGAGCACCCATTGGACCAATTGGGAGCCGACGTCGTAGTGCTGCATGATCGCGGGCAGCGTCAGCGGCACAGCAGTCTGATCGACCAGAACCATCGCGTTCGCCAGAGTGGCCGCCGCCAGAACCAGACGCGGACGTGGCGACGAGCCGGTCTCAGTGCTCATATCGGTGCACCCGACGATCCTAAGTAGCAACTCAGACCGGGGCATAGTCGCCGCGCTTGGACAACAGCTCACCGATTCCGCGGCGACAATAAGAGCATGCCAAGCCGCCTAGCCGTAATCGTCATCGACGCCGTCAGACCGCAGCCAATCGCCGACTTCTGGTGCTCGGTTCTGGGTTGGCAGATTATCGATCAAGATGCTGAAGTGATCACCATCGCAGCCGCGGACCGATCCTGGCCCATGATCGACATAGTTGCCGTCCCAGAAAGCAAGATCATCAAGAATCGGCTGCACTTCGATCTTCGTGCCGATGGGGTCTCGACGGCGGAGGAGCTCGAGAGATTGCTGCAGCTCGGGGCACGACGCGTTGACATCGGCCAACCGCCCGATGTGAGCTGGGTCGTGCTTGCCGACCCTGAAGGCAATGAGTTCTGCCTACTGTCGCGAACTGTTCAAGAAGTTATCGAATCGCCCTGAACCTCACTGACCTATGACGCTGCCGCGTGCGAGAGCTCGGTGAATTGACAAGGTGGGCGTCATGGAGTCAGAACGGGAGGATCTGCTGGTCTTCTACAGACGTTATCTCCAGCGGTGCAACGAGCATCGGTTCGATGAACTGGGCGAGTTCGTCGCTGACGACGTCAACGGCCCGACTGAGGGACTTAGCCGATACATCGCCGGCTTGCATGCGGTAGTCGAGGCATTTCCCGACTATCAGTGGGAGCTGCAGCGTCTGCTGGTTGACGGCCAGTGGCTGGCTGCCCGCTTGTACGGAACCGGCACCCACACCCGCCCCTTCCGCGGAATAGCAGCAACAGGGCGGGTTATCCGCACGCAAGAGCTGGTGATCTATCGAACAGTCGACCGCAAGATCGTTGACTGCTGGGGTGATCTCGGCTCAACGGTGCGCGACGAGCTGACATCGGGTACCACCGGTACATGACATCGCTGACAGATTCGATCATGGACTGGATGAGCCGCAGCAGCCGCTCGATGGGATGCGCTGTTGCCCTCGGCCCGCGAGTGCGAGATCATCACCGTGCCGAATCGGACCGATCGGCACATCCAACGAGGAGGGCAATTATGAGCGTCTACCGGGTGATCGACGTCGTCGGAACGAGCACGACCTCCTGGGAAGAGGCTGCCGCTGACGCGATCAAGACGGCGGGCACTTCGGTTCGGGACCTTCGGGTCGCTGAGGTCGTCAAGCAGGACATTCACGTCGGAGACGGTGGCGAGCTCATCTACCGCACGAGGATCCAGTTGTCCTTCAAGTACGAGCACGAATCGTAGGACACGTCAGGCGCCCTTCCTCACAAGGGCTCAGTCGATAGTCGTCGCACACACCGAAGGCGACCGGGTCGGCGTCACGCTCAGGCATGATCACTTAGATACTCGGCGGCAACGCGCTTCGGCACGACCATGCGCCACGCGTCGACGACGAGTTCCCGCATCTCTGCCGGGTCGATCGCGTCCAGCCACACTTGGACCCAGTTGTATCGCAGGTCCGACTGAATCGGCATGAAGAACTTGGCTGGGTGGGCAGCGATGAGTGCTGCGCGCTCATCCTTCGGAAACGCGAAGCCCATCGACAGCTCGTCACGACTGAGTGCTACATACACGATCTGGCGAACCCGGAACTTGACCTGATCCCGGACCAGCGCCTCTTCGGTGCGCGGCAATGACAACGCAACCGTCCGAACGTCATCTGCTGTCACCATTGCGCTGCTCCCACCCGATCGAGGCTAATGGCGTTCCGCCAGCCGGTCGACCTCCGAGCGCTTGCGGTCAGCACGGCTGCATTGACTCGCCGTGCCCCGCCGGTTGGCATCGCAGCACGGGTTCCGAGAGAGTTGATCGTGGTGCTGGTGTCGCAGCTCGGGCCTGCCATCGATGTGCCGCACCATGGAACGGGCCACCATAACCAGTGATCAGCGCCTCGCCGCTCAGCTGTTCGAAGTCGTGTCCGTCGTTCGATGATCAAGTCAGATCGCCGGATCAACACACTGCGCTTCAGTCGCCTGCACGAGTTGCTCGAGGGTTGAAGCCGACGGGCAGCTCCAGTCGGTGCGCCTTCATGGAGGCCTCGTCAGCGAGCACGTCGAATGTCGGCCCGTCGGCCACGACGACACCGTCGGACAGGACGACGGACCGATCGCACAGCTCCAGGGCATAGGGCAGGTCGTGGGTGACCATCAGCACGGTCACGTCGAGTGCGCGGACGATGTCGGCGAACTCGCGACGAGATGCGGGGTCGAGGTTGGAGGACGGCTCGTCAAGAACGAGGATCTCAGGCTCCATCGCCAGCACGGTGGCCACGGCCACCCGCTTACGCTGACCGAAGCTGAGGTGGTGTGGCGGCCGGTCGGCATACTCCGCCATGCCAACCATCTCCAGTGCCGCCATCGCTCGATCATGCAGCGCATCGCCACGCAGTCCGAGGTTGGCGGGTCCGAAGGCTACGTCCTCGCGTACCCGGGGCAGGAACAGCTGGTCGTCGGGGTCCTGAAAGACGATGCCGACACGGCGGCGAATCTCTGGCAAGTTGGCCTTTTCGACCGAGAGTCCAGAGATCTTGATTGTGCCCGCGCCGGCCTTGAGGATCCCGTTGAGATGCAGTATCAGCGTGGTCTTGCCGGCGCCATTGGGGCCGAGGAGCGCTACGCGCTCGCCGGCATGGACGTGCAAGTCCACTCCGAAGAGAGCCTGGTGCCCGTCGGGATAGGCGTACGCCAGACCGCGGACATCGAGGACGGGCGTGCTCATATACGCGGCATCCGGCCGGTGTAACCACGAGACAGCATCGCCAGGTAAACCCGTTCGCCGCGCTCGTAGGAGCGGATGAACAGCGCTCCGGCTGAGCGCGCGAGGACGGGCCAATGCCGCGGGTTGCGTGCGGAGAATCCGCGTGAGGCAAGAGCGATCTGCTGCCGGCGCAGGTCGTCGCCCACTACCTCCAGGTAGCGGACCATGAAGCTCATGATCTGCACCATAGTGTTCGGCAGCTGCAGTCGCTCGAGCCCGCGGACCACCTCCTGTGCCTCAGTGGTCGCGGCGAGCGTGAGACCGGCGAGTACGCCCAGTGTGGCCTTGGCCAGCAGCGTCCAGGCGGCCAGCAGGCCGGGTGCGCTAACGGTCAGCCCAAAGAACTCAGTACGCGGGCCGAGGGCCAAGAAGGGCAGCAGCACCGCGAAGACGACGAACGGCACCTCCACGACCATGCGAGGAAGCAGATAGGTCAGCGGTACCTGGGAGAGGGCCACCACAACGAGTAGGACACCCAGGTAGCCGGCGAACGCGGCGTACCACTGGCCAGGGGTGGCCACCACTACGATCATGAACCCCAGCAGGGCGAGGATCTTGACGTGCGCGGCGACTCGGTGGACGAGTGAGGTCGCGAAATAGTAGATCTTGTGCCCGTGGCCGTGCCCGCCGCCCATCGGTCAGGCCTCCGGAGCGTTGCCCGTCCGCCGCCGCAGCACCCAGGCCAATCCTCCCGCCAGCAGCAGCGTGACCAGCACGCCGATGATGCCCGCGAGACCACCCGAGATACGGGCGTTCTTCACACCCGCTACGCCGTAGTCAGCCAGCGGGCTGCCAGCGGCAGCGGAGTCCGCGGCCGAGTCGAGGAAGCCGGTGCTCTTGGCGACGTACTCAAGGCCGTCGGGATGGCCGGAGGCGTAGAAGCTGACCACGCCGGCAATAAGCAGGGCGGCAGCCAGGAAGGCGATAAAGAACCGGCGACCGATTCTTGGCGTCGTCGTACTCATGCAGACACTCCCCTTTGGCGGACCTCCAGTCGGGTGGCCGCGAGGATCGGACGCGCGGCGTACACCAGATCAGGCCGAGTGGCCGCGACAGCGCTGACCACCAGCCCGGTGATGACTGCTTCGCCGATGCCGATAAGGCTGTGCCATCCGACCATGGCGGTCGCCACGGCACCAAGGGGAATGTCGGCCACTCCGCCGAGGGTGAATAAGCCGGTAAAAGCGAGCGCTGCGGCAGGAACGGAGAGCAACGCGCCGAAGGCAGCGGCGATCGGTATGGAGGACAGGCGCTTCGGCAACAACCGGCGGACCACCACTATGACCAGCCAGCTGACCCCGACGCCGATCAGGCCCATCAGGGTGATGTTGGTACCGAGTGCGGTGAGCCCGCCGTCGGCAAAGAGGAGCGCTTGGACGATCAGTACAACGGTGATCACGAGAACTGCGGTCCAGGGGCCGACCAGGGTGGCCGCGAGCGCGCCTCCGAGGAGGTGTCCGCTGGTGCCCGCTCCGACCGGAAAGTTGATCATTTGCGTTGCGAAGACGAAGGCCGCGACCAGGCCGGCCATCGGCGCGGTGCGCTCGTCGAGTTCCTTGCGGGCGCCGCGCAGGGCCAAACCGACTCCGAGCGCGGCCACGACCCCGGTTGCGATCGAAGTCGGCACGTCGAGAAAGCCATCAGGTACGTGCATGCCGCCTCCGTCCGAATGTGGAATCCGGTCCCACTGACTTCGAGCCAAGAACGCTATTGCGAACTCTTGGCAACAAGTCAGCCTAAGTCAAGCGCTCGTCCTTGAACAGCGGTACCGCGGCCTCGACGCCGCGAGATAGCATCGACTGCCGGAAGCAGGCTGCGGTGCGAGTCCGTCAGGGACGACTATGGCGGTTACCAAGGCGACACGGGAGGTCAGCGTGGCGACTCCGGAATCGAACCGAAGCTGGAAAACGGTGCTGCGGGAGCAGGGTAATCGCCTCACACCGCAGCGAGAAGTGGTGCTGCAGGCGGTCGAGCGACTGGGGCACGCAACCGCCGACGACATTCAACGGACCGTTTCGGACCAGGCTCCCACCCCGAACCTCTCCACGATCTATCGAACCCTGGCCCTCCTGGAGGAACTCGGCGTCATCCAGCACGTCAACCTCGCCGACCGCACGGCGGTCTACCACTCCAAGGCGATCCCCGCACATGTCCATCTGGTCTGTGACCGCTGCGGGAGCGTCACGGATGCCCAACCCGACGACTTCGCTGCGCTCGCCCTCAGCCTGGTCCGCACTTACGGGTTCGATGCCGACCTCGATCGCCTCGTGGTCAACGGCACCTGCCGGGACTGCCGGGAAGCCTGACCCTCGCGGCCAAGCCGAACGCGGCGATACCACTGCTCAGTTGATCAATGCCGAGATTCCGAACGCCATGGCGAGATAGAGCAACATCCGCCCGAGAAGTACGGCAACACCGAACGGAACGACCGACATCCGGGTGGCGGGTACGGCGAGCGTTACCGCGTACAGCGGCGGAATGGCAAGACAGGCGGAGAGGAAGACGATGGGCACTCCCCATCGGGGTCTGCCCAGCAGGCCCAGCAGCCGATCCGACCAGGCCCTGAGCTTGGTCCGAACGCGACCAGCCGGCTTCCGCGGGCGCTCGCGTCGCTCCCGTAGCCGTCGCACCAGACCCGAACGGCTGCCACGACGGAGTGCGAGCACGGTGCCGACCTTGCCAATGGCCTGTCCAACAGCGCAGCCGACCGCTGTTGTCACCTCCTGGGTGAACCCACCGACCTGAGACGCCACGATGTAGATCTCGCTGTTGAAGATCGGTACCACCGAGGACAGCAGGCCATATCCGACCGAGACGATGAACTCGATCAGCGGTCGCCAGTTCATGCCGACAACCTCAGCACGCCGACAACCTCAGCACGCCTGTCAGGAGGGGTCCGGTCAGGCTGTTAATCGTTGGGTTTGTCTGGCCGCCTTACGGATGGCTCCGCGTTCATCGAGCCACCCGCCGGCGACGCCGACGACGGGCACCTTGGCCAGCGTGCGGGCAAAGATGCCGCCGCGCGGCCGTTGGTCGAACAAGTCCTGTATGTCGAGAAAAGTTCGACCCAGGCGCCACAGGGTACGAACGACCCGCTGCGCACCTTGCGCCAGAGCGGACATGGTGCTGGGCGGTTCGCTGGTGTCGGCGGCGGCGACCTCCAGCTGGTCTTCGGACTCTTGCGCACTGGGCACAGCGGAGGGTGTGCCGGTCCTCAAATCACGGTTGAAAATCACCTTCGCGAGCAGTGGAACCCAGTCTGCGGGGGCGTCGGTGCCACGTTCGCGGGCGACGGCGCAGACGGCGAGCCCGGCTGCAGAGGCACCGAGCGCCGCCTGGAGCGGAATGCGGTCAGCGAGCGCACCCGCGAATCGGGGCGCCGCAGCAGCGAGCGCGGCGCCTATTGCTATCCGCCGAAGCCACCAGTCGACCCGCTTCGACTCCGGCTGCGCAGCCCACTGCGGCGAGGCAGGCGTGATGTCGCCGAGGGCACGGTCACGGGCAGCATCGAGGAGCCGGACGGGCCAACCGGCAGTAAGGGGCGGGTGCTCGTCGACTCCAAGCCAGCGTCGCGGGTTGTTGAGCACCCGGTTGACCATGCCCGCGTACAAGCCGAGAGCGCGAGAAAGAGCTTGGTCGGATACCGCCTGCTTGCCGGGCATTGGACTCCAGTTCTTGCGGCCTATTCAAGTGGGCTTGGTTCGAGACGCTGACTGTCCATACCCACAACCAGGCACTGCTACCGTCGCGCCCACTCAAGCGATGACGCACTCGGTGGTTGCTCTTATAGCTTGTGCCGAGCGCCCGCTGACGCTGGTACAGACCGGCTCACGTACCGATAAGACCGTGAGACTCGCTCAGCACGTCGATGCACGCGCCGGTAACCACTCCCCCGTTTTGGATGCGGGTCAAGAAGGTGTCGCGGGCGCCGGCTACATCCACTGTGCTGAAGGCTCCGGCGGAATAGATGAAGCCATGGGTGTTACCTCCGGCATCGCTGTAGTAGCCGGCAATCTCTGCGGTGTCGTTGATCCCCCAGGCCGTAGTGCTGGTGGCGAACGGAAAATCGATGGAGGTGAAGCTGCCGGATTGAAGCAGAAAGCCATGGGTGCCCGCGGCGTTCGACCAACCTCCAACAACATCGCCGGTGTCGTTGATCCCGGCTGCAGCGGTGCTGGTAGCCCCGGGGAAATCGATGGTTGTGAAGACGCCGCCACTGCTGAGGAACCCATGCTGGTCGTTGGCTGCATCGACATAGCCGCCTACGATCTGCCCGGCACCGTTGACGCCGATCGCCTCCGTCAAATTGGCGCCGGGAAACTGAACATCGCTGAAGCTGCCGCCACTGAAGGCGAAACTGCGCCGCACACTCGTCAGGTCGTTGTAAACACCAATGATCAAACCGGAGCTATTGAAGCCTGTCGCGATGCTAATGGTCGAGTTCGGGACAGCCAGGATCTGGTATACCCCGCCCATAAAAGTGAATGCAGTGAAAACTTCGGTTCCGCCATCGAACTGGAATCCGCCCACTGCGTCGTTGCCGTCGCCGTCGAAGACCCAAGAGCCCGACGCACCCGGGTAGTCGATGCTGACGAACGCGTAGACCTTTGCGACAGCAAGCCCCTGAGCAACGGCATCTTCGGCAGTGAGCGCCATTCGCTCCGCGATTGGAGTAGGGCGTAGGTCCAGCAAGCCTTGCAGGACAGTTCCCGGCTGTCCCGTTGATGGCAGTACTGACTTTGTCATGTCCATCGCCTCAAGAGTCTCGGCATCCACCAACCATCCTTTCGGCATTTCGAGTGGTCGACAACCCCGATCTCGCATCGGCAGTTGCATTCGGAAGGCGGCATATTGTCGCGCATCACGGGGATTGGCTTGCTCGGCTACTCGGTAATGGACCATGGTGGAACTCATGGCGACCAAACAGATGGGCCGTGGCATAGTCCTGGCGTGTCAAGGAGGCGGCAGTCACACCGCTTTCACGGCTGGCGTTCTTGCCGAACTGCTGGCCAATGATGATCAGGATATCCGGGCGCTGAGCGGTACGTCGGGTGGTGCGGTATGTGCCTTTCTCGCCTGGTCAGGACTCCTCATAGGTGGGCAGAAAGGCCGAAGTGTCAGCGTCGCGCGATTGAAGCGGTATTGGGACAAGCTGCAAACGCATGGCGTTGTGGAGACACTCCAGGACGCCATTCTGATCAATACGCTTCGCGGGATAGGCAGTCTTGGGTTCGTGCCGGAGTTCAGCCCGTATCTGAACATCTTTGAAGCAAGCGACGAATTCCGAAAATTGATCGAGGATAGCGTGCCATTCGACGAGATCAGTATCACCGCAACTGCGCCGCGCTTGCTGATAGGCGCTGCGGAGGTCAAAAGTGGCGAGTTCCGAATCTTCCGAAGTCACGCGATCGATGAGGAGCCCGCCGACCAGATCACCAGCGATGTGATTCTGGCTTCGGCGGCAGTGCCGACACTCTTTCGAGCCGTCCAGCTCGGCCAACACTTGTATTGGGACGGACTATTTGCGCAGAATCCTCCCGTTCGGGAACTTCCGGACGCTGCCCGGGGCGAAGGTAACGACGGCCTTCCTCCAAATGAGCTTTGGATTATCATGATCAATCCGATGCATGAAGAACATGAGCCGAAGCGAATGGACGACATTCGAGACCGTCGCAACGAACTCGCGGCTAATATCTCGCTGCAACAAGAAATATTCTTTATCGGTAAAATAAATGAGCTGGCTGGCCGAGATTTCCTGGCCGATGGGGCGAAAGATAAGTATCACCCGATCAAGGTCCGGGCTATTACAATGTCCGATGAAGTGGCAGCAAGCTTAGATTATGAATCCAAGTTGAGTCGTAACCCGTCGCATATAAAACAGCTTATGGAACACGGTAGAGACCGGGCGAGGAGCTTCCTCCATGATCTGCAAAGACCCGACGCTGATGAGCGTACGGCGATCTTGTCTAGGGATATCTGGGGCAGGGTGAAGGATCGCAATTGGACACCTCTGTACCCCTCCCCTACCAAGGTGCCCTGAAATCGCCTCGTGCCTGGCAACCCAAATTTGGGACTCTAGTTTCGAAGCGCGACAGACCGACGTCGATGTCTTTTCGGCGTACTACCCGGACCCGGCTCAACTTCACATGCAGCTGGAACGTATGCGCCCTGAGCTTGTCGAACGGTGCACTCGCGCGCGTCGACGGGCTCAGCGCGCAGCCAAGTCGTCGGTTCGCCGAGCAGCCGCGACCCAATGCCCGCCTCACCAGCGCGATGTTGCCATAGTGGTCCGGTGAGGCTAGCGACGCTGAATGTGTTCGGTTTGACTGGAAACTGGCCCGATCGGCTCGTGGCGCTCCAGAACGGATTCGTCGCGTTGGATGCTGACCTGGTCACTTTGCAGGAGACGATCCTGACCGAAGAACTCGACCAAGCCGCAGCGATCCTGGGCCCCGGTTTCCAGCTCGCGCACGCCAGCCATCGGGAGGCCAACGGCTCGGGTATCACGACGGCCAGCAGATGGCCATTGGGTCGCATCGTGGAGGTTGATCTGCACGTCACCGAGCGCACGCACGAGTTCGCCTGTACCTGCCTTGTGACCGAGATCTTGGCTCCGCAGCCGTACGGACGGATTTGGCTGGCCAACCATCTGCCCGACTTTCAAGTTGATCATGAGCGGGAACGTCGGCTGCAAGCCGTCACGGTGGCACGGCGCTCGATGGACTGGTTGCCGATGCGCCGGGCCATGTCATCGTCGCTGGGGACATGGATGCCGATGAAGCCGCGGACAGCGTCAGGTTCTGGACCGGTCGGCATGTCATTGATGACATGAGCGTCTCCTATCGCAGTGCGTGGGAGTCGGCTCGACCGACTGAACGTCTGGTCACCTTCGCGCCGGATAATCCGCTTTCGACCGACTGGGATTGACCCTTTCGCAGTATTGATCATGTGTTCGTCCGGTGCGCGGCACACGGTGGGCCGACCCTGCCGATAGCGGACTGCCGAAGAATCTTCGATCAGCCCCCCATCCCAAGCGACCACTACGGCCTCATCGCCGAGCTCGACGCCCCGTTACGCTGGCCCCTCCCATTCGAGGACTCAAACACGTAGCTGGGGATCTTGACGAGCACCAGGCCAGGCAGTGACCAGTCACAGCCGCGCCTCCGAACGTCACCCAATTGTTGTGCCCGACCCGAAGTCAAGGTGTGGAAGCCTACCCACCGCGTGTCAGAATCTGGCTACAGATTCTTACGTCAATCACCCTGGACCGCAGGCAATCCGTTGTTGAAAGGTGCACAAATGAAGCAGGTTTACCGGGTTCTCGCGTTTCTCGTCGCCGCTGGCGTGGCGTTGCAGGCTGCGGCCATCTCGTACGGGATGTTCGGCCTAATCAAGTGGATTGAGCGTGGTGGCACCTTGGATCAGTCCACTGACCTCACGCCCGCGCTGGGTGGCTACACCGGATTTTCGTGGCACGCCACGGGTGGCATTTTCGTGGTACCGGCTATTTCCCTGCTGTTTTTGATCAGCTCGTTCTTTGCCAAGGTGCCGGGTGGCATCAAGTGGGCACTGATCGTGCTCGGGGTGACTGTGCTCCAAGTGGCGCTGGGTCTCTTCTCCCATTCGGTTGCCGGGCTGGGGTGGCTGCATGGCATCACGGCCCTCGCGCTCTTCGGGACTGCAACGATGGCCGGCATGCGTGTCAGCCGGGCGGTGGCTAACAAGGTTGAGGCAGGCGAGCCGGTGGCTGCGCCCGCTTCCTGAGGCGGTCCATCAATTAATGCCCATCGGCGCAGCGTGCTACGGATTCCAGGGCATCAACAACCTTCGTTGCCGGAATCGTTGTCACAATCTCAGCCGTCGAGGTGGCCCGCAGCCGCGGCTCCACAGCCTCCAGATCCGCCAGGATGCGTTGCCGCTCCTGGGGTGTCTTGCCGAACGGGTTGGTCGACCGTGACGCGATGCGCTGGAGCATCACCTCGCGCGGCACACTCAGCAGTACAACGGCGTCGAAGCGGTCATAGAACAAGCCTTGATTAGAGGCGCATCCTGCGACGAACAACCATCCGGTGACCTCCTGGGCAAGTAACGCATTCATCGCCTCCTCGTGCCAGCCACAGCTGCTCTGCTCCGGATCCATCCGATGCGGCGACCTCGATGCTCCAGGCAGCTAGGTCGGCGTCGACAACCCGATGGCCGCGCCGGGCTAATTCGGCGAGCGCAGTCGACTTGCCTGTGCCAGACATTCCGGTGATCAGGACTCGGGTCATCCCGAAAAAGCTACCGCGACAACCACAGAGTGCCCTGGCACGGTCTGCGTCCCGGCCAGGCGAGGCGACCGGCGGCTCGTCCACGAAACCTACGTTCACGTAGCTTCCATGCGGTCTGCTCAGGTTGCTACCTGTGCAGACCGTAGGCAACCTACGTGAACGTAGGTTTCGTGGCCGGCACCGACCCCTCTGGCCGGCGCAGACCAGGGACTGCTATTGCCGCGAGCTCAGGGTTTCAATGCCCGGCGGATCATCCCGACGAGAGCGCTGATCAGCCCTGGCAGCTCTGTGTCGGCCGGCTGCTGGGTCAACATCCAGGTGTCCATGGCTTGGCCCATACCGGTGACGATGGTGATCAGTAGACCGGATGGCAGATCGGTGCGGACCGCGCCGAGCCCTTGTCCGGCGGCCAGAACCTGTTCCATCCAGGGCACAACGGCTCTTTCCATCTCCTGTTGCGCCTGCCGCAGTGCGGCGTTTCCCGATGCCGCAAGCCAGCCTCGGAGCAGCGCCGCCAATTGTGGGGAGGCGGCGAGGCTGGTCATCAGCCGGAGGTAGTAGTTCTGCAACGTCGCCCAGAAGGCATCCGGGTCGGCCTCCGTCGGGATCGCAACGGGTCCGAGGGCTACGAACAGTCGCTCGAGTTCGGCTCGCGCAACGTGGGCGTACAGGTCTTCCTTGCCGTCGAAGTAGTAATACATCGAGCCCTTGGAGATGCCCGCCACCTCGATCACGCGGTTCAGGGACGCGTCGTGGAAGCCGTGAGCGGCGAACTCGTCAAGCGCGGCACGCAGAATCGCGTCTTGTTGAGTCTGAGGCAGCTTGGCGAACCGCGGTCGGACCATCGAATCTCCGGTGGCCTCAGGCAGCCACGAACGCCGGCAGTTCGATGGCATCACGGAAGCTCTTGCCCATGGCCAGATCCGCAACCTTTGGCAGTGCCATCAACCTCATTACCGAGTTCCGTGCGAGAAGTTGGAGTCTGCTCGTCGGAGCGAACGCCGAACCCAGCCGCGCGGCGGCATCCTGTTTGGAGCGGAGCAACGGCGTTAGCCGCTCCTCATAGCGGGCGAACGCTTCGCGGTGATCATTCGAGGTAGTGAGTTCGGCGGCTAGAACGTAGGCCTCGACCATCGCCAGCGCGGATCCCTGCCCAGCCAGAAAGGAGGGACAGGCCGCCGCGTCACCTACCAAGGCCACACGCCCCAGGGTCCACGACGGCATCCGAATCTGGCTCACCGAGTCGAAATAGAACGTCCTCGCCTGCGGCATCCGATCAAGAATCGCCGGCGTCTCCCAACCGGCATGGGCGAGTCTGGTGCGGAGGAGGACCTGCTGTGCGGCTCGATCATCGTTCGGTACCTGGGCGTCGTGACGAACCGTGAGTACGAACATCGTGACATCGTCCCGGAGAGAGAGCCGGATCGCCTGGAAGCCGACCTCAGCATGCATCATGGCGACGAGTTCGTCGCGCGGCCGGTACCCGTCCACATCGAATACCGAGACCACCATGTTCAGATACTTCTCGAACTGCGCCTCGGGGCCGAAGATCAATTTCCGCACCTGTGAATGCAGGCCGTCTGCACCGACGACCAGATCGAAATGCCGGCCCTGTCCGCTTTCGAACCTGACCCGGACCCGATCTCCGTCGTCTACCAGCGCCTGGACGGTGTCGTTCAAGATCAACTCAGCGTTGCCGTCGAGCGCGGCATAGATGACATCAGCCAGGTCGGACCGCGCGATGCTGACGTACCGCTGCGTCGGGCCCATGACGGCGGATGGTTTGAGCGACGCGACTCGTTGCCCGTCACGATCGACCGCTCGCGCCTCGGTGAGAACGTAGCCGCGGCGCCGCAGCTCAGGAACGATGCCCATTCGCTCCGCCACGTCAAAGCCGGCACCCCAAAAATCCACCAGATACCCACCCGGCCGAAGTCCGGTCGCCCGCTCAACCAGCGTTGGCTGGTGCCCGGCCCGGAGCAACCAATAGGCGAGAGTTGATCCCGCGATTCCCGCGCCGACGATCAGAACCTGCATTTCGGCCACCTCCAAGGACGTCTGGCAATCTTAGACCACTGGTTAGACCACTAGTCTATATCAGCGTGGGTCTGGCGAGTCTTGGTCGCTCGCGGTTGTGTCGGTCAGACGCGAGACTGTCGTACGTGACCGTGGACGATCCTGGGAACCGGCCAGACAATCCGAGTGATGTCGGCGGGGCGCTTACCCGCTTGGCTACATACGGAACGCTGGCGCCAGGTCGCCCCAACCACCATCAGCTCGACGGCCTCGAAGGCCGCTGGTTGAAGGGCCATGTCGACGGAGTGCTCATCGAGGCGGGCTGGGGTGCCAGCCTTGGCTACCCGGCACTGGTTTTCGATCCTGCGGGCTCGGCGATCGGCGTCGACGTCTTTGAGTCTGTCGACCTGCCGGCTCACTGGGCGCGTCTGGATGCATTCGAAGGGCCAGGCTACGAACGGGTCATGATCACCGTTCACCTGCCCAGTGGAGACGTCGAGGCGTACATCTACGTCGCATCCTCGCCCGTTGACCGCTGATCAAGGATTCGTACGACCGCGAGGCCGGGGCGCAGCCGCAGCAGTTGATCTCCAACCGCCCGCGAGCGATCAAGCGTCGCACGAGCGGGTTGATCAAATGCAACAAGGCATCCGGAGGTTGTACGCGCTCGACTGCGGGCCTTCACAGGTGGATGCTGCCACTTCGCATCACTTACGTGATCTTGGCAGCGTCTGCAGACGATGCGATGACAAAGTAAGTGATGCGGAGTTCATCAAGATCAGGAGGTACCCAGCTCCCATTGGATCGATTCGTCCGGTTGGTACGAGCAACGCACCCCGAGAACCGTCGACGTACTCAAATGCGAGCCGAGGGCGGGATGGGCGACGGTGATTCGAGCCAATGCATCATGTATCCGAGCTGAGACCGTCTTCCGTGCTCGCTCGACCCTCATCGTCGAGTCTCCGGTCCCGACGTGCAGACCTACCGCGGCTGACAGCTCCGACTGAGGGCCTCGAGTTCCAGGCTCGCTGCATGGGAAGCGTTGGCTTCTCCGTCAAGATCACCCTGTTCAATCGCTTCCCGCTGTTCCTCAATACGGTGCCGGTATGCCGCTTGGCCTCATGATCAAGAACCGGATCAGATCCGGTGACCGGCACCTCCCGGCCGAGCAGGTGTAGACGTGAATTCTCGCGTCCAGGCATCGCTAGCGGCCGCGAGATCAGAACTCGCACGCACGCAGTCCGCCCTTACCGTCCGCGGGCCGAGATCCTCGACGGCACCTGGACCTTTCCTGCCCTGCAGGCCAATTGCTGGATGGATCTTTGCCGGTACTAGCGTGATTATGGTGTTGCTGGCTTCAAGATCAAACAGATCGAGGCCGTGAAGGAAGAGGGCGGATGACGACCGTCGAGCACGAGGCAACCACAGCGCCGGCCAAGATGACGCTGCCGACCCTGACCGCGATGGTTGTTGGGTCGATGGTCGGAGCCGGGGTGTTTTCTCTGCCGGCTCGGTTCGCCACGGCGACAGGCGTCACCGGCACCATCGTCGCTTGGGTGGTTGCCGGCACGGGCATGCTGATGCTGGCATTCGTTTTCCAGACTCTGGCCATTCGCAAGCCCGATCTGGATTCAGGCATATTCGCCTATGCCAAGGCCGGGTTCGGTGACTACATCGGCTTCAACTCCGCGTTCGGTTACTGGGCCAGCGCTTGCGTCGGCAACACCTTCTACTGGGTCTTCATCATGGCCACGATCGGCGCGGCATTCCCGGCGCTAGGCGACGGCGACACCCTCTTGGCGGCAGCCCTGTCAACGGTCGGCGTCTGGACCTTCCATTTTCTGATCACCCGCGGTGTGAAGAATGCCGCCGTGATCAACCGGATCGTGACCGTCGCCAAGATCGTTCCAATCTTGGTCTTCCTGATCATCCTGATATTCGCCTTCGACGCCAGCATTTTCAGCGACAACTTCTGGGGCGGGGAGGCCGCCACGATCGGCTCCATCTTCAACCAGGTCAAGGCCACGATGATCATCACCGTCTTCGTGTTCTTGGGCATTGAGGGCGCCAGTGTGTACTCCCGCTACGCGAGGCGACGCGAGGATGTCGGCCGGGCCACTGTGCTGGGCTTCCTCGGTGTGCTGTCCCTCTTCGCCATGGTCACCCTGCTGCCGTACGCCGTGCTCCCGCGTGAGGAGATCGCCGGGATGCGTCAGCCATCCATGGCCTCCGTACTGGAAAGCGTCGTCGGCCACTGGGGCGCGATCTTCATCAGCGTCGGTGTAGTGATCTCGGTGCTGGGCGCGTACCTGGCCTGGACTCTGATGGCGGCCGAAGTGCTCTACATTCCCGCGACCTACGACGACATGCCCCGTTTTCTCAAGCGCGAGAACAAGGCCAAGGCGCCGATCATGGCGTTGATCCTGTCCAGCTCATTCGTCCAGCTCATGATCGTCGTAGTGCTGTTTGCCGAGGACGCGCTGAACTTCATGCTCGATTTGTGTACCAGCCTCGCCCTTATCCCCTACCTGCTCTCGGCGGCGTACGCCTTCAAGCTCGCCGCCACCAAGGAGACCTACGAGAACGACTCAGCGCGTACCAGAGAGCTCATCGTCGGTGTCGTGGCCGTCGTCTACACCCTGTTCCTGGTGGTCGCAGCTGGGCCTAAGTTCTTGCTGTTTTCGTGCATCATCTACGCCCCTGGCACCGTGCTCTACGTGATCGCCCGGCGTGAGAATTCGTTGCGCGTCTTCCGGCCGTGGGAGCTGGCGTTGTGCGGCGTCATTGTGGCCGGAGCCATCATCGGCATCATCGGGCTCGCGACCGGCGCCATCACCATCTGACCTGCACGAAGAGAAGGCCGAAAGGATGCCTTGATCGGCCGCGGTGGCCATATGCTCGTGGCAACAGCGTGGTCCCGTCGGGTGACAGCACGAGCCGAGGGGCCACCGAAAGAGCCGGGAAGCACCATGCGCCATGGATCGTCGACGACCAACCACCTGAAATCGGCCCGCGGATCCCGGCTGCGTCTAAGGCTGGGCGTCTTGCTCATCCTCTTGTGGCTGATACCGTTCTGGGCGCTAGCGCCGTACCTTGCGCATTCCCTCCGCGGGCTGAGCAACCCTCCATCGGTCGCGACCGTCACCGCAGCCATCGTCGCCGTGCAGACTATCCTCGGCCTGCTCGGATTCTGGGTCGCCGGAACAGAGGTCAAGTCGATCATCAAAGGCTCGACGATGAGGCACGCCCTGGGAGCCACGTGGTCGATATTCATTCATGGAAAGGTCGAACCTCGGGACAGCAGCGGCGCTGGTCGTGAAGCCGAACGACCGCGGGAGGACGTCTAGGTTCTGGCACCCGGAAGTGCGCTGATCTTGGTGCTGGGTGAGCGTGCCACGCTGGAATAACTCGGTTCGGAGGGCTACGCGTTGACAAGGAGAACCGTGTCCGACCGCGGGAACAACTCGGTAGAACTGTCCCGGGCAGCCGGCCCGCTGCCCGCGCGCGTCTCGGTCACGATCATTGGCGGCGGCGTGATGGGCGTCAGCACGGCGTTGCACCTGGCCCGAGCCGGGGTCGAGAGCATCCTGGTCGTGGAACGTAACCTGCTCGGATCCGGATCTTCTGCGAAACCGTTGGGTGGAGTCAGGGCAACGTTCTCGGATCCGGGCAACTTCCTGCTAGCGCAACGCAGCCTGGAAGCCTACGAGCGATTCGGAGCAGAGTTCGGCGTCGACATCGGCCTGCGGCAGGTTGGTTACCTGTTCTTGTGCCGGACCGAAAACGAGCTGGCCGCCGTCGAATCGTCGACCGCACTGCAGAACCGCCTCGGCGGCTCATCGGAGATGGTGCAGCCTGGGCGAGCAGCTCAGCTCAACCCCTTCATCGATCCATCGGTTCTCCTCGGCGCGTCATTCTCACCGCGTGACGGCTATGCCCAGCCGGGACAGGTCGTCCGGGGGTATGCCGATGCAGCGCGCGGGCTAGGCGTCATCTTCAGCGAACAGACAGAAGTCACTGGGATGGACACTGACCACGGCCGGGTGACGGCGGTCCGCACGAATTACGGCCTGATGAGGACCGACACGGTGATCTGCGCCGCCGGAGCCTGGTCGCAGCGAATCGGTGACATGGCAGGGATTTCGTTGCCGGTCGTTCCGGTCCGCAGGCAGATCGGCTTCACCGGACCGCTGCTGCAGCCTATGCCCACGGTGCCGTTCACCCTTGATCTGGCCAGCACTCTGTACTTCCACAACGCCGGAGACGGTCTGTTGGTTGGGATCTCTGATGCCAACCAGACTCCTGGCTTCGGGCGAGAATTCTCCGACGAGTGGCTCCCGGCATTCGACAAGGCTGCAGCGGTCGTCGCGCCGTCTCTTGTGGGCGTGAGACTCGAGGCGGGCTGGGCTGGTCTTTACGAAAACACTCCTGATCACAATGCCTTGATCGGCAGAGCGCACGCTCCCAGCAACTTCCTGTACGCAACCGGATTCTCAGGCCATGGTTTTCTGCAGGCCCCGGCCGTGGGCGAGCTGGTCACCGACTTGTTCCTGGAACGTGACTCCTTCATGGATCCCCACCCGTTCAGGGCAGATCGGTTTCGCGATGCTGAAGCGCTCAGCGAGGTCCATATCATCTAGCGACCGATGCGCTCAACGAATGATCAAGGGGCCTCGTTTGCGTAGCCTTCCTCACGAGCTCGGCGGATAAGTTCAGGATCCAACGGTCCTTCACCGACCGCCGCGTCGACTTCCACCTCAGTACCCGAGATGTGCTCGTGCATCCAGGTATCGGCGCTCTTCTCGGCTTCAACGCCGTGCTCGGAAAGGTGCGCGTCCCCGATGACGCGCCGGCGTACCGCGTACACGACGAGCACTACCGCCCAGGCAAGCAGGCTCAGTAACAGCTGCGAACGGGTTTCGGCACCCCAGCCCATAGCGATCAGGACACCCACGATGGCGGCTGCGGTCAATATGGTCAGCACTGGATACAGCCACATCTTCACGACCAGCCGTTCCGGCGGAACCATGCGCCGCATCCGGAGCTGCGACAGGCAGATGAGCAGGTAGACGAACAAGATGATCGCGCCAGAGGAGTTGAGGAGGAAGAGGAAGACCCGGTCTGGCGAGACTGCCGCCGCGATGACGCAGAGGAAACCGACCACAGTCGAGAAAAGGATCGCCCACATTGGTACGCCTTTGCGGTTGAGCGTGAGCAGCCGCTCCGGTGCCTCATTGCGAGCTGCAAGCACGAACAACATGCGGGATGCCGTATAGAGCCCGGAGTTGAGGCAGGACAGCACCGCCGTCAGAACGACGAAGTTCATGACCTCGGCAGCAAAGCCGATGCCCATTACCTCGAACGCTGAAACGTAGGGAGACTCACCGAGCTCGGCGGAGTTCCAAGGCAAGATGGTGGCGAGCAAGAAGATTGAGCCAACGAAGAAGATGATCACCCGGAGTACCACCGAGTTCGTCGCCCTGACGATAGCCCGCTCCGGCTCGTCTGATTCTGCTGCCGCGATTGTGGCGATTTCGGCTCCGACCATCGAGAAGATCACGACCACGATGCCGGAGAACAGCGCACCTACCCCGTTCGGGAAGAAGCCACCATGCGCGGTGAGGTTGGAGAAGTCCATATCCTTGCCCGGCCACAGGCCGAAAACGAACAAGGTGCCGAGCACGATGAAGATCACGATGGTGGCCACCTTCACCCCGGCGAACCAGTACTCGAACTCCCCATAGGACCGGACCGAATACAAGTTCGTGGCGGTCATCAGCACCATCAAGATCAAGGAGAGCAACCACAGCGGCAGGGGCACCCAACGCTGCAGGATGCCCGCTCCGGCGACCGCCTCGAAGCCGACGACGATCACCCAGAAGTACCAATAGAGCCAGCCGACAGAGAAGCCGGCCCACCCGCCGAGTGACTTGCGGGCGTAGTCGGCGAAGGACCCGGTCGCAGGATCTGCTGCGGCCATCTCCCCAAGCATCCGCATCACCATGATGATCAGCACGCCGGTGAGTGCATAGGTGAGGAATGCGGCCGGGCCGACCTGGGCGATGACCGCGCCGGATCCGACGAACAGCCCGGCTCCGATCACACCCCCGATCGCGATCATGGCCAGGTGCCGCTGCCTGAGACCCTTCCCGAGTTCACCTTCCGAACCATGAGCCATGGCTTCCTCCTGATGCGAGGGAGGTCGTATTGGGCTGCGCTAGTCGATACGCTACTCGGGATGGACTGATCCGCTCTAGAGCAACGCTGGGTCTTGATCACAACCGACAGCTGATCAAGGAGGGCCGATGGTAAACCGGCTGCTTGTCTGGGCGGGAGAGAACAGCCGCCTGGAACGCGTCGCCAACACCAACTCGTTGGCCGCGAAGATGGTGCACCGCTATGTGGCGGGTCCCACCCTGGAGGATGGCGTCGCGGCTGCGATTGAGCTCAACGGCCACGGGATCCGCGGGATCCTCGACCTGCTCGGCGAGGCGGTCACCGATCTCAGCGGCGCCAGTCAGGCGACCGAGCAATACCTGATGGCAGTCGAGACCATTGCCGATCGCGGGATCGACTCGACCGTGTCGTTGAAGCTGACTCAACTTGGGCTCTTGATCGACCGCGAAGGCTGCGTTGCGAACCTGGCCACCGTGCTGGACCGAGGCCGGGAGGTCGGCGTCGGTGTTGAGGTGGACATGGAGCAAAGCGATGTTGTCGGGGACACCATCGAAGTCTTCCGGGAGGCGGCGGCCACGCATCCGGATACCCGACTGGCCATGCAGGCCTACCTGCACCGGACGCCGGAGGACCTCGATTCGTTGGAGGCGTTGCAACCGCGGGTCCGGCTGGTCAAGGGCGCGTACGCGGAGCCGGTCGACCGTGCGCTGCGGTCCAAGAAGGAGATCACCGCCGCGTACCAGCGCCTGAGCGAGTGGCTGTTGAAGCACGGCACACTTCCTGCCTTCGGAACCCATGACGACGCCTGCATCGACTTCGCGATGAAGGCGGCGAACCGGCTCGGTCTCGGCCAGCGCGACTACGAGATCCAGCTGCTGTACGGCATTCGGCGGGACCTGCAGCACGATCTCGCAGACAAGGGCTATCGCGTCGGGGTGTATATCCCGTTCGGCTCAGCCTGGTATCCGTATCTGATGCGGCGGATGGCGGAGCGGCCCGCCAACCTGTTGTTCTTCCTGCGGGCCGCCGTCGGTCGGTGAATTCGGCCTGGGAGCAGGAAATTCGCTTTTTGACGAAGGGATGGAGAGCGCGATGGACGCCGTAACGAACGTGCCGCCTCCAGTCAACGAACCGGTCCTGGACTACGCGCCAGGCAGCTCTGAACGAACCGAGCTCGAGGCCCGGCTGAAGCAGCTGGCCGCGGAACAAGTCGAGCTGACTATGGCAGTCGGTGACGAGCATCGGCTGGGCGGCGGCGACCCAATCGATGTTGTTCAGCCGCACCGCCGGCAGGCAAAGCTGGGCACTTTGGCCAATGCGACCGCCGACGACGTCCGGCGGGCAATCGATGCAGCGGCAGCCGCGGCGGCTTCCTGGCAGCGGATGTCCTTTGACGACCGTGCGGCAATCTTCCTCAAGGCGGCGGACCTGCTTTCCGGGCCGTGGCGAGCCACGCTCAACGCGGCCACGATGCTCGGCCAGAGCAAGACTGCCTACCAGGCAGAGATCGACTCCGCGTGTGAGATGGCTGACTTCTGGCGATTCAACGTCGCCTTTGGGCGCCAGATCCTTGAAGAGCAGCCGATCAGCAGCGCCGGCGTCTGGAACCGCCTCGACCACCGGCCCCTCGAGGGCTTCGTGCTGGCAATCACCCCCTTCAACTTCACAGCCATTGCCGGGAACTTGCCAACGGCGCCGGCCTTGATGGGCAACACCGTGGTGTGGAAGCCTGCTCCGACCCAGCAGTTGTCGGCACACTTCACGATGCAGCTTCTCGAAGCTGCCGGTCTGCCGCCTGGAGTGATCAACATGGTCACCGGGCGGGGTGAGGCGATCAGTGAAGTCGCCGTCCCCGACCCAGGGCTCGCCGGCATTCATTTCACGGGTTCGACCGCGGTCTTCGGTCATCTGTGGGATTCCGTCGCGCGCAACCTGCGGGCTTACCGGGCCTACCCGCGACTTGTCGGGGAGACCGGCGGCAAGGACTTCGTGGTGGCCCATCCGTCCGCAGACGTCGACGTCCTGAGAGTGGCTCTCATCAGGGGCGCGTTCGAGTATCAGGGCCAGAAGTGCTCGGCTGCGTCTCGGTCATATATCCCCCGCTCGTTATGGGACCAGCTCCGCGACCAGCTGGTAGAGGAGGTCGACGGCCTCACGCAGGGCGATGTCACCGACTTCCGCAACTTCATGGGCGCGGTGATCGACAACCGGTCGTTCGCCAAGCTGAGCAGCGTCCTCGAGCGAGTACGCGGCGAGGAGGGCGTCGAGATCGTAGCCGGTGGCACCGCCGACGACAGCGAGGGCTACTTCGTCCGGCCGACCATCGTCGTGGCCGACGATCCTGATCATGAGGTGTTCACGACCGAGTATTTCGGTCCGATTCTCGGGGTGTTCATCTATGAGGACGCCGAATACGACAAGGTGCTGCGCGAGTCTGCGGCAATCGGGGCGTACGGGCTGACCGGTTCGATCATTGCCGCCGATCGAGCTGCCGTCGTCGAAGCGATGGACGTGTTGCGTTTCGCCGCCGGAAACTTCTATATCAACGACAAGCCCACCGGTGCGGTCGTAGGCCAGCAACCGTTCGGCGGTGCCCGGGCGAGTGGTACCAACGACAAAGCGGGTTCGGTGCTCAATCTGCTCCGCTGGGTATCGCCCCGAACGATCAAGGAGACATTCGTGCCGCCAACCGACTATCGATATCCCTATATGCGATAGCGGACAAGGCTGACCTGGACACGGGTGCCGCTCTACAAACATTAGGGTCAAGTCTCATGATCAGGGTTTGCTTCGCGGGCGTCACCGGCTGGACAGCGCCGCCGATTGTGGCTGCGATCGATGCGGCGGATGACCTCAGCGTGACTTGTGGCGTGTCTCGGTCCGCAGCCGGACAGACATTGGCAGAGGCAACGGCTTCCCGAAGCGACGGGCTCATCTACTCGTCGGTATCGGAGGCACTGCAGTCCACGGAGGTCGATGTCCTCGTCGATTACACCAGCGCCATTGCGGTCAAGGACAACGTGCTGACTGCCGTACGAGCCGGCGTGCATGTCGTCGTCGGCTCAAGCGGGCTCACCCACGACGACTATGCCGAACTTGACCGCCTCGCCCGAGACCGCGGTGTGGGCGTGGTCGCCGCCGGCAACTTCTCGATCATGGCCGCGATCCTGAAGCGTGCTGCCGCGCTGGCGGCTCAGCATCTGCAGCACTGGGAGATCCTCGACTTCGCCAGCGCCGGCAAGCCGGATGTACCCAGCGGCACCTCGCGAGAACTCGCCGAGTCCCTGGCAGAGGTCCGTACACCGCAGTCGGCGGTGCCGCTTTCGCAGCTAGACGGTCCGGTGGAGGCACGCGGCGCCGAGGTGGCAGGCACCCAGATCCACTCGGTGCGGCTGCCCAGCTTCGTGGTCACCACCGAAATCGTCTTCGGTGGTGCCGGGGAGCGGCTGGTGATGCGCCATGACCCGGGGGAAAGCCCGGAGCCGTACGTGGCCGGCACCCTCCTTGCCATCCGGAAGGCTGCGGACGTTCCTGGCGTACGCCGAGGCTTGGACTCACTGCTGATGGACTCAGCCACTCGGCTCTGAAATTGACAGCTCAGTTGCCGCTAAGCCACTCGGCCGCATCAGCGACATCTTGCACAACCCAAACCGCGGCACTGATGCTCTGCATTGCTGCGTAATCCTCAGGGCTGTCACCGAGGCGTACATGCACTGTCACCCCGGCGGCCCTGAGTGAACTCACTTGGGCCGCGCTGGTGTTAGCCAGCAATGGGATGTAGATCGAACCGTACTTCTTGATCGTGGCAGCGGTCGGGGTCGGTCCGTCATAAAGGTAGGCCCGCGGCAGGGATGGGGCGTGCGTCTTGGCATATGTCAGGTTCGTTTTGGAGAACGAGGCGACGATAGTGCGCGAGGTGAGTCCTTGCAGCTTTACCTCGCTGACGAACTTTTGTACTTGGCTGGATGTCCAGGTGCCTTTGAGTTCGGCCCTAATCTTCAGATCAGTGCCCTTCAGGTAGGTCAGAGCCTGCCGAAAGCTCGGCGGGTGCGACCCAGCGGGTTCGGTGTCACACGCCTTGATGTAGGCCAGCGTTCGATCCTTGACATAGCCGGTGCAATCGGTGGTTCGGTTCAGGGTCCTGTCGTGGAGCACGACCATTTTGCCGTCAGAGCTGAGCTGCACATCAAACTCGACAATGTCGGCCCCGTGCTCGGCGGCGTACTCAAAGGCTGGGATGGTGTTCTCGGGGATCGTGGCACTGTTACCGATACCTCGATGAGCGGTCAGCAGCACGTTGGCTGCTGCCTGACTGGGCGGTACGTGCAGCGCACTTACCACCAACGCAGCGACGACGGCTGCGAACGCCAGGCATTTCATGGCGCCGAACTCTACAGCAACTGGCAGTCAATCCGGCCTGTTTCCGATGAAGGTGAGTCCCGCCGTGGGAGCGTCCACACACCGCCGAAGCCACCTAACTGCCGAACAGAACAATCACCCATTACTCGGAGCCAAATACGGCTCAATATCTGCAGGTTCGTACTCCTGGAAGTGGAACGGCGCCACCTGATCCAGCAGCATCGCCCGACTTGGCAACGGTGTCGACCGCACAAACACACTCGACCCATTACGCCGATGCAGTTCTGCACCCCTGATCAGCCGGGCATCCGATCCAGGCAAAGACGCGGTCTCCAGCACGCGCAAAGCCGCAGCCAGCAGCTCATCGTCAAACTGCACCCCATCCTCGGTGAGGTAAGTGCGGAGTTGATCTTCGGACGGGCAAAGGAAACGGTTGCCCTGGAAGCTCCGACCATTACCAGCAACGCCCTGACAATCGCACGAGCGAGCGTGTCCACGTCATCTGCAGCGTCTTGCACAGGCTCCGGAACGTCTCCGGGTGTCCCGTTCCCCAGCCTCCGCTACAGCGGCCTCTGCGAGCTTTTGAGAGCCATTGCTACCGCTCTCCGTCACAGGCTCTGGAATGAACTCAGCGGGCCTCTCAGGTGTGGATGAGGACCACGCGACCACAGTCCCGGTGAGCCATCCAGCTCTTGCGGTATTCGGTGCCACAGCCGGCTCACGACCGATCTTCTTTGTGCTCTCCAACAGATCTAATGCGGGTGCAATGTCTGAGGTTGTATAGCTAGTGCCATCCTCGTTTAGCCAAGTGCGCAATTGCCTCTCGCTGCTGTATCGATCACGGCCTGGACGACGGAGACATACGAGAATTGCTGCGGCCATTGTGGCAATGCGGGTAAGTTCTTTCAGCTCCTGAACATCCCGTGGTGTACGAGGACGACCAGGGGCTTTGGGCTTCGGTTTAGTGGCGATACCACGATCGCCGCACCAAGTTCGAGAGCACCGCTCCGAGCCGCTTCCAGTCCTCTTGGCTCATTGAATTCTTACGCACACCCAGTCTCGGCTCTATATTGCGATCCTGACTAGCAAGCCGCCGTTGGATAGCTTCAAGTTCCTCAGCGCTGTATCCGCTGATCCTCCGAGACATGTACATGGGTGATTTAGATGAGAGCACTTCGCTTGCAAGGCCCTCCAGCTCGTAACGATCCAGCCAACACCACCCGCCGATCCAATCCATAGGCCATCATCACCGACACCATCACTCGGAGGACCCGTTGACTCAGCTGCCCCCTGCTCCTGCGCAGCCCGATGGCCCGCGTCGTGCTCTCGATCCGCCGTCTCTGCGATATGCACATCGTTCGTTCAGATCGGTTAATGGCCTCGGTACGGCGGTCTCCATCCTGATCTGCCTAGTAGCGCTCGCTCAGGCGGTGCTCGCCGCGTCTGAGTGGTACACGTACAAGGTCGTCAAGGACTATGTCGAGGGTCCGGTCAAGGATCCCGACCGCCTGGATCGTGCCGATCAGGTTGTTGTCTTGGCCGCCGGCGGCTTCCTGCTCGCGCTGTGGGCCGCGGGCGTCGTGTTCGTTGTCTGGCTCTGGCGGGCCCGGGGTAACGCTGAACTGTTCTGCTCTGGACGGCACCGGCTCTCTCGCGGCTGGGTGATTGGTGGCTGGTTCTGCCCGGTGGTCAACTTCTGGTTCCCCAAGCAGATCGTCGACGACGTGATCGCGGCCAGCGACCCGCGAACACCGCCGCTGTTCCCAGACCTGCGTGGTATTCCCCGCCGTGGCCTGGTGCTGGCCTGGTGGCTCACCTGGGTCGCCACAATGGTCAGGGGCAACGTGGGCAACCCGGACCTCGCCGCCGAGGTACAGGACGTCGGCGAGCGAGTGTTAGGAGCGAGCGTGCCCACAGTTGGCGCCGTGCTGACAGCCGTCGCCGCCGTGCTCGCCATCCGAGTAGTACGCCTGGTCAACCGCCTGCAGATAGCCCGGCCGTGGACTCCCTGGTGGGCGACCGATCCGTCGACCGCGCCACAGCTATGGCAGGCCCAGCCTCTGCAGCAAATCCAAGGAGCTAGTGTGACCACCCCATACGGCCAGGGGCCGCAGCAGCCCTACGGCGAGCAGCCCTACGACGCACCCCAGATGGGTTACCCCGCCGAGCGGGGCGGCGTGAAGCCCAACAACTACCTGGCCTGGTCGATCGTCTCGATCTTCCTGTTCTGGCCACTGGGGATCGCGGCCATCATCAATGCCACCAAGGTCGACCCGGCCTGGCAGCTGGGCAACGCCGCAATGGCCCAGGAGCACTCCAACAAGGCCAAGAAATTCTCCATGATCGCAACGATCATCGGAGCGGTCGGTTTCGTCATCTACTTCATCATCGGGTGGAGGTTTGGATTGTCGCTATTTGGCAGCGAATAGCGTCTAGTACAAAGGCCCGGCGACGACGACTGACCCCAGCCAAGATTGGAGTCCATCGTGACCGGTTCCAACGACGAGTGGCCAAATCCACCCCAGCGACGAATGGCCTATCCGCCCCGACCCCACACCCGCTCGCGAAGGCGACCATGATCACACCCCGTCCAACCTGCCCCGCATCTACGTCGCCCCAGATGAGTCCGAAACCCATCCGACCAACCATCGACGAAGCAAAGCAGGAAGCCGCAGTACAAAAGAAGCGCCGGCCGCACCTGCCGCTCCCGGAGCCATCGACCTGGTCCCAAAGGGTCAGGCGCATCGCTTGGATCCTGATGGTTTCCCTGCCATTCCCATTGGCGCTCACCGTGCTTGCCAGGATCGCATCCCCGAATGAACCCGGCCTCGCAAAAGTCCAGATCTTCGGCGCCATAGGATGCGCGATCTGTTTCTTCGTCGCCTGAGGTTACCCGTGCGGCCCAACCCGCCGGAGGAATCCGTTCAAAGTCGGCGAACACGGCGCCAGAACGGATTCCGCCGATTACGCGAGGAGCGCGCAGATATCTGTTGTTGGTCCGCTGTTGCTCTGCACCCTAAAGACACCGCTAGTGTCAACGGTGTAGACGAGCCGTCCCACATAGAGCGTCGTCGAAGGTCCTGCTGGAACGTCGCTCGGGAAGAGAATCAGAACGTTGTGACCAGTGGTCTGAAATGTGAGGCTGCCATCGGCATTTATTGTCGTCCGTTCGA